>ENA-OPCT01001105-OPCT01001105.1-human-gut-metagenome-genome-assembly--contig:-NODE-1105-length-11960-cov-2.991096_pt1 | contig 11960 bp, 10 predicted proteins | sample MGYA00241572_ERZ501495 | MGnify/ENA primary metagenome ERZ501495 (study PRJEB25962, sample SAMEA2042580) | human gut metagenome | biome: human gut; feature: human-associated habitat; material: faeces... | reverse complement strand
GGCAGCGGCTCGCGCACCTGCAATCCGCCGTAAAAATACAAAACAGCCGGGGCACCGGCTACCAACTGTCCTATGAAAGAGAGCTATAAATCCACCACACGGGGAGCCATCTATAAGAAATCACGATACCGAATCACTGCGTTCTGTGCGCTGGTTACCGGACTGGTTCTGCTGATTGCTTTCGCCGTTGCCTGGCAGGCCGCCCGTCGTCAGATGAGCAATGCAGACGAGTCTCTATTTCTCTCCCAATGTCAGACTGTAACCGCCTATGTCTCCTCGCCCTATGGTGTGGATACCCAAACTGTGTTGCAGTTTGCCGGGCAGAATCAATTGGCCGTGGCGGTTGTGGACGGCGGCACGTTGCTGACCTTCGTCCCTGACTTGAAAAAAGAAACGTTGACACAACTACTGGCATCTGTGCAGGCATCTGCAATTGGGCGAGGCTTATACTCTTCCGCAGCGCAAAGTGGGAATTTCATGGTACAGTCCGCAGGGCAAAATTGGCGGTGCTTCCTGCAAGGGCAGGCGATGTCCACTACTCAGTGGCGCAATATACTGGTTATGCAACCTGTGACAGTCCATTCGGCCGAAGTATTGCGCTTACTGGCCGTGTATGCGGCCGCTTTTATGTTGGGGTGGGCCGCGCTTATCCTGATGTCTGCCATCTTGGCCCGTTTCGCTGTACGCCCGATTGAACAGGCGCAAACGGAGCAGATCCGCTTTCTGGCGTCTGCCAGCCATGAATTGAAAACGCCGTTGGCTGTGATTTCCACGTCGGCTGATCTTCTGAAACAGAAAAGCCAAGATTTGGCGGAGCCATGTCATTTGATTCAGCAACAGACCCGCCAAATGGGACGTCTGATCGACGATATGCTAGTTTTGACAAACAGCAACACCGGGCATTGGACACTGCAGCTTCGACCTGTTTTGCCGGAGGAAGCCGCCATGACCGCCTACGAAACCTTTCAGCCGGTTCTGGCCCGCGCGGAACAAATGCTTGCGCTGGAGATGCCGGACGCACCATTGCCGATGGTTTTGGCCGATGAGCAACGGCTACAGCAAATTTTGGCCATCTTGCTGGACAATGCGCACACCTACGCCTCTCCTGGTAGCGCTGTTGCGCTGCGGGTAGACTTCCAACATAACCAGGTTCGGTTTTGGGTAATCGACCACGGCCCCGGCATACCGGACAATGCCAAACAGGCGGTGTTTACCTATTTCTACCGGCAAACTTCTGAAAATGAATGCGCGGCAACTGTCGAAAACAGCGCCCATCATTATGGATTGGGGCTGACGGTGGCCACGGAATTGGCCAACCTGCAGCACGGTTCTTTGACCGTACAGGATACGCCAGGTGGCGGCGCTTCCTTTTGCTTGGTATTGCCGGCAAAACAACATACATAATGACAGAAGGCAGGCAATCCAATGCCCGCCTTCTGTCTGTTACGGAGCGTCAACCGTCGGTCGCGCGGCTGATTGCAGTGGCCACGTTCGCGTTCATGTTGGCAGAATTACCATCCGCACAACTTGCGCCACAGTCGCCCCAGTCGTAGTAGCCATAGGAGAAAGCCGTATTGTAACTCTCTGCCGAATAGCTGCAGCAACATCCGCAGGTGCCGCCGCCACCAGAATAGCCATAGTGCAAACTCATAACAGATTCTCCTTTCCGCCGCCATCGTTTTGGACAGCAACAAAATTTACAGACACCGAAAGTGCTTGCGTTGTTCCGGCGTTGCATCAAAGTAGTACAGAACGATCGAGAACTTCCAGTGCGTCCGGGCGTTCCTCCATGAGCGTACAGAACGTGCCAAGCATCAAATATGTATGTGTACGACAATTTTGACACGCAAACGATTTTTTCTTGATGTTGACGCCGCCTTTATCAAAGCAGGCGGCGTAACACATAGGGCAGATATTAAACGCCCAACAGTTCTCGCATAGTGGTTTGGTTTGGGCCAGATAGTCATCAATATAAGTATGAATGGTTTTGTCCTTGTCGACGCCCTCCGCAATCGTGCCAATGGAGGGAGAGGTTCCAATTCGCTCGCAAATAGACAATCCTCCATCTGTGTGCACATAAACTTTGCGCACGCCCGGGACACAGCACGCCTCAATCCTGCTAGTTCGCAGAGCCGGTTCTTCCGATGCAAAACGATTTTTTATGCGCATCATGGAATCAACTAGGGCACGGAAATAAAGGTTGTTGGTCGAATCCCAGCTCAGTGAATGCCTTATTGCCTGTGTCAGTTGCCATTTTGCCAGAGGGTCATAGGAGCCGAGATCCCAATAGCGAGGATTGTTATATACTCTTTTCGTATATGCCTCGCAATCGTATGTCCCGTCAGATGGATATGTGATCACAATGGAAGTTTCTTTGGGGAGCTCTGGAAAATTCTCAAAATAGGCGTTAATCCGGTCCAATTTGTCATAGTCGAACGGTGGCGTTAAAACGCTGCTGATTGTCAGCCCTTTTCCTGCCTCTCGGAACGCATGGCAGACATAGTGCATCCCACGTTCTGCATCTGAAATGGTGGGGCGGCCATCCGCATAGACGCGGCAAGAATTGCACTCCTGCTGACCATCTATGCTGACAGTCAATGAAAAATTGGGAATGTCAGCAAAGAACCGGGCCATTTCAGCTGTCATTAAGGACAAGTTCGTTGTGAGATTGAAATAGAGATTTCTGCTTTCTTGGGTGGCCAGATTTTGCGCATATAGAGTGGCCTGTTTGATCAGGTCAAACTGTAGAAGTGGTTCGCCGCCGTAAAATGTCAAATAGATATTTTTTCTCTCCGCGCTATGCGCAAACAGATAGTCAATAGCCTGTTTGGCCGTATCCCAACTCATATTGGCGGCGGAAAAATCATGGTTGCCTTCATAGCTCGAATTGTATATGCAATATTTACAGCGGAAATTGCAACGCTGTGTAACTTCCAGGATTAGCTGCGCCAAGTTGTGATCGATCTGCTGGCAAATGTCTTCATGGTAATCACAGCAAAGTGTTTCCAGGGGCGGCATACGAAGAAGATTCATCTGTGCCGTGTTTCGAAGGAAAGCCTCAACCTTGTTTGGCGCTTCTTCAGAGAAAGCCTGCATAACAGTTTTCACTGTGGCTTGCGGAGAGAAAATTGCTTTAAGCAGCCGATATTCTTCGTCTTGCAGCCGTAAGATTTTCCCGGTTCCCGCATCATAAAAGTAATTGTTCATCCGCGATGGGAACACAACGCCTGTCCGATATTGCTTCTGCCTCTCGACCAATGTGAGCAGGTGTTCCATCTCCTGTTTACACTCTTTCGTAAGGGCCATCGCGCAAACCTCCTAAAATTCTATTATTCTATATGTCGAAGCAAATGTGCAAAAATGTTTGATGTGGTGGAAAGCTCACGAAAACTTCCAAATGCTGAGACGGCTCCATCTTCCATTACAATGATGTTCTCTTGGTTCGTCAGATCATCGTACCGATGGGTTATTAGCACGGTAATCTTGTTGCTCTGATTGGCAAGGATTTCTTTTAGGATATGTTCTTCCGCAACGGTATCCAGCGCGGAAAAGGGTTCATCGAGAATGCACAATGAGGCATCAGGAAATAAGAATCTTGCAAGGGCTATTCTTTGCCATTGCCCACCGGAAAGTTCAAAACCATCTTTCCATTCTTTGCACAGCTGTGTTTCATATCCGTGTGGAAGTTGCTGAATAAAGGAATCTGCCTGCGCCCGTTCAGCAGCACTGTGCACATCATTGCGGTTTGTCATGCGGAATGGTTCCACAACACCGATGTTGGTTTTTACATCGAAGGGATAATGAATCTGGTTTTGGAACACCGCACTCATTTGCTTTCGCAGTGAAGAGGGAGACCATGTTGAAATGGGCTTTTCATTAACCATGATTTCTCCTTGCGTTGGTGTATACAGTCCCAACATCAATTTAATCAGTGTGCTTTTTCCGCTGCCATTTTCCCCAATAATCGTATATAAGCTCCCCGTTGTCAGCGTTAAATTCACGTTCTTTAATGCTGGCCTTGCTGAGCCTGGATAAGAAAACGAAACGTCGCAAAATTCTATTTTTTGGATCGGAGCAGTCAATTCCACCTGCATTTTTGTGCTTTCTTCCGAAAGCCCCCATAGCACAAGCAAATTCGACACATAAAGAGATTGCTCGTAGCCGGAGGAGATCTGATAAACAAGTGATTGCAACAATGTCTGCATAGAGTCGAACGCACTAAGCATCTGATATATACTACCAACGGTCAACTCTTGGCTGATAGCCGACACCACGATCCATATTTTCACTCCGAACGTGATCGCATTGGAGATACCTATAGCAGCGGTGTCGGCCTTTAAAGTCCTGGCTCGGATTGCACGGTTGTCCCCGTTTTGTTGTTGTATGGTTGTGCCGATTTCATTTGCAATATAGTTCCCACCGTTCATGACTTTGAGTTCCGGAATATTGGGAGCATTCAACAAAATGGCAAACAGAGAATTGCACAGGCGATGGCTCTCGGCTTGTTGACGATAAATACCATATTTTTTTATGGAGATTTTATTTTTTATTTTCAGCAATGGAATCGTTAGACAGCAAGTAGCAAAAACGATTCGCACATCAAACGAAGCTAAAATCGCAATAACACCGGTCAAACTCACAACTGCCTTGGTCACACCACAAATCATATCGATGTATAAGGCGCATCGATTCGGCGTTTCTGTCACCGCCATATGGATACGGTCATAAATTTCTTTCTTTTCAAACGCTTCTGCGTGTATAACTTGATATTTTGCAAGAGTCTTTTGCGTGATATGAAGCGCCAATACATCACTAAAGTTTGCTCGGAGCGTTTGAAGTGCCATAGAAGTTAGATTGCCAAACAAAGTCACTCCTAGTAACAACAAAAGCCAAATAACTACGGAAGCAAATTTTCCCCCTGCAGATACGGAACGAACAATAGCATCTAAAAAATGCTGTGTGCATAACAACCCAATTGGCGTCAGAAAGCCTGTTAGACTACTGGCGAGAATCAGCAAAATGATGGCTTGTGGGGACGCTCCCCAAAGCAGAATCAGAACGGTTCTGAAAGAAACGATTTGCCGCTGCATTTTGGTAAACAGCTTTTTCAACATACTCTATAGACCACCGGGAACAAACGCCCTTTACAAACACTTCTAAGGTGTGCGCAACATATAGCCAACTGTCGGAACCGTTCGAATGATCTTCTCAAGATGAAGCTTTCTTCGCAACGAACAGATGAGGATATCTACCGTTCGCGTACGAATCACATCACAGAAAAACATAGCGTTCGGTATCCGATGATGCAATCATTTGATTTTTATTAGCAGACGAGCAGGGAATTCGGAAACGCAGAGTGAAAAAACATCTTCCGTAAGCATCTTCTCGACTTTTCTTACTCTTTTTTGGACAGCACCAGTGCTCGGCGTAAAAAAGAAATGAAGGGTTTTGTTGGCTCCGGGCTTCAGCTTAAGGCTGCCGACATCTGCAAGTTCGGGATATACCAGAGCTTGAATTGTGCTGTTATAGAAAAGCGTCAGGGATTTGTCTACCAAAAGATATCGTCCAAAGAAAATATACCCAGTCGTATTATCTGTGTTAGAAATATTGAGTTCTATGTCATATACATAATTAGATTCCACGTTCCCATATTCATCCAGTCTGGAATATTCATGATAATCCAAGTTGTACTGTTCAAACAACTGCTGATAAGTCAGCAATTTTGCATCATTGACTTGCACACTATAACCGTCAGGGTTCTCATCCGGAGAAATAAAATAGTTGTTGCCAACTGGAACAAAATCACCCGCCTGATAAATTTTGTCAGGGATTTGATACGGAAGATGATTGGTATGGTAAAAAGCCGCCATCCAGGAGGCCAAACCGACGAGACACGCAAGAATTGACAACACAGCGATGGTGCTTTTCCGTTTTAAGCGAATCTTTTTTCCCATAGCAAAGTACCTCTTTACAGTGACAGTGTGCCAGCCCGCATCGTATAGATTTTGCTGCAGCAATGGTGCAAAAAGTTCATGTCGTGACTTGCCATGACAATAGTCGCGCCACGCGAAGTTTCATCTTGAATCACATTTTCCAGCATGGTAATGCCGCTCTCATCAAGAGCATTGGTTGGCTCATCTAAAAGAATAATATCGGGTTGTTCGAAAACAGCCGCTGCGATGCCAAGCCGCTGCTTCATCCCAAGTGAATATTTTTTATATTTTGTGTCATGGAGGCCAACACGCTGCAATACGCTTTCGATTTGAGCAGTGGGCATCATTTGATGAAGAGACGAGAGCATCTGTAAGTTTTCAGCGCCCGTGTATTGTGGTAAAAACGTAGGATTTTCAATGAGAAAGCCGATGCTGGGAGGAAACTCCAAGTCGGAACCTAACATTTTGCCGTCAATTAGGACATGGCCCTTTGTAGGATATATGAGACCGGAAATTAGCCGCAGCAGCATTGTTTTACCGGAGCCGTTAACCCCCTGCAAACCGATCATTTCTCCCGGTTTAACCGTTAATTGAATCTGATCAAGTACAACGCTGTTCCCTATAGTTTTAGATGCACCGTCAATTTCGATTCTTGGCAATAAATCCATAAGGTACGACCCCCTCAGTAAAGATCAAAGTTTCGGAAGCGATGTCGCCCAATGAACATACAAAGGAGGGACAAAGCAAGCGCGTATACGATTCCGGAGGGAAAGGAAAACCCATCCACCAGTATTTCATTGCTGCGAATGCAGAATGCATAGTTGAGGATCAATACAGGGACGCAAAAGTATGCCGATGCCAACATAAGAATTGCTGATATCAAAAAACAGATAATGGGGCGAAACCAAAGCGTTAGCAGCATTTGCAATATGCCGAAAGAAGATGCGATCAATGGAGGCATGAGCAGGAGTACATGGCATACATTCCACTGGTCTGGCGGTACGGTTTCCCTTAACAAAAAAATATCGCTCATATAAGGGGAAACAGAAAGGGTAAATTGACCGCCGTACAGCAGGCAGTTGATGATGAGGAGGATCCAGCACAGGAAAAAGTAAAGGAAGGTTGCAACGATAATCCAGGCGCATTTGGCCGTCCACCACTTTGTGCGGCTGCCGGAATATACGATGACCATTTTCCCAAATGTATCTCTATCATACACAGGATAATAAAGCGTAAGAAACAGGCAAATTCCAAAGACCAGAAACCAAGAAACAGGAAACAGGAATGGTTCGTCTGGATTCGGAATATAGGGTTTCATGCCGCCAAAAAGATACATGGCAAAATCCCCCAGTGTTGGCTGTGCGCCTGCGTACTGATGATTGAGGGAAGCTGTTTCTCTCAGGCGAAGCATGAATTCAAAACAGACAAGCGACACAAGAAGCGGCAAAACCAGAAATTTCTTTGCGATAAAACGGATGCCGTTTCTTAAATCGAAACGGAAGGGATTGCTTCTATTCATGCCATACTCCCCTTTTGAAAATGATTGCGATTGCTGAACAAAACAGCATGACAGCTTCTATAAGAATTATAGCTGCGTTTGGATCATAGCGGAGAGTTGCCGGATGAAGATATGCGATTGGCGAAATTTCGTATGACCATTTCGCCCCTGGAATTGCACGGGCTAATAGGCCGGAAAGATAGTCGATTCCCCAAAAAAGCAGTAACGGGAAAGCGGCTGCGGCAAATTGATTTGTGATATAGAAAGAAAACGCATAGCCGATCAAAGCAATCAACCCAGCAAACAAACCATCCAGCAGAATGTACAGGGTAACATAAAGCGCCGGATGGGTATAGAACAGATCCGCCCACATAGCGCCAAAATATACATGGTTATAGATTTCGTAGTTGATTTGAGGGACCGTGCTTGGAATAAAAGCAGCCGTGACAGCAAAATTTAAGATGAGTGGAATCACAATCGTGATAAACGCTGCGGAAAAACATACGATCCCTTTGGAAAGATAGTAAGGCTGACGGCCGACACGCACAACCATCTGGTTGGCATAGGATGATTTTTTCTCCTGGAGACAAGATAACGAGTGGGGAAGAATTGCAAATAGCGGAAGCAGCGTGTAGAAGGCAGAGTAAGCAAGCGTTTCCGACTCGCCGCCAATCCAATAATTATAGGAAGTCCAAACAGGGAACAATTCATTAGAGACCATATGTCCGTTTTCAAAACAATATTGATCCAGAGCATCATGTATATTCAAATATCCCTGGCAGCAATAGGATGCGCTGCTCAATGCGAGAAGAACGCAGGTTGCCATTGAAATGATAAAGTTATGAGAGTGAAAGCATTTGCGGAACTCCATGCGGATACAGTTATACATCTGCGCCACCACCATTTTCATGAGAAATAAGAAAAGCCAACACCGGACGCATTGTCATAACCGACTTGGAGGTATACAGACTGTTCCTCCCACGCGGATGGCTCAATAAAAATTCCAATCTGAAAATTTAACGTATCACCAGGGGCCAAATTGAACTTGTTATAGTCGGAAGCGCTATTTGTGCTGTCAGGGTGTTCACTGAAATAGAGCATTTGTGAATCACCCTCATTTCGCGGAATGAGGTCAAGCATAAATTGGTATTCTTCACCCGCACGGGGTTCCATTTCGGATTCTGAAGTGTTTGTCACGTTCATATCGAGCAGAATAAACTTCCACGTCTGATAGGTGTCATAGGAAGTGTTTGGTACACACTCGGACAAAGAAATGGGAGAGTCCTCTATCGTGTCGTATACATCCACCCGGTTCAGCGTATAGTCACGGGAACCTTCCCCCATCGTTTCTGTGTCATGAATGGTTTCCCCAACACCGCGCAGGCCGACGGCCAAGGCTTCCGGTGCGGCCGTCGGGACACCACCATTTTCGGCTTCCGTATGGCCGTCAACGGTTGGCGATTCCGTTTGTGTATCATCTGCGAGCGCACCTGTCTGAATATCTCGGATCGTTTGCTGTGCGCTTCGATCCAGCTGAGGGTAAACCCAAACAAAAAGTATCGCTGCTGCGATTATGAGGATGACGATACCATAGACAACCCACTTTGTGCTTTTTCTCATGCTGCAATTCCTCCAACTTATGAAGTCGGCAGGAATTTGCATATGCAGCAAATCCCTGCCGACCCACCTGATGGTTTTGTCGAAGAGTATCATTTATGTATGGCTTCTCGGCAGGGGACATAGAAAAGTGATTAGTTATTAAATTCGATGCAACCACTTTCCCAAACACTGTCAGGGCTCCACTTGCCGTTGGCCCTGCCAGAACTCCCATCCGCACTACGCGCCATGATACGGGCCCAGGCATTAGAGCCGAACCGTTCATACACATCCTGACGGACATACCCCTTCTGCCCAAAGGTTCCCGCCGCAACGCGCCGAGATGTTGAGGTACCATAAATCGCGCTGGTACAGTCATACCAAGGGCCAGCGCTGCCGGATGCGCCGTCAATACGGACAACAATCCGATTGGGGCTGGTCGGGATATTGTAGTTGACATAGGCACTGGTCGAATTGTCCTTTTTGCGAACGCTGACCTCATTGGCGCCCCATGTATAGTTGCTTGCAATAGGAATCATAAAGTTCGAATCCTCATTACTAGCAAACGCAGGAACCGCCATGCAGACGGCCAACGCAAGCGCCAGCATCAGGGTGAAAAAACACTTTTTGGTTTTCATGGAAATCCTCCTTAACTGTAGTGGTTTGTGGTATCCGAGTTGTATTGGGTTGGCTGCGGGGCGGATATATTCAGCATCTGCGCGCCGATGCTTGGAACCTTTGCTGTGCCCCCAAAATACCACAGCGTTCCCCCGAAATCTACAAAACCTGCGCAAGTGACAGAAAATCGTGTGTGAACGCAAAAGCAAATTGCCATAGCGGGGCGGGTAGCAGATAGATTTTGCGCAGATTGTTCAGTTCCAGTTGCATGGCAGAGGTACGCTTTCTTTGTTCCAAAAGGTTGAGATAAGAATGATCGAACCATCCAGTGCGTGTTATGGTTTCCTGCTATATACATAATCATCGAGGAGTATGTAGTTCGGAATATTGTTCCAATAATCGCTTTTTGCAATCAGGCGAAGGTTTGGCAAAAGCATTGTAGTGGTAATTTCGCGTCCATCCGGAGCGTAGTCTGGCACCTCATATTCCATCAGGCCATACCTAACAAGAAAATATTCCGATCCTTCTGCTAAAATCAAAACACTTTTCCCATCATCCGATGTCAGAGTCAGCTTTTGGAGTGACTTGCTGATTGGATCAAACGCACACGAAACTGCCTGACCGTCTGAATCCTGCACGGCAGTGACCAACAAATGCCCATCGAAAGAATCTGCACTTAATGAAAGCCGGTCGTATGGCACCTTGTCGTCGAAACAAATTTGATCGGAGAACAAGCATTCCGGCGTATCGCTTTCCAAATCCCAGCAATAAAGACCGTTCGTTTCCTTGTCCCAATAGTACATATTCCCATTCATAAACATCTCGCTTCGCTCATCCTGCTTCCAGCGGCAAAGCTCCTGCTGTTGACCATCAGTTGAAAGCAGCGTAAGCTGATGTACCTGTTCTTGTACAGCGCGTACGATATCCTCTGCAGAAAGGTCATCGCTCAACCTGGCCGGATTCAAAATGCTTTTTAGGATAATTTTATCCTGATGCGCTCCGACGATGAAATGTCGTGATTCCGAATCGAGTTGACATATTTCCCGTCGCGTACCATCGGCAATCTTCAACTGAATCAATGTGCTTGGGGTAGTTGTGCCATCGTCTTGAAGCAGACAAGAAAGATAGTAAAGATTTTCGCCGTCACAAGCAACACAACCGCTTGCTATGGATTCGTTCGCAGCCAATTTCGTCAAGATTTGTCGGTCTGCACCATCGAGGTTACACCGTGCAATATACCCTTGTCGCTCAGAAGTTTCGTCTGCCGCAAAGGATGGCGTGTTCAGTTTGAAAATAAAAAGGTAATCATCACTTAGGGCAAGATAACAACCGCCAATTGTACTTTCCAGATAACTGGTATCGGACTCATTGTTGTGATCACTGTTAATCTGGTTAGAAAGATAAATATGGCTCTTTGTAGCATAGTCGGTATATAGTAGGTTTCCACCGTTGGCAGGTCGATCAAAGACCTCGTAGCAGCCCTTTTCATTTCCCAATATGCTAGAAGCGATAATACCATTGGCGGATGAAATGATTTTCATCTGCGCGGCATCAGAACTTCCGTCAGATGGCTGCGTCAAATCCACAGAATCCGTCTGCGATGTACTTTCTGTGACAGTTTCTTTTCCTTTGGCGTTTGCATCGGAAAGAGAATCTGCACATCCGGAAAACAGCAGACAAATACAAAGGGTAAAAGCCATTCGACAAAACGATGAATTATGCATGATTCTCCCCTATCGCAATTGTATCTGGATGGATGCCAGAGCATCACCAGTCTTTTAATTTGCTGCCATTAAATCAGGATACATGTGTCCAGTTTGTGGGATTGCCCGTCCAACGGCAAATTCTACCATAAGTATTATAAGGGCTTGTGTTTTGGCTTGTCTTTGTGACGCCAAAATTGGCGTACGTTCCGGTTTGATATGCCAAAGTCAATTTGCCATTGGTCAAAACGCAATCATTATAATCATTTCCCATATAAGCAACGACATTTACTTCCGGTTGAGAGCCAGAGCGATAAATGTTCAGGGCCAGGTTGGGCTTTGCATTGGTTGTCACAACCCAACGTCCGGTTGTGGTAGGCACAATATCCCAAGCCTGTGTGATGTCATCGGTCTTTTCCCATGTGGTAACGCGTGTACCGGATACGGGGGATTTTCCCCATTGGTTCAGGTAGTAATTACCGTAATGAAAATAATGACCGTGTGGGGTGTCTATTTCTCCAATATCACTCGATGTGAATTTGCCATTTGGCGCTGCAAACGCCGGTACGGCCATAGCCATAGCCATAACACAGGCGATTGCGAGGGTGAGAA
>ENA-OPCT01001092-OPCT01001092.1-human-gut-metagenome-genome-assembly--contig:-NODE-1092-length-12095-cov-3.521096_pt1 | contig 12095 bp, 8 predicted proteins | sample MGYA00241572_ERZ501495 | MGnify/ENA primary metagenome ERZ501495 (study PRJEB25962, sample SAMEA2042580) | human gut metagenome | biome: human gut; feature: human-associated habitat; material: faeces... | reverse complement strand
TAGAGATATGGGGATTTTGGTTCACGAAGGTTCAGACAAGGCTGGTTATTGGCGCATTATTGTTAATCCTCAAATGGAGCAATAAACCTATGGAAACATCTTTCATACCACTCAGTGCAATAATTGCCGTTTTGATTATCGCCTTTTTGTTTGCCTCCCTGCCGCAGGTAAATCATAAAACACGATACAGGGTTCTTTATGTAATAGCCATCATTATGCTATTAGCAGTCATTCCCATAAGTGAATATATGGCTGGAAGCATCCCAAACTCAAACAGCAATTATATGCTTGTCCTGATATTCGATATTGCAGTAGGATATTTCTGTATGTACATTGCAGCATTGCTGAAATTCAACGTCCTTAAACGAAAAAATCAAGCATTGGAAAACGCCTTAACAAAAAAAGAACAAGAAAAAGTATCTATTTTATTGGAACACCAAAACAAAAAACAGAAAGCGTTTCAAAAAGAAGAACTTGAATGGTTGGCAGATAAAATCAAGATGTTCACTGAGGAAGAGCAGAAGGCTATTCTTGCAAGTGCTTACGCATTTGCAGAACACGGTTTGATAGTTACCCCTTCAATAACCATACAACAAAAAGACACTTGCAGCCAACAAGAGCTAATGTATTTTATCTGCTCTGCTTTTTTCAATATAGGCAAGAAGCGTAGTGATATTGTGAACTTCTTATACAAGGTCTTTCCTCTCTATTTTCCTGCCGGAGAAAGCGCATTGGCTAAAAAGATGCCTGGATTAGAAAAGGTTAGAGAGCGAAGAGGAAAAGAAGAATGTTTGTGAAGAAATCTATTGGTATCCGGTAAAACATTCAAAACCTATTTGACTTTTTATTTTCCCGGACAGCCGATATATTGAACCCAAATCGGTCATTAGGAAATCGTTTTCGTGGTTACTATTATAACTACTTCATATTCGCATATTTACAAATACTTTTTTTTCTAATAACGGTCATTAGAAATCATTGGAAATAGCCTAATTTACTCTAATGACCGATTTGGGTTGAACGTGAAGGGTCTTCATTGTGAGATAAAAATCCATTAAAAGAGCCCGAATTGGGCAAATATGACATTCTTGTCAATGAATACCCCACAAAAGGAAAACAATTTTATCGGACAACCGACACAATCATTGAGACATGAGGCTTGTCAACGCATAAAATCACTCTGAACAGCTGGTTAAACACGTTCACCGGACACCAATAGAAGAAATCAAGAAGATAATTTCAACTAATTACTCAGAAAACAGACAGTAAGATCGCAAGTATTACTGATACTTGTGGCTTCTTCGGAGAAAGACAAAAAAAGCCCATTCATTTTGCGTCGTTTCGATGATGATGTTTATGAACCATTACATGCAAACAATTCATGCTTATTAATGGTATAAGTTCATTATGAGCTTAAAAAAACAAGTGGATTAGGGTTAAATATCAAAAATATGTAGGGAAATATACAATCAATGAGTATTTTTGTCGTTTTAATAGAAGAAATTCAGCAGAGATTATGAGCGTTAAACAAATACCCAATAGATTAAAAGCTGCTTTGGCTGATAATCACAAGACAAGCAAATGGCTTGCTGATCAATTAGGAAAATCAGACATGACGGTTTCCAGATGGTGTACTAACCGCTCCCAACCTTCTGTCCACCAATTGATAAAGATAGCTAATCTCTTAGATGTTGATGTATCAGAACTGCTTAATAAAACAAAATGATTAACGTATGAAGTACAGATTTATAGATTTGTTTGCAGGTGCTGGTGGACTATCAGAAGGTTTTATCAGAGCTGGTTATGAACCCATAGCACATATTGAGATGGATCACTATGCTTGTGACTCATTGAAAACTCGTGCAGCATTTCATTATTTAAAAGAGAACGGAAAACTTGAAATATACGAAAAATACCTCAAAAACAAGAAGGAAAAAACAGATGGAAGTTGGCTTTGGAATCAAGTTCCTAAATCTGTGATTGACTCGGTTATTCAAGAAGCTATAGGGAAAGAAACATTGCCAAGCCTTTTTGAAAGAGTTGATAAACTTTGTAATGGGAAGCCCGTTGATATGATTATTGGAGGTCCACCATGCCAGGCATATTCTGTCGCTGGCCGTGCTAGATTAGGAAAAAAAATTGAAGAAGACCCTCGTAATGACCTATATAAATTCTATGTAGAGTTCCTTAAACGTTATAAGCCCAAAATGTTTGTGTTTGAAAATGTTTTGGGAATTCTTACTGCCAAAGATGGAGAGCCATTTAGGGATCTTATTCGATTGGTGCGCGAGTTAGATTATAATATAGATTTTCGTGAACAGATAGCATCACAGCATGGAGTTTTGCAAAAACGTCATAGGGTCATTATTGTTGGTTGGCAAAATAAAAGAGACACACAAGAAGATACCTCGTATCACTATCCGTACCTTCTTGAAGAGCAAATGCCATACAAAATAATGAGGGATTTGTTTTGTGATCTGCCTATAATCAAGGCTGGAGAGGGTACACTTTGCGGAATTGTTCATTACACAAAGCCTTTAAGCGATATGGAATACCTTAAAAAATCAGGAATTAGAGGAGTCTTGAGCTTTACCACTCAGCACATTGCACGTCCTAACAATCCTACAGACAGAGAAATCTATAGGCAGGCAGTGGAACAGTGGAATGAAGGAAAACGTTTACGGTATGATAAGCTTGATCCCTCACTGCAGAAGCATAAAAATACGCAGACATTCTTAAACAGGTTTTGTGTGGTAGATCCTAACGGTGTATGTCACACCGTTGTAGCACATATCGCTATGGATGGACATTATTACATATATCCAACTCCTAATCCAACGACGGATAATGTACGTTCTATTACAATACGTGAAGCTGCAAGAATTCAATCATTCCCAGATGACTACTTTTTTGAAGGAAGTCGCTCTTCCGCATTTAAACAAATTGGTAACGCTGTCCCTGTAGTCCTTGCAGAGAAGATTGCTTTAGAGATAAAAAAAATATTAGCTCATGAAGATGAATTACGAAGAACTCAAAACCGCTAATGCTACACCTGCTGCGTCGTCCATGGTTGAGACTTTTCGAGCTATGGGCTATAGTTTGGAAACAGCAATGGCTGATATATTAGATAACTCTATATCAGCTGGAGCGAATAATATCTGGATCTCGAGAATCTGGAAAGGTGGTCAATCAATTATCACTATTAAAGATGATGGCATTGGAATGAATCATCAGGAACTGATCGAAGCTATGAGACCAGGTTCTCAGAATCCTTTGGAAGAACGTTCAAAAAGTGATTTAGGTCGATTTGGTTTGGGACTGAAAACCGCCTCATTCTCTCAATGTAGAAGACTTACCGTATATAGCAAAAAGGCTGATTACAAGCCCGTTTATTGGACTTGGGACTTAGACTACGTTGCAAAAACAAACCAATGGGAACTTCTTCAATGGATTCCTGATGAATATATAAATGCTCTTGATGATGTTTCTCATGGCACTTTGGTTATATGGTCAGGTTTAGACCGAATCATTAACCCAGAAACAAGTGAGATTGATATTAACTCAAAGGCCAAATTTTCTTCACTATTAGACAAGGTGAAACGACACATTTCAATGACTTTTCATCGTTTTATAGAAGAAAAAGTTGTGAGGATTTTCTGGTGTGAACATGAAATTGAACCTTGGAATCCATTCTGTGAAAATGAATCAAAGACGCAGATAAGACCCACCGAAAACATTATTGGTGGAATATCTGTCAAGGGGTATGTTTTGCCTCATAAAAGTGCGTTCTCTAGCGAAGCAGCCTATGCTAGAGCAGAAGGTATTAATGGATGGGCAGCTCAGCAAGGATTCTATGTATATAGAGGAAAAAGATTACTTTTAGCAGGTGATTGGCTTGGGCTATTTAGAAAGGAAGAGCACTATAAATTAGTGCGAATTAAAATAGACTTACCTAATACATTGGACACTGAATGGCAGATTGATATTAAAAAATCAAGAGCCTATCCTCCAATGCAAAATAGAAGTCAACTTGAATCTTACGCTAAAGCTGTGAGATCAATTGGTTGTGAAGTCTATCGACATAGAGGAAAGATTCTAAAGCAAAAAGCTGGTACATCTTTCCAACCTCTATGGTGCGAGAAGAAAAAAGATAATAAATGGTCTTTTGTGGTTAATCGTGAACATGACATGATTAAGCAAATAAAAAGTATGGCTCTTGACAACCCTGATAAGGGTATTAACACTCTTCTTTGCTTTATTGAGGAAACATTACCAACTAAGACAATTTATATCAATGAAGCAAAAGGTGAAGAGTCTCAACTTGAACCTTTTACGGGTATCAATCCTTCAATCATAACAGATATGATGCGGACGATGTATGATAACCAAATTAAAATGGGAAAGACATCTGAACAAGCCAAAGCATATCTAAAAACAGTAGAACCTTTTAACCTCTTTGAGGATTTAATCGAAAATTTATAGCTATGCAGAATCAGATTATTAATATGTGTCGAGTCCTAATCGGACCAAATGCTGTTGTAACAGACGATCAGATTAATGATGCTATAGAAAGGGTATCACTAATCTTTCCCAATATGGATATTCCGCAAGTAAAAAATGAATTACTATCCTTGTATGGAGTAAGGATTCAAGACTTTCAAATACTAGAAGGGAATGAAAGAAGACAACCTTGGCTTAGAGATTTCAAAGCTGAGCGCAAGTCTACTTGGGACTTTTGGGTGAGGTATAAACAATATTTGTCTGAACAAAAAGGTTTTGCTCCACTCGTCATTCAAAAGTTAGATGAAATGAGTGACCGCATTTTAGATAATTTGTTTAATCCCCAGCTGACCAATATCACAATTGATAAAAAAGGGTTAGTTGTAGGTCAAGTTCAATCTGGTAAAACAGCTAATTACACAGGCTTAATTTGCAAAGCTGCTGATGCAGGCTTCAATTTTATCGTTGTACTAGCTGGTATCTTGAATAATCTGAGAAGTCAAACTCAAAGTAGAATAGATGAGGGTTTTTTAGGATTTGATACCCAATACGAACGAGCATATAATATCAACAATACTACCAAAATAGGTGTAGGACTGATTCCTGGTTTTGATTCCGCAATTGCCAATTCCTATACCACAAGTTTGGATTCTGGCGATTTCAATAGTAAGGCAGCAAATACTGCTGGGTTCAACTTCAATGCACCACAACCCATAATTCTGGTTGTAAAAAAGAACGCATCAGTATTAAAGCGCTTGAACACTTGGCTGAAAGCTCAAGCTGGAGGTCACAAGATTACAAATAAATCGTTGCTACTGATTGATGATGAAGCTGATAATGCTTCAATCAATACAAAGAAAGATAAGGATTTAGACCCAACAGCAATCAATAAAGGTATTAGAACGCTGATTGGACAATTCAATAGGTCTGCCTATGTTGGATATACAGCCACACCTTTTGCTAATATATTTATAGCACAAGACGAATCAGATTTGTTTCCACGTGACTTTATTATCAATCTCCCTGCACCAACTAATTACATTGGTCCTGAAAAAGTATTTGGGACAAGTATGGATGTTGAGGAGGAAGAAGATTTGTTGCCGATTGTAATTCCTATTAGCGATTATCTGACTTTCATACCAGAGGGGCACAAAAAGAATGATCCTAAGCCAACATTTGCAGATATACCAGAGTCGTTAAAGACAGCTATTAAGAGCTTTATATTGACATGCGCTATACGCTTAACAAGAGGCCAAGAAAATAAGCATAACTCTATGCTTATCCACGTTTCTCGTTATCAGCTATGGCAAAATGAGATTAAAGAATTGGTAGCTCAACAGTTTTCATATTATAAGCAAGAGATAGAAGCAAACGACCCATCTGTACTCAGTGAATTTCAAGATTTGCTAGAGAATGACTATACTGAAACAACCAATAAGATTAAGAATTCAACTCTTTCCAATATTGATCATTGCTTACAAGTCCATCAGTGGGAAGATATTAAGCCTTTACTTTTCAAAGTTGTTCAGAAAATTGAAGTGAAATCCATTAACGGATCTTCTGGTGATATTGTTGATTATCAACTGAATTCTAAAAATGGGGTTTCTGTAATCGCTATAGGTGGAGACAAGCTATCTCGAGGTCTGACTTTGGAAGGTCTTTCTATAAGCTATTTTTTACGTGCATCTAAAATGTATGACACATTAATGCAGATGGGCAGATGGTTTGGTTATCGTCCTGGATATGTTGATTTATGCAGATTATTTACAAGTGCTGAACTTAATGAATGGTACCGACACATAGCTGTTGCTAGTGCTGAGTTGCGTGATGAGTTCAACTATCTAGCAGAATCAAGAAGTACTCCAGATAAGTATGCCCTCAAGGTGCGTACACATCCAGGATGCCTGCAAATTACGGCTCTTAATAAAATGAGAAATACCAAGGAGATTCAAGTATCATGGGCTTCTCGCCTCATTGAAACTTATCAACTGCCAATTGACAGAGGATTAAAGAATAGAAACCTTGTTGCGACCGACGAGCTTCTTTCAGGATTAGGTGATCCGATAATCAAAGATGGAGACTATCTTTGGAAGAATGTTTCTGCAAACCAAATCTGTGATTATTTCAATGAATTTACTGTTGCTGAATCTCTCAAAAAGGTAAATCTCGAGTTGATAGTTAACTATATCAATGAGTTACAAGGATATGGCGAATTGACGAATTGGAGCGTAGTTCTGATGAACAAGACGGCTGGAAGTAGTCCGAATAAGGAATATTGTTTCTGTAACAAATATAAAGTTAATTGTTTCTATCGTAATAGAGCTATTGATACCGATTACAAAACTTACTTTATTCGAAAGAATCATATAGTAGGTAATCAAGCCGATGAATTTGTGGATTTAGATAAAAATGTGCTAAATGAAGCTCTTGAAGCAACAAAGCAAGAGGCTATAAATAATGGTAAAACATGGGCAAAGGCATATCCCAAACCATTAGTTGTACGTAGTAGTTTCAGACCCAAAGCTCAACCACTACTAATTATATATCCATTAAATCCTATTGGTGCCAACGTTATGAAGAATAACGTGCCCATTGAAGGTTCAACCGTGTTTGCAGAAAGTGATGATCCTTTTGTAGGTTTTGCTATTTCGTTCCCTGCAACAGATGCCTCAATAGCTGTAATTTATAAAGTGAATATGGTAGGAGAATATGCCGATATTGAAGACAATTTCGATAATGAAAACGACAATGAGTATGGAGAATAAATACCATATTATAGAGTTGTGGAGCTCATTAAAAAGTCTTGCAACTATAGGGGTTGTGAAGAAGCTGTATGACACATCTTTACCAATACAAGTATATGTCACATATAGCTATCCTGATGATATAATGGGGATAGCTGTTTCTTTCTCGAAAGAATTCAAGATAGATATTTCGTCTTTAAGCAATTTGAGTGAATTAAAAATTAGACAGCTTCTGGACGCATCAATGCCAGGACAAAAGATGCTTCATGTTCAACTAACGAGAAATGAAAGCCTAAGAGTTTTTGCCGCATTGTGTGAAGATTTGATAACTACCCTAAAGCCACTGTCTTCTACAAAAGAAATGGTTCAGGAAGTTGTGAATCAATTACATAGATGGAAGGATTTGTTCGGAAGAATTAAATTCGAAGGATTATCAAAAGAAGAACAGCAAGGGTTATACGGAGAATTGGTTTTCCTTAGAAAATTGTTAAATCGAAGTTCAAATGATACCTATGTTTCAACTTTACAGTTATGGACTGGAGTTGAGAAAACAAACAAGGACTTTCAAGGCGATAATTGGGCAGTTGAAGTAAAAACAACATCTACCAATAATGCTCAATTCATAACTATAAACGGAGAACGACAACTAGATAATTCACTTGTCGCTCATTTGTTTGTTTATCATTTAGTCTTGGAAGTATCTAAAACTAATGGAGAGAGTTTGCCTATGATTATGGCAGAAATAAAGACTCTTCTCAGCGACAATGTACCGGCACTATGTATCTTTGAAGAAAAGCTTATTGAGGCGAAATATATAGCTAACCATGAATCATTATATGCTGAACGTTTTTATAAAAAAAGGAGTGAAAAGTTCTATAAAGTATTAGCTGATTTTCCAAGAATCATGGAGAATGACCTTAGAAACGGAGTAAGTAATGTTGTTTATGCTATTTCTATTGGCATGTGTGATGAGTATTTAGTCTCTGAGGATGTCTTATTTAATACCATAAAATGATATGAATAATGATATAAACAAATATTATCTATCTCTTATTCAAGAGGTTGCAACCCGTCAACTATCTAATGAAGATGGCGATAATCAAGAGCAAACATTCACTAGGTATGTTCTTGATGTATTGTCAGAAGCTGGAGAAACTGAAAACGCAACTGTGGCTTTTGATGAAAAAGATTTAGGAACTAAAAAACAGCATAAAATTAACGGTTACGCAATAGCTGACAATTATGAAACTGTTGACTTATTCATATCTATCTATGGGTGTGAAGAAAGCATTTATTCAACGCCTAAATCAGAAGTCGATAGAGCTGCTACCAGAATAATTAATTTCTTCAGAAAGGCTGTGTATGGTGATTATGCAAATGAAGTAGCAGAATCATCTGAAATATTCGAATTTGCAAACACTCTATCTTCATATGAAGAGTTAAAAGATAATTTAGCAAGAGTTAATGCTTTTATATTGACTAATGGAGAGTATAAAGGAGAATTCCCTGCTAATGTAGAGATTAGTGGATATAAAGTATTCTTCCGGGTAATTGACCTTCGCTATCTTTACCAAGTTACAGTAGAGTCACGCGTGCCCATTGAAATCAATTTTACGGATGAAGGCTATACTGTTCCATGCTTATCAGCTGCTTCTGAAAACCCAGATTATCAAGCTTACGTAGCTATTATACCTGGAATTTGTTTAGCTAGTTTATACGAAAGATTTGGTGCCAGATTATTGGAACAGAATGTCCGTTCTTTCCTCCAATTTACGGGAAAAATTAATAAAGGTATCAGAGATACAATAAAAAAAGAGCCACATATGTTTTTGGCTTTCAACAATGGATTAGCGGCTACTGCTGATCACATTGAATTAGATTCTACCGACAGAAACATTGTCAAAATATCTAATTTACAGATAGTAAATGGCGGTCAAACAACAGCATCCATTTATCACACATGGAAAAAAGACAAGGCTGATATATCTGGCATTTTTGTTCAAGCAAAAATATCTGTTATCAAAAGAGCAGAAGAATTTGCAGATATTGTGTCACGCATTTCTCGATATGCAAATACTCAAAACAAGGTGAATGATGCTGATTTTACTGCCAATAATGCACATCTTGTAGCTTTCGAAAAATTGTCTCGATATATCTTGACACCAATAACAGAAGATTCAAGCATCCAGACGTATTGGTTCTTCGAAAGAGCAAGAGGACAATATAAGAATCTTCGTCAAAAGGAGGGGTTTACCAAATCTCGCCAAGCCGCCTTTGACTTAAAATATCCTAAGAAGCAGGTTATAACAAAGGTAGAGCTAGCTAAGTATATAAACGCATACGAAGAGGTATATGATGGGAAGAAAATTGCCATCGGTCCGTTTATAGTGGTACGTGGTAACGAAAAGAACTACAGCAAGTTCATTAATAACAACTTACCTGAAAATATTAAAAACCTCAATAGCATATATTATGAAGATACCATTGCAAAAACGATATTATTCAGAACTGCCGATAAAAGATATGGGACCAAGGTATCAGGAAATAATATTGGTGAGTTAAAACAGGTCGTTGTTCCATATGCTATATCTTTATTAACTACTATAACAAAGGGCAAACTAAACCTCTACAAAATATGGAAGAACCAATGCCTTTCTAATGCTCTTTCAGATTTCATCTATGAGATAATGAAACAAATTAATGATTTCATTCTCAGGGAATCACCTATATCGCACTATATTGAGTGGTCTAAGAAAGAAGAATGTTGGGAAAAGGTTAAGGCATATACATGGTCTTACGATTTGAATGATATAAAATCAGATCTTATTAATTCATCGACTCCAGTCAGAAAAGGTTTTTCTCTGAATCCTGACGAAGATGACGAAGATGTGCCGCATGATATGGAAATTATTGAATCTATTCCATATTCACTGTGGAGAAAAATTGCAGAATGGGGAAAAGAAACTAATTGTTTGTCAATCAATTATCAATCTGCTGCACAAGAAACAGCTCATAAGTTGAAGTTTAATCATAAGTTTACTGATTCAGATAGAAGAAAAGCCATAAATATCTATAATATCGTTTGTGAGAAGAACATCGAATTGTTGTTTGAGGCAGATAAGCTTGCTTCCGAAGACAGTAAATCATATAGTGCAAATCATGCTTCTTCGACTGATTATGATAACGATAATATTACAATCGAGTTAATTCAAAAAATGGTTGAGTGGGATCGAAGACGTCGAGTCCTCAAAGATTGGCAATGGAAAGTTATGGATGAGATTGCCAAGGGAAAACGTCCATTGGATGAAAGAATGAAAAGAGGAATGTATATGAACTATATAACTCTCAAAAAAAGAGGGTTTACAGAATAAAAAGATTATGTAGATTCAAAAACGAAGTGTTCATTTGGCAAAGAAACATATCTACAATAATACAGAAAGCAATAGAGAAAATTTGCAAGAATATTAAACCAAACTTAATTGAATATTATAAATGATATGCAATTCCTATCATCAATATGGACAAACTGACCAAGGAACAGCGCCAGGTGTTGATGGATGCTTTCCAGAAAAGGCAGACTGCCATCCGGGAACGTGAAAACCAGCTCACGGAAGTGTACCGGGCTTTGCGCAAGAAGGTCAAGGAACGCGGGGACCGGTGGTTTGAACCTACGGCAGGTTCTTTGGAAGCCATGAGAGACCTTAAGCTGGTGAGCAACCGGTTGAGAGAAGTGGAAGTGGTGATGAAATCGGAAGCACTGCTGATTGGCAACAGGAATCTGTGTGACGAGAAAAAATTTGACGATGCTATGGAGGTTCTGACGGAACTCCGGACCGCCCAGGTTCCCAGGGAATACTATGAGGAACTGGCGGAAACGGTACGCGTGGGGTTGCGGGAACAGCGCGCCCGTGAACGCGCCGAACGTGCGGAAGCGGCGCGCAAAGCCCGTGAAGACCGGGATAAGAAGCGCCAGGAGGAAAGAGAAGCAGCCGCCAAGGCCAAAAAGAAATAATTCTGCCGTTTTCCGGAGAAAACGCTCCGGAGGAATATGGCGGAAATGGCGTTTACGGACGGGATGGATTAAGTATGTGTTGATTCCATCCTGCCCGTCAGGCTTTCCGGCCGTTGATTTCGCGCAATTCGTTGTCAGAGATTCCTGAGGTTTTTCTGTCGGAGCGGGGCCGGAGGCGTGTTCCTTTGACGGTCTGCATGTTTTTGCGGGGAGAAGAGGGCAAATCTTTCCCCATGCGATATTTCCTGCTTTCTTCCGCCGCGTCTTCAGTATAGAAGTGTTGCATGAGGAACGCTTCTTGCAAACGGGTCACGGGTGAAACGGACATCAGCATGGAACTGAACCTGGACGGCACGGGATGCGCCGCCGTCGCAACGGGGCATGCGTTTTTTGACCATATGCTGGATTTACTGGCCCGCCATTCCCTGATGGACCTGACCCTTCAGGCCCGCGGAGACCTGGAAGTAGACGCCCACCACACGGTGGAGGATGTGGGAATCGTTCTGGGGGAATGCATTAAAAATGCACTGGGGGACAAAAAGGGCATTGTTCGCTACGGCTGTTCCTACCTGCCCATGGATGAAACTCTTACGCGCGTGGTGATGGATTTGAGCAACCGTCCGTATGTAGCTTTCCGTATTCCGGAAGGCGGCTTGCCGGATGCCCCCAACTTTCCGCTGACCCTTTGCGAGGAATTCTGCCGTGCGCTGGCCAATAACCTGCGTTGCAACCTGCATGTGGAAGTGCTTTACGGCAGGGATGGCCACCACATTGCGGAATCTGTCTTCAAGGGCATCGCCCACGCGTTGCGGCAGGCTGCGGCGATTGACCCCCGGGCC
>ENA-OPCT01001087-OPCT01001087.1-human-gut-metagenome-genome-assembly--contig:-NODE-1087-length-12151-cov-3.521577_pt1 | contig 12151 bp, 12 predicted proteins | sample MGYA00241572_ERZ501495 | MGnify/ENA primary metagenome ERZ501495 (study PRJEB25962, sample SAMEA2042580) | human gut metagenome | biome: human gut; feature: human-associated habitat; material: faeces... | reverse complement strand
GAAGGGGAGTTGTTATGGCAATCCGCAATGGTCCCTTATGGGATAAAGTGCTGAAAGGTGTCGTCTGTCTGGGTTTATTCCTGGCATTTTGGAGCGTCCATTGGGCCATTCCCGACTTCTATCAGACATTATTCCACCTGAGCCTGGCCGGTGATGTCGACGGCCTTATCGATTATATTTCGTCCTTTGGTATCTATGCGGCCCTCATCAGTATCTTCATGATTACCGTCACGGATATGACCGGTCTGCCGTCGATTCCTTTCCTGACTGTCAACGGGGCCATTTTCGGACTCGTACCAGGACTCCTCATTTCCTGGGTCGGTGAAGTCCTAGGGACGGAACTAAGCTTTGTCATCTTGCGGACCGTCTTGCGCCGCCAGGCCATCCACGTCATTTCCCGCCATCACCTTAGGAACCAGCTCGACCGGTACAGCCGCTTCCGAACTCTGGCCGCAGCCCGGTCCATCCCATATATCCCCAACGTACCGTTTACGGCTATCGCTGCCGTCAGCCATCTCAGCCAGAAAGACCATTTTCTGGCAACAGCTGCCGGCAAGGTACCGCGGGTCGTCATCGAAGTCCTCTTGGGCCATGACCTCATCCATATCAGCCAGCACAGCGGCCGCCTGGCTTTCTGGGTCGTCCTGACGGTCCTGATCTGTTACTGCTGGCACCGCCATCAGCAGGCTTAGCGGCCGAAGAGGACCATGATGATGCCGCCTAAGGTCGGCATGGCGACGATAGCCTCTTTAAGCAAGGGTTTCGGCGCTAAGTGCGTGAATTTTGCTCCGACATAGGCACGAAAATCATAATAAAAAATTCCCCCCAATATATGATATAATTTGTATTATACCATATATTAAGGGGAAGAAAGGACCATTTCTATGAATATTACTGTTTATCTCGGTTCCCGTTGTGGGAACCAACCTTGTTATGCTGATTATGCCTATGCCTTGGGAGCCTGGATTGCCTGCCACGGCCACACGCTTGTGTACGGCGGAAGCCGGACCGGACTCATGGGAAAGCTTGCCAACGGCGCCTTGCAGGCCGGTGGGGAAGTCATCGGTGTAGAACCACAGTTCTTCATGGATGAAGAATTACAACATGAAGGCTTGACGAAACTCATCGTGACGCCGGACATGACGTCGCGCAAGCAACAGATGATGGACTTAGGCGATATTTTCCTGGCCTTTCCCGGCGGCATCGGGACGCTGGAAGAAATCAGCCAGGTCATGAGCCAGGTAAAACTGCACCAGTTGGAAGGGCGCTTTGCCTTTCTCGACTTCAATGGCTATTATCAGCCCATGAAAGCCTTGATCCAGCAGATGAGCGCCGAAGGTTTCGTCGATAAAGCTTGGGCTGACGGCGTACCCTTCCTGCCATCCTTGGCAGCGCTCACGGCTTTTGTCCTCGGCCGCGATTTGCCAAAACCGGGCGAAACGTGGTGCCATTTCAAGAACCATATGTACCGCATCCTCGATTTAGCGGATGACGCCGAAACGGGTGAGACCTACGTTGTCTATAAGACCTTGTATGGTGAATACCGCGATTTCATCCGGCCTCTGGACATGTTCCTCAGCGAAGTGGATCATGAGAAGTATCCCGACGTCTCACAAAAATGGCGCTTTGAAAAAACGGCGGGCCTTTGTTCCTGGAATCCGGCTATTTCCAGCCAATATCTGAAAAAGTGAATGTTAATAGATGATGACCGGTGTATTTTTGTCGACGTTTTTATAGATTTTCGCGGCATTGGCCGGCGGCAGGTTCAAACAGCCGTGAGAGCCGTTCGATTTGTAAATCTGGCCACCAAACGAGGAACGCCACGGTGCGTCATGAAGGCCGACATTGCAGTTAAAGGGCATCCAGTATTTGACTTTCGAGTCGTAGCCTTGACCGCTCAGGGTGGCATTTCGTGTCTTATAAGTCAGGCCGTAAATGCCCTTAGGCGTACCGTGCTTACGTGTCGGATTGCCCGAGACGAGATAGCTTTGGAGAAGGCACTGGCCGTCTTTATAGAGCCATAGCTGCTGGTCCTTCAGACTAACTTCGATGTACGTCGTACCCCAGTCTTGATGGCCGTGGACCGCAGCCGTCTGGGCGTAGACTGGTTCGCAGACCGTGCTCTGCTTCTGGGCCAGGAGGTCTAGCAGGTGGGCCGTTTCCTTTTCCTGGTCGATGCGCCAGCCGTAATCGCCTTCGCTGATCGTGATGTCCTGACCGCCGGAAGTGTGGAACGTCCGCGGCGTATAGGCCGTATCGTATTTGTCGGCCAGTTCTTTGACGAAGGCAAGAACCTGCTGCGGGTCAAAGGTGACCTGGCCGTTGGCATCGGTTCTGAGCCAGGAGACGATGCGGCCGCCGTCGAGGATCTCGCTCTGATCGCCGAACTGATAAGTGATGGCCACGCCAGCGTAATCCTTCTGGGCTTCTTCCAGCGGCGTCAAAGAAACGGGTACAGCTTCCTTCGACACCAGGAACTTTTCGGCCTGTCCGCCTGAGAGGGCAAAGACACCGCTGCCGACCAGAAGTCCAAGACAGACAGTCCCGAGAATTAGAAAATAGTGCTTTCGCTTCATGAAAAATCATTCCTTCAAGTACACTTTAAGATAAATCTTTTCTCAATGTATCACAAATTGTAAAGGAATGCAAGGAAAGCAGCCAATATCTGAAGCAGTGAATCACAGGCGCTGGATAGCGTCGAGGGCCAGCGGCGACCGTTCACATTCATCGCAGGCGCAGGACCAGATTCTTAGAAAATCCCACCTTTACGCTATTTTCTTCAGCATACCAGCTGAATATATATAGCCTGTAAAGAGGGGGCAAATTCTATTGCAATTCTTCTGCTGTCGGGTCGACGCCGAACCATTTTTGATAGAGCTTAGTATATGTCCCGTCAGCTTTCAGCTCTGCCAGGGCTTGGTTGATGGCCTTCAATTCGTCATCATGACCTTTGTCGATGGCCATGGCTGAACCAGCCAGTTTCTTCGGTTCACCGACGACTTTCAGGTTATTCATGCCGCCTTTGGAAACGTAGTACAAGGCAACGGCTTTGTCGATAGCGACGGCATCACTGCCTCCATTCTGCAGTTCTTGCAGGCATTGGTAATTGCCATCGAATTGCTTAAGGACGGCCCCTTGTTTTTCCGCAAAGTCTGCCGGTTTAGAGCCGGCCTGGACGGCTACGGTCTTGCCAGTGATGTCGTCCCAACCATGAATGGTCGTATTGTCTTTCTGCACGACGATGACCGAGCCGCCGATATAGTAAGGGGCCGTGAAGTCGACTTGTTTTTTCCGTTCTTCCGTTGCCGACATAGCTGAGGCGATCATATCAATTTGGCCGCTTTTCAAGGCTGGGATCAAGGCATCGAAGCCCATGGCCTTGATTTCGACTTTGCGACCCAATTTTTCCCCGATGGCGTTGGCTAAGTCTATATCAAAGCCAGTATACGTATCATTTTCTGCCATTTCAAAAGGCGGGAATGACGGTTCTGTCCCGACAATAAGCGGTTTGTTTGTTTTTGTCGGCGTTTTATCCGGTTGTGTACCGCATCCTGCTAAGACACTCATCGCCGTCAAGGCAGCCATTCCTGCAAGTATCCATTTCTTGTTCATGTTCATTCCCCCTCATGAAATGATATAAAGTTTTAAAATTCAAATGTTAAGAAAGATTATACATTAAATGCGTATTTGTCAATGTTTTTCAGAATTATTATTCAAAGCATAACGGGTATTTCGAACAAAATAGATGGACCAGTAGGTCATTGTGTCTTTTTTACGTTATCTCCGTAGATTGTCTTCCAATCGTTTTTCATGGAAATCGTATTCCAACCATTTTCGGCAGATGTTTTTTTATCTCGTTCAGCCCGTTCAGGACGACCGTATTCGCGTTGCGTGTCGTCGCAGAGAACGTTGAATACTTCAGCTTTATAAGGGTTATCCTTTAACGTATACCGGAACATGGAATAATCGCCGCTGCTATTTCCGAAGGCTAAGACCGGCTGAATCCCGATTTCACGGACAATGGATGACACTTTATTCATCTTTTCATTGACCCGGTCTAATCCCCCGTACTGAATCGTATCTTCCTGTGTCATTTGATACGAACCGCCGTTAGTTTGACCTTGATGGCTAGCAACGATTTGCGGATCCGACCCGATAATCTGATTCGGAGCGATAGGCAGGACATCATGGACGAGTGCACGGACGAGAGGGCGGTCAGATGCCGAAACGATATAGCAGGTGAAATCATTGGCTTCTAAATACGAAATTACTTCTACCATGGGTAAATAAAAAGCTTCGCCATAAGTCAAATTCGTCAAGCCAATAACCGTTTTTTTCATGAATCCCTGCGCGTAAGTATCCAGCGATTCCGGAGTCATGCCGGCCAGTCCGGCGTATAAGTTATGATATAGATTCTTTTCAATTTCCGGAGGAACTGGTTTTCGTTGAGAAATGGCATCCCAATAGGCTTGAGCGAATTTTTTATCTTCCTCAGATACTTTGCAGTTCGGGTCATGAAGAACACGGTCGGCATAGAAGACACCATCCGTATACGACGGAGTCCGCTCTCCTAAAAGTGTTCCATCCATATCGAAGACCGCCAGGCGGTGTTTTACGGGGATGAAGTCAGGATTTTTAGGATTTGTTACCTTTTGGACATATGCTACCAGTTTCTTCTTGGCAGGTGAATCATTGTTCCAATACTGAAAGTTTCCAGCTTGATCGACATGAATGGCTGCTAACTCAGCCCGGCTGGCACCTTCAATGGTTCCTGTCATCCCAAATCCCGCCAACATAGCCGTAATGGCCAATATAGATGCAAATTTTTTTCCGTTCAAGATGATCACCTCAACATAATAAGATTTGTATCTATTATAACATGTAAATTTCTCCTAAATAAATAGGACAGATAGGAGAAAAACTGGCATCTCGTACGTGATAATACATATTGGAAAGAAAAAGCAGGAATTAATCGTTGCTGTGTAGAATATCTTCATAAAAGCTGTCTGTCGGGCAGCTCGTGCGAAGTAATGGTGTAATCTGAGAGGTGATAGCATGTCTCTGGAAAATCAGGAATTAGCTTGTGTGCAAGCTTTTTTAGAAGATAGGGCTTCTGAACGGCTCATGACGCGTTTATTGGCTGATGCCGGGGAAAACTATGCCTGGTTCCGGCGTCTGGCACAGCATATGTTCCGCAGTCACCTTTCGCCAAAAGAACAACGGGAGCTGCTGGAAACGGCTAAGGCAGATACGCAAGGAGACCCCGAGAAACGCCAAGCGGCTCACGATGCCCGTCTGTTGCTGTTGAAATCGGGAATGTGTCTTTCCATCCATGAATCATGGTATTTGCATAAGGTAAAGCAAATGCCCTTAGAAAAAGCCTTTCGCCAAACCATGACGCGCATCGTCGTAGGCTTTGGCCAACTCATGTCAGAATCGGAGATTCCTAACGATTTTGAAATGCAGCTCTGGTACCGTATACAAGGGTAGACAGGAAAAGATATTGCAATTTCTCCGCTTTTTCGTTATGATGAATACATATATGTAATTTTTACCTTAGTATTTATTTACAACAGGAGGAAATGGGATGGGTTTTATTAAGGAATTTAAAGAATTTGCCATGCGAGGCAATGTACTGGACATGGCAGTCGGTGTTGTTGTCGGTGGTGCCTTTGGGAAAATCGTTACGTCTTTAGTCAATAACATCATTATGCCGCCTTTCGGCGTTCTTCTCGGGGGCATCGACTTTTCTGACTTCTTTATCCCTTTGAGTACAGAACATGTTGAATCGTTAGCCGAAGCGAAAGCAGCGGGGATTCCTGTTATCGCTTACGGGGCTTTCCTCAATACGATATTAGAATTCCTGATCATCGCTTTTGCTATCTTTATCGTCATCAAACAGCTGAACCGTTTCCTTCCGAAACCAGAACCGGCTCCGGAACCGCGGCTTTGCCCGTTCTGCCGTCAGCCCATTGCTGATGACGCTACGCGCTGCCCTCATTGCACCAGCGAATTGCCGGCAGCTGTTTCGGAAAAATAACATAATCAATGGGGGAATGGTAGATGACGGACAAACAAAGCATTGCGTTAAAAATCAACGATTGGTTAAACGATTGTGTAGCCGAAAGCGGCGCCTTCTTTTTGAATACCGTAGAAGCTGGCCGACCAAAATCGCGTCCCATCAGTTTCCACATGCTGAAAGATGGGGTTAATTATTTTGGTGTCGGTGCCATGAAAGAAGTCTATCGCCAAATGCAGGAAAACCCATATGTAGAGATTTGCGGACTCATGGGAAAGGGGGAACTCTTTTTCCGTTATTATGGGAAAGCTGTTTTTGAAAAAGGCGATGAACTGTCCCAAGAAGCGCTGGCACAGCCTGGCTATCCAGTCATGAAGAAAATTTACACGCCCGAAAGTGGCAATCGTTTCGCCGTTTTTCATTTGGAAGAAGCAACGGCTGAAAAACGGGCAATGATGTCCGTATTAGAAACATGGAAATTATAAATAGCTAAAACTATCTCAGAAAGGAAGTGTTTTCATGGCAACACATGCATTGTGGACTCTCTTACAGCAACTAAAATCTGATTACGAATGGGTAGAACTTAGCCATCGCCTGAACAATGACAGTCCGTATTGGTCTGGCATGCCCGAAGGTTCCGTCGAAATCGGGAAAGTCGTCTTTGATTGGGGAAATCCCATGCTGGAATGTTTGATCCAGACCTTCAAATTTCCCGGCCAATTCGGCACGCATATTGATTTCCCCGGCCATTTTGCCAAAGGGACCGCACTGTCTGAACGCTTCGGCGTACAGTACATGGCATATCCCTTGGTCGTCATCGATGTCAGTGAAAAAGTAGCCCGTGACGTCCATTACGCCGTTACCGTTGACGACATCAAAGCCTATGAAGCGGCTTATGGAGCCATTCCGGAAGGCGCCTTTGTCGCACTGCGGACGGACTGGTCGAAGAACTGGCCGGATAACGATAAGCTCTGCGGCTTTGATGAAGAAGGTAATGAAAATGCCCCGGGCTGGTCGTTAGATGCCTTGAAATACATCTACGAAGTCCGTCATGCCGCTGCTAACGGCCATGAAACCTTTGATACCGACGCATCTGCCGTCGCAGCTGAAGCAGGAGACCTCATCTGTGAACGCTACGTCCTCAGCCAGGGCCACGTCCAGATCGAACTCTTGGATAACCTCGACAAAGTAGCCCCTGCCGGTGCCATTCTCCTGGCTGCTTGGCCCAACATCGAAGGCGCCACCGGACTTCCGGTCCGCGTCGTAGCCATTACACCCAAATAAAATAAAGACAGGGGTATTCCCAATGCGATGACGCATGGAATGTCCCTGTCTTTTTATGCGGGGTTATACTTTATTTGGATTTCAAGGCCCTGATTTCTGCTTTCAGTTCTTGAATTTCTGCTTTTAATGTTTCGATATCATCATTGTTCTGGTTATCTACGGACTGATTAGCACTGGGACCTACACGAAAGGTAACACCAATATTGCCAGCCGCCTTGCGGTCATTGCCAAAGGTACTGGAAGCACCGAGGGAGAGCATGACATCACGGTTTGCATGGTAGAAGCCACCCAGAGCGACAGCTTGTTTTCCATCATAAGTACCAGCCGCTGCGCTAATCTGGAATCTGGATCCTGTGCCATCATAATCGATAGGATGGAGACCAGCGAGGGCGGCAGATAATGCACCGACGCTATCTACTTCCTGGTCGAGATTGCGGACATGCGTATTAAGGGATGTAATCGAATCAGCGTTTTGTTGAATTGCCGTGGCATTCCGCTAAATAGCGTTACTATTTTCATTGATAGCTGTCGTATTTTGTTGAATAGCCGACGAATTTTTCTGAATCGAAGCCGTATTTGCATTGACTCCCTGTGTCAAATCTTCAGCTCCATTGGTCAGTTTCACTGTACCAACTTTTTGGACATTACTATTGATATCCGTTTTCATCGTATTAATGTCCTGTTGTAATGTACCGTCTGCTGTATAAGTTTTACTCTGCATTGCTTTATTGAGCTGGCCCAAGGTGGCGGCATCACTATCTTTGACCCCATCAGATACATTGATAATACGCCTTGTTACAGGATTCCCATCGCTGTCTGCTGATGTACCGACGGAAACAACCCCATTTTTATCAGTATCAACAAGATCTTCAGAGCCTGCATAACTGCCATGCCCTAAGGCAACAGAATCATCTGCATCTTCAGCGACACGGGCACCTTCCCCTAATGCCGTACCGCCTTCCGACTGGCTCAGCGCTGCGGCCCCGATAACAGTACTATTTTTAGCATTATCTTCTACCAGATAATCACTGCCACCACCTAATCCATCTTCTTCATCGTATTCGTACTGGCCGCCGATGGCCACACTGTTTACCGCCCCAGTTCCGATTCTGGCTCCCATGCCGATAGCAATGGCATTCTGCGTTTCTACTTTTGCATCCTTGCCAACAGCGACGCTTTCCTTTTTAGTGACAGAAGTGCTTTCGCCGATGGCGACGCTGTGTTCGGCTCCGGTAGCAATATTACTGTTGTAGCCGATGGCCGTGGAACGTTCTGCATTATCTCCGACCTGTGAGACATCCCCGATGGCAACACTCATGTCCGATTTCGTGCCGATAGAAGGATCGCCAAAACCCGTATTGCCGATGGCCGTACTATAGCTGGAATTGGATTTACCCGGTACGAGACCGGCTTCTTTAAAGCTCCGCGTTGCAGTCGATTTATTTAAGGCATCAGTCGTCTTCATGGTGATGTCGTCTACTTCCTTGGTGGCACTGGCTACGGCCGTAGTGAGCTGGCCAACCGTGGCAGCATCGCTATTGTTGACACCGTCGGCAACATGGATGATGCGCCGTTCGGCATTACCAGATCCGAGGGAGACAACGCCGTTTTTGTCCGTAGATTTCAAATCAGAACTATATACGGTACTATCAGCACCGAGGGCAACAGATTTATCGGCTCCGTCGCCAACATTTGCCCCTGTACCGATGGCCGCTGACTTAGTAGCTTTAGCGTGACTACCTTCGCCGAATGCAGCAGCATCTTCAGCTTCGGAAGAACTCTGTTCCCCGATAGCCGTTCCCTGAGCGCCTGTTACCTTGCTACTATAGCCGACGGCTGTGCCTTGCATAGCGGAGACGCTGGATTTCGTACCGATAGCCGTCGCATTGGCAGAATTGAAGTCATTCTGACTAGATGAGACATCGACAGAAGCCCCGGCGCCGACAGCAACGCTGTTCTGGCCCCGTACGGAAGCCGGCGTACTCATGGAATCGACTTGCCCACCGCCCATAGCGACAGAATTCGTATTGCCAGCTGCTCCTTCATTCCAACCATTGGCACCGGCATAGACATGACCCGGCATGATGCCCGATTCGGTAAGCCCCCGTGTGCCGCCTTTTACAGAAATATTGATTTCACTGACTATGACGGGATTAGCTGCAAATGATGTAAAAGGGGAACTAACTGTGCAAAGAGCCGTAACAGTTAATAGAAGAGCCACACGTTTTTTCCAAACCGTAGAAGATTTCGACATTCTCATCAAAATACACCTCCAGAATTTAAATTATCTTTATTAAAGCAAAATATTTTTATAACCTAAACACCATGATAAAGACAATATGTAAGGAAATTAATATTTAATTGTAATAATAATGAAAAATATTTTATATAAAAATATGATTTTCGCCTAATTTCACTGACTAGAAAAGGAGGGAAAAGCTAGGATAAGAAAGCTATGATAAGACCGGCAAACAGGCCCTCAGTATTCTGTTCCAAAAGCTATTGCAGGAAGGACGGAAAGAAGAAGTTGACCGTGTCTTGCAGGCAATACATGCCGAAGGCAGGCTTTTGAGAAACAATAAAAAGTGGGGATTATCATGAATGTAATATTTAGAATAAACCATGGTTCTTTTACAGAATAATCTTGATTGACGTTACAACAGGCCAATGATAAAATTAATTAAGAGGTGATTACGATGCCAATGCCTGATATTCCCGATATTATCCATTTGAACCGCCTTAATGATGTATTCTTCAAAGCCTTGTTAGGCTCAGAAGAGCGGAAGACGCTGACTTTGAATTTCATTAATGCTATCTTGAACCGGGAAGGAAGCAATGCTTTTACATCAGTCACTTTTTCGGATAAGGAAATTGTTCCGCCGCAGATTGATGGGAAACGTTCTTTCCTCGATGTCCTGGTAGAAATGGGTGATGGGACACGGGTACATGTTGAAGTACAGGTGCTCCTCGATGAATACATGGTCAATCGATCCTTGTATTATTGGGGACGGATATACAGCCGTGAGCTGGAAAAGGGCGATTTATATGCGGACCTTCGTCCGGTCATCACCATCAATCTGTTGGATTTCAACCAGTTCCCGCAGTACCAGACGTATGCTAACACGTATCATATCATGAATGATGATACCCATGATATTTTGACGAATCATTTGGAAATGCATTTCATCGAACTCAAGAAAATCCACATCAGCGACATCAAGAAGCTGAAACGTTCAGAACGATGGATTGCCTATTTCTCACCTAATTTCAGTGACCAAGAAAGGAGGGCTTTAGCTATGAGTGATACGGCTATTAAGGAAGCTATGGATTACGAAAAACAGTTTGCCACGAATAACAAGCTGAAATCAGCCTATTGGGAACACGAACGTACCATGCGCGACATCGCTTCGGCCCTTTACAGCCGGGAAAAAGCAGGCCAGGAACGTGGTGAAAAGATAGGCCAGGAACGCGGTGAAAGGATAGGCCAGGAACGCGGCGAAAAGATTGGTGATAAGACAGGACGCCAGGCACTCAGTACTTTGCTTCAAAAGCTATTGGAGGAAGGCCGGAAAGAAGAATTCGACCGTGTCTTGCGAGATAATGAGTACCAGGAAAAATTACTGCGAGAATATCATTTAAAATAAGGTTTTATGAAGGACCCGTTATCATGCGGGTCCTTTTTTTGACCCTATTTAACACTAAATTTTTTCGATAAAAAATAGGCGAATGTGATATAATGGAAAAAAGATTGTTGGGGGAGGAGATGTGTACCTAATTTATGGATAATTTCATTCCGGAAGTTTTACAGGTCATTACTGTTGAAGGCTATTCTATCTTCGTATATTTTAATGATGGAACCGTACGACAATACGATGCTTCCCAATTAATTACTCAGCCCAGCGTTTTTCAAAAGTGGTGCTAGCATATAAATAGGACAAGTCAAACTGAGGTTTTCCATAAAGTGATACAATAAAAGTATATATAGGGGGTCTTAGTATGACGAAGTTCGACAAACAATTTAAAATGGATGCTGTCCAATATTACCATGATCATCGTGACTTAGGACTGATTGGGTGTGCCCATAATTTAGGAATTTCCCAACAGACATTGTCCCGATGGCAAAAGCAATTGCAGGATAATGGGGAAATGCCATATCTCGGATCCGGAAACTATGCATCTGATGAAGCCAAGGAAATCGCTCGTTTGAAACGTGAATTACGAGATGCCAAGGATGCCATCAATGTCTTAAAAAAAGCTATCAGCATTCTAGACAAATAATCCCTGCCATTTACCATAGCGTCAAACAGGAAGCTGAAAAAGCCCATCAGGAGAAACGCCATTTTTCGGTATCTGGAGTGCTGGCAGAACTGGGCGTTTCTACATCAGGTTACTATGGATGGAGTCATCGCAAATTATCCAAACAAGCTACGCACCGTAAGGAGGTAAAAAAACAGATTCAAACCATTTACGAAGATTCAAAGCATATCTATGGAGCACCCAAAATTACTAAATTGCTTCAAAAGAAAGGTGAATGTATTTCCGAAAGGACAGTGGGCCTTTACATGCGGCAAATGGGGATTCGTGCTTGTTGGGTCAAGCATTATACCGTTACGACCCAGAGCCGTTGTTTGGATGCCATATTAGTTAATATTCTGCAAGAACAATTTAATCCGCCAAGACCAGACACGATCTGGTGCAGCGATATTACTTATATTTGGACCACTGAAGGATTTGTGTATCTGGCCAGTATCATGGATTTGTTTTCTCGAAAAATCATTGCCTGGAATTTATCCGTAAGCGTAAAATAAACCAGTGGATTTAATCTCCTTGCCATTTATGAGAAAATAG
>ENA-OPCT01001085-OPCT01001085.1-human-gut-metagenome-genome-assembly--contig:-NODE-1085-length-12163-cov-3.059547_pt1 | contig 12163 bp, 9 predicted proteins | sample MGYA00241572_ERZ501495 | MGnify/ENA primary metagenome ERZ501495 (study PRJEB25962, sample SAMEA2042580) | human gut metagenome | biome: human gut; feature: human-associated habitat; material: faeces... | reverse complement strand
CGCTCTTCAGGAGTAAGCTTGCGCTCACGTGCTATGTCATCAAGAGCCTTATATATATCAACATATCTTGCAGTCTGATAAAGAAGAGCACGACCTGCATCCAATTTAGCCTTCATTACAGAAAGCATATCATATACAGCCGGGAAGTTTATGATTTCCTTACCGAACTGTTTTCTGTCCTTAGCATAAGCCAATGCCTCATCATAAGCGGCCTGTTCGATACCGACAGACTGAGCAGCGATACCAAGACGAGCACCGTTCATAAGAGCCATGACATACTTAATAAGACCAAGCTTGCGATCTCCGCAAAGTTCTGCATGAGCATTCTTATACACGAGTTCGCATGTTGGGCTTCCGTGTATACCCAACTTATTTTCGATACGGCGAACATTTACACCACCCTGACGCTTGTCATAGATGAACATTGACAATCCGCGACCGTCGTGTGTGCCCTCTTCTGAACGAGCAAGAACGAGATGGATATCAGAATCACCGTTTGTAATGAATCGCTTAACGCCGTTAAGCAACCAGCATCCGTCCTTTTCTGAATACGTTGCCTTAAGCATAACCGACTGAAGGTCAGAACCGGCATCAGGCTCAGTAAGGTCCATTGACATTGTTTCTCCGGCACATACACGCGGGATGAAACGTTTTCTCTGATCTTCATCGCCGAACTCGTAGAGAGTTTCTATACAGTCCTGCAAAGACCAAATATTTTCGAATCCGGCATCACCCGCAGAAACGATTTCATTTGCAGCTGTATAAACTGTTATAGGCAAATTAAGTCCATCATATCTGCGAGGCATAGTCATACCGTTCATACCAGCCTTGACCATTGCATCGAGGTTCTCATAAGTTTTGCTGGCATATCGGACCCTTCCGTTCTCGCAGTGAGGGCCTTCAGCATCAACATCTTCTGCATTAGGAGCAATGACATTGGCCACGATATCGCCTACAATTTCCAAAGTCTTGTCATACGAATCCATCGCATCCTCAAAATCCTGAGGAGCATAGTCGTAATGGTCCTTATCTGCAAAGTTGCGTTCCTTCAGTTCTACGATACGTTTCATCAGATCATTCTGCATGTGAAATCTGATTTCAGGAACGTCTATATATGAATTGGCCATAAATATCTTTTTATTAATTAAATTATGAGTTCATCGCATGTCCACATACACCAGCAGTGTGCATGATCATACGCATATTTTATTTGCTGTTCTTCTTATAATATTTGATCATCTTCGGTATAACCTCTTCAACAGTTCCGGTAATGATATAGTCGGCTATCTGATTGATAGGAGCATTAGGATCGCTGTTTATTGAGATTATAATACCACTGTCCTTCATTCCTGAAATATGCTGAATTGCACCAGAAATACCACAAGCAATATAAACCTTTGGACGTACTGTTACACCAGTCTGACCAATCTGACGGTCATGTGAAATCCATCCTGCATCAACAGCAGCACGGCTTGCACCTACCTCTGCATGTATTTCCTTGGCAAACTCAAAGAGAAGATCAAATCCTTCTTTAGAACCAACGCCATAACCACCGGCAATAACAATGTTTGCTCCCTTAAGGTTATTCTTAGAAGCTTCTACATGACGCTCAAGAACCTTTACAACATAATCTGTCTCAGGCACATATTTAGCCACATCATGCTTTATGACTTCACCTTTATAGTTCTCATCAAGAATTTCTTTCTTCATCACACCGTCTCTTACTGTTGCCATCTGTGGACGGTGATCCGGATTTACGATAGTAGCTATGATTGAACCGCCGAATGCAGGACGAATCTGATAAAGCTGACGCTCATAGTGTTTGTTCACAAATTCGTCACCCACCTTGACCTTCATATCAAAATCTCCGATTTCCAGCTGAGTACAGTCTGCAGTCAGACCAGAATGAAGCGCAGAAGACACGCGTGGTCCCAAGTCACGACCGATTACAGTTGCACCCAAAAGACAGATCTGAGGTTTTTCTTCCTTAAAGAGGTTAACGACAGCTGAAGTATGAGGGAGAGATGTGTATGGGAACAAGCCTTCTGCATCGAACACATGAACCTTATCCACACCATAAGGCATAACCTGCTTCTCTACGCCATCGAGTTTATATCCTACACAAACACACTCAAGCTGAACGCCGAGTTCGTTTGCAAGCTTACGGCCTTTTGTCAAAAGTTCAAGGCTGACATCAGCAACGTGAGCTCCTTCTAGTTCACAATATACAAATACGTTGTTCATAATCTTTTCGTTTTAAAGTCTACAGTTGAATTTACAATCAATAAATACAGTTGACGTACCTGCAGGACTTATCCTATAGTGTTGTTTTCCAACAGTTCAACAATTAGACTCTCAACGTCTGCATCGCTGGAAGTCAGTGTCTTATTCTCTTTAGCCTTGAAGACGATGCTCTTTACAGCTTTGACATTTGTCGGTGATCCGGCCTTACCGATCTGAGCTGGATCTGCGTCTATATCAGCAGCGCCCCATGATTTGATTGACAGATAAGGACGCTTTTCGTAGAAAGCTTTATCTTCCTCAGACAAAGAAGCGATTTCAACAGTTGTCATAGCCTTCTTATATTTCATAAGGAGCTTTGCATTTCTGCTTCTGCACGGAGCGGCACTTCCATTGACTGTAACCACAATCGGCATAGGACCTTCGACAGTCTCCACACCACCGTCTATATGGCGCTTAACAACAATCTTATCTTTTGTGCAATCAAGAATTTCTTCTGCATAAGTAATCTGTGTAAGTCCAAGTTTCTCAGCCACCTGCGGGCCAACCTGAGCAGTGTCACCATCAATAGCCTGGCGACCACAGAGAATAATGTCGTAATCTCCGATTTTCTTTATAGCCTGAGCCAAAGAATAACTTGTTGCCAAAGTATCTGCACCTCCCAATGCCCTATCGGTAAGCAGACAGCCTTCATCAGCACCTCTGAACAAACCTTCCTTAAGCACCTCTGCGGCCTTAGGTAGTCCCATAGTCAGCATTGTAATGGTAGAACCTGGATTGGCATCCTTCAGTCTCAAAGCCTGTTCCAAAGCGTTCAGGTCTTCCGGATTAAACACAGCAGGCAAAGCGGCACGATTGACCGTTCCTTCTGGAGTCATAGCATCGGGCCCCACATTGCGTGTATCTGGAACCTGCTTAGCTAGTACAATGATTTTCAAACTCATATCAATAAATATATAGAAATGTATATTAATGCATATAATAAACATATACGTTGCGCACCACAACGCATATCAGGCTAACAAAGATACAGATTTTATTTTTTTCAACAATAAAGAGCGCATAAATTATGCTCACAAATCAGAAATATGAGCAAAGGTTATCGGCTCATATTTACAGCACCTCTTATACGCTCCACAACTTCAATCCTCAACGATTGTCGCCGTTCTGATTTTTCATGCTTATCAGACAGTATACAAGCCATACGCAAGCCACAAGAAATACGGCTGTCATCACATACGAAACCACATCGCGCAAAACGTAGCTCATCCAAACGCTCGCACACAGACAAACCGTCACGAAGACGAGCGAAAGTATCATTATTGTCTTATTGATATTCCACATAATAATGTTTAAATATTTGATTAATACTCCAATGAGAAGACCAAAGCCACAAAGATATTAAAAGCAAAAGCCGGGCATACGCTTCATGAATAATACGCATGAACGAGCTATGCCCAGCTTTAGTAAAACTACTTGTTAAGTTTCCATGTTGAACCGTCTTTCGCATCTTTAACCTCAAAGCCGAAAGAAGCAAGTTTATCACGAATAAGATCAGATGTTGCCCAATCCTTATTTTCTTTAGCCTTACGCCTCTGTTCCAATATCAGATCTACAACCTGCCCAAAAGCTTCTTCCCTTGCTGGATTATTGTTGTTATCCGTTTCCTCGAGTCCTAAAAGCTCAAAAGCAAAAAGTTTGAACACATCTTTCAATCCTGATGCAGCTTCAGCAGTTATTGTTTCTTTCTTATCTACAACCGAGTTGATAACCCTGCAAGCATCAAAAAGGTGACTTATTACCACTGGAGTATTCATATCATCGTTCAGAGCGTCATAGCATTTCGCCTTAAGGCCATCAACATAATCCATGCCGATTGTACCGTTTTCCGAAGTCTGCATTCTCTCTATCGCATGATAGCCATCCAAGAGTCTTTCAAGTCCTTTCTCGCTCGCCTTTAATGCATCATTGCTGAAATCAACTGTAGACCTGTAATGAGCCTGAAGAATAAAGAATCTTATAGTCATAGGTGTGTAGGCCTGTTCCAAAGACTCATGTTCACCACTGAAGAATTGAGGCAAAGTAATGAAGTTGCCCAAACTCTTACCCATCTTCTGTCCGTTGATGGTAATCATATTGTTATGCATCCAGTAATGAACCATCTCATCGCCCTGACTTGCAACAGCCTGTGCAATCTCACATTCGTGATGAGGAAATACCAAGTCCATGCCGCCGCCATGTATATCAAAGTGCTTGCCCAGATATTTCCGGCCCATTGCCGTACATTCGCAGTGCCATCCAGGAAAGCCGTCGCTCCAAGGCGACGGCCATCTCATGATATGCTCAGGCTGAGCTTTTTTCCACAAAGCAAAATCGGCCTGATTCTTTTTTTCTCCTACTCCTGCGAGTTCGCGCGAATTGTTTATTATATCGTCCAGATTACGTCCAGAAAGAACACCGTAATGATGCGACTTGTTATATTTCTCTACATCGAAATAAACCGACCCGTTGCTTTCATAAGCATATCCGTTGTCCAAAATCTCCTTAACAAGTTCTTCCTGCTCAATTATATGTCCTGTCGCGTGCGGCTCAATGCTTGGAGGAAGCACGTTAAGCTTGGCCATTGCATCATGGAATCTGTTGGTATAATATTGAGCGACCTCCATAGGTTCAAGACTCTCCACACGAGCTTTCTTTGCAATCTTGTCTTCACCGTCGTCTGCATCATGTTCCAGATGACCAACATCAGTGATATTGCGCACATAACGCACCTTATATCCTAGATGCTTCAAATAACGGAATAATATATCAAATGTGATTGCCGGACGCGCGTGTCCAAGATGAGCATCACCATAGACAGTAGGTCCACACACGTACATGCCCACAAAAGGTGGATGAATCGGCTCAAACACCTCTTTCTTTCTGCTGCGGGTATTATAAATCGTAAATTTCTGTTCCATCATATATCTATAAATAAACAAAAAGCAGAAATATCTGCCCGAACTACAATAAAAATCTACTTATACGCCACAAAGTTAGAATTTTTCATATAAAAAAACATATTTGGCGATATTTTTATCCCGACTCATATATACAGCAGCTGATCTGCCGCATAACAAAAACAAAAGGAGGATGCAGCGAAAGCGCACCCTCCTCGAAAATCAACTAATGTATAAAACTTTGATTATCTTACAAGATATTTCTTACCGTTCATGATGTATATACCCTTCTGCAAACCATTGAGTGCATCGTTGACATGAACCTTGCTCTTTACAAGACGTCCGTCAATGGAATATACATTCACATAAATTGCATCTTTGGAATTTTCGTCCGTAATAGAATCTATTCCGTCAGGAAGCTGATCTGCGGTAAATATGTCAATATACTGTATAAAGGTAACTGCGCCTATGCTCTTTGTGAACGAACCGGATGTATCGCTTACCATATCACATGTTGTAGATGTTGTTGTGATGTAGTTCGATCCACCTTTACCAAGGCCGAACATCACATATTCACCATACTGCACATTAGGAACAGTTATGCTACCTTTGCTCATAAAATAAAGACCGAGTGTTCCAACTTCTTCTCCCTGTTTTGGAGTGTACATCAAGATTGTACCGTTGTTCTTTGCATTTGGTGGGCAATCTACTATAAGTCCGTCATGGAAGAGTCCTGTCTTATCCTCTGCATTATAGGCTGTAACGATAGTTGTGTCACCGATAATTGTCACACCATCTTCATCGTATACAGGCTGAACAATTGTATCGAACAGAACTTCTATTGTTGCACGACTGTTGCCAGCATCGTAACCAACCCATCCCAACTTCTTATATTCAGTTGTAAACTCAAATGAAGGCGGATTGTTGATAACATCATCAGCAGAGAGTATTACAGTATCCTGAGTAGCCTCATCAATATACCATCCATAGTCAATGATCTTGCCTTCAACACCCTGTATTACAGAATCTGGAAGATTGAGGAAGTCCCAATTATGTGAGCCGGAAGCAACATCATTCTTCTTATACAAAGGATTACCTTCCTGGTCGAGTTCTTCCAATGTTGCAGTACCGTCATCATAACCAGCACACTGAACTACAGCCGAAATTCTAGAGCTAACTCTAATTGTCTGACCAAGCTGTACGTCTGTAATTTCCTCCTGCTCATCGTTAGCATATACTGTGATACTTACAGGCTCACCGACCAAAGTATTGTTTGTCCAGTTCACTGTATAATCTCTATATATGTCATCCACTCCGACAAGCGTAAATGTAGGTGCATTAAGCGTTACGACACCGACATTGAAAGGAACAGAAGTAACCTCAGACATAAGTCCGGAAACCTTATTGATTGTTACGGCCTTTACTGTTACATTGCCATTAATATCCATTATTTCAGGCATACTGTTATCAATAGTAATAGGAGAACCGTCATACAAATTTTCTCCCCAATAGAGAGTTCCGTCTACATCAACAGGCTTAGGTTCGAAACCGCCATAAACAAGAGTATCTCTACCATCTTCGGTCTTTTCCGTTACCCAGATAGTATCACCGTAAATTGGGCAAGAACCATCTATACTGTAGTAAGTCTCAACTTCTGAACCATAAGAAGAACTACCCTCAGTTACACCAACAAGGCGCTCTTCGTAATAAACTTCCTGAAGTTTGAGAACAGGAGATGTGATGAACTCCGGAGCATTTGCATCACCAAGTATAGCGGCTGCTACCAAACAGCATCCACGGCCTACAGAAACATCAAGGCGTCCGTTGTCAAGCATCTGGAAATAGAAGAAATTGTCAGGAGTTTTGCCTGCATCAGTCTGAACCTGATGAATTGAATCAGAAACATCCTTTGCATTTTCTGTATTTACAAGATCGCAAATAAGTCCACGTCCCTGTGCATCAAGATTCTGGATTACAACATACTGATCCTTCTGCAAATCACCGATAGCAAAAGCTCTTTCACCTGAACCATAATTGTAAAGTCCCCATCCGTCACGGAACTGGAGAGCGTTACCGCCATAAAAAGCAAAGATGTTGGTAATACCTGTTGTAGTAAACTGAACACATCCTTGTTTGTTTATCGAAAAGCCTGCGTCAACATAAGTGATTTCGCCCAATGGCTCTCCGTCAACAGCTTTGTTACAGAAATCATAAATGTGGTTTACGCGCAATCCTTCCAACTGCAAAGTATCTTCGCCCAAAACATAATCTGGAGCAGCCTTCACAACTGAAGTGGAACCAAGAAGCAAACCAACCAAAACAGCGTAGATTTTCTTCATTTTAAAAATTCGATTTAAAGTTAATAAATTTAGTGTTTCGTTATTTGTGCCTCAAACATATACAAATAAATTGAATCTGCAAATAAAAAAACCAGTAAAAAATAATCAAAAATTTATTCAAACGATTGAATCATAAATTATAAAACTTACCCACATCCCCAAGCGGTCATCAATGCAAAATCCATATATCATTTTACCATGTACAACAGTGAACGCCACACATCAGAATCAAATATAAAATTAGTCAATAAACAAACAATGAATACATTTATTTTCAGCGGTTTGGAATAAAATGCATAACTTTGCAAAGTTTTTTGAGGATAGAAAGATGAAAACAAACATATTCAAGACTTTTATGCTGACCTTTTTGGTAACAGCATCATTGCTGGCATTATATTATCTGCCTCCTATTTCATTATGGGGCACCCAACTCAGGAAAGTAAATATTCTGTCTGATATCTCCTACAAAAAAGCAGACAACCAGCCTTTATCTCCAGAGATGGCCGTTTCAGCCGATACAATCAATGCAAAAATAGATTCAGCTCTTAAAAAGAATATAGCGGCAAGCAAGGACATTGTCCCTGACGGAATGTCCATAATAGAAGATTATGCTGATTCGACAGGCATGCACCGCGAAATGGACAAATTCTATAATTCATTGTCAAATGCAGATTCATATCAGCGCCCTATACGCATTGCATACTATGGCGATTCTTTCATTGAAGGCGATATTCTCACTGAAGATCTCCGCAACATGATGCAGTCAAAATTCGGAGGAAAAGGTGTAGGATTTGTCGACATGAAATCTCTTACATCGGGATTCCGTCAGACAGTACGTGAATATTCTGAAGGATGGACCGTATGCAGCGCGAACGACAGAGGGAAACAATTTGAGCCTTCACGACAGAGCATCAGTGGCAGATACTGTACTGTTCAAACGGAAGCTTTTGCAGAATTCTCCGGGCAAAAGCGTAAATATGGCAAACAGCTTGATACATGCGAAGTTGCCACCATTTATTTCACACCTTCATACGGTATGAATATTTCTGCAACGGTAAACGGCAAAGAGCAACACCAGCTTTACGCATGCATAGACTCTACATCAGCCGACCATAAATTAATGTATAAGACCGTCAACGGAAATATAGGAAGAATCAGATGGTCTGTCAGAGACAACAGCAGTTCAACCTTCCTTGGCGCTTCACTCGAAAGCCGTAACGGAATAATCGTAGACAATCTCAGTATGAGAGGTAGTGACGGCAATCATCTGGCAAAAATTCCGGCATCGACGTTAAAAGCCTTCAACTCTGTCAGGCCATACGATCTTATAATTCTCCACTTCGGACTTAATGTAGCATCTCCAAAAGTCAAGAACTACACCTATTACACCAAACAATTCTCAAATGTCATTGCAAAATTCAAGCGTGCATTCCCTGAAGCGAGCATCCTTGTAGTCAGTGTAGGCGACCGCGATGCTAAAAATGAATACGGTGAACTGACAACAATGGAAGGAGTTACGAATTTGGTTGCATACCAGCGCAAGATGGCGGCAGACTCTAAAGTAGCTTTCTGGAATCTGTATCAGGCTATGGGAGGAAACGGAAGCATGGCCAGAATGACCGAAAAGAAAATGGCCAATCTTGATTATACACACATAAATTTCTCAGGAGGCAGACATCTCGCAAAACTGCTGTTTGATGCTCTTATGAACGGAAAAGAGAATTATGACAGGAGAACAGGTATATGAGCAAAACACTGAACCGACGCAACATGAAAATATATACGAAAATGCAAAAAAGTATGAGAGCTGTAACTATTGCCGCGGCATTCTCCGCAATAGGCATAGCATATTCATTGACGGCAAAATCTGAGGGTAAATTCCCAGTAAACATACAGGATTCCGAGTTGAGCAGTAAAACTGAATCTGCAAGTTCTGTAATCGCGGCACCGGAATCTGCATCTCCAGTGGCTTTTCACAACACAGGAATGCCTAATGCATTCCACGGCCTTGCAGACAACATCATCTCTGGAAGCGAATATCTCAGCAGCACATTCAACCTCATTGCCCGTAGAGACACTGTGGTAAGAATACTGCAGATAGGCGATTCACACGTACGCGGACATTACTTTCCGGGCGCAGTGCGCTCAACACTCGAAGAAGCATTTGGAAGTCAAGCAACAGGCAACGATGTCATTTCCTATCGAAGCAGCTGCATCGCAACAGAAACCGGAGAACCGGGAATAGTATACAGTGCAATAGGTATAAACGGCGCTACAACTTCAAGATTTCTGGAAAATGACAAAATTGAAGAAATCAAAGAGCTGAAGCCTAATCTTGTCGTAATATCTTTCGGAACAAACGAAAGTTGCGGACGATATGACAGCACAGAACATACCAGAGTGCTGGACTCACTCATCAGCCGTCTGTCTGCTGAATGCAATGGCGTACAATTCCTGCTGACAACACCTCCAGGCTCTTATAAATCAGTACGTTCGGGCAGAACATATAGAGACAGACGCGGAAGAAAGCGTTATGCCAAGGTCCGCAAACCAAACGAAACGACATCACAAGTAGCATCGACTATTGTAAAATACGGTAAAGACAACAATATAGCCGTATGGGACATGTACAATATTGCAGGAGGTGAAAGCAATGCATGTACCAACTGGCGGAATGCAGGATTGATGAACAAAGATCAGATTCATTACACGATGGCAGGCTACAAGCTCCAAGGTCAGATGCTGGGTGAAGCCATAATCAAAGCTTACAATAAATATGTGGAACATTGACTGGTCAAAAATAGGCGAAGAACTGTCCTACAATCCCGATTCGCCCATGATATTCAACAGCGGAGTATTCTTGTTTCTGTTTCTGGGATTCTCAATCATATATTGGAAACTGCGTAAAGCCGACACTTTGCGTCTGATTTTCGTACTGCTCTTCTCATACTATTTCTATTACAAGAGCAGCGGTATATACTTTATAATTCTGGCACTTGTCACCATATCCGACTATTATATAGCAAAAGCCATCGAACTAGACAGAGAGAACAACCGCGACCTCGGCCAGGACAGACACACGTGGACACAGCGCTTCCTGCTGTTCTTCAGCCTTGTCATAGACCTAGGTTTTCTCTGTTTCTTCAAATATACCAACTTTTTCGGAGAACTGGCAGCGTCATTCTCCGGAGGCCAGTTCCGTCCGCTCGACATATTCCTGCCGGTAGGAATTTCGTTCTTCACGTTCCAATCTTTGAGCTACACCATTGATGTTTACCGCGGACAGCTGAAAGCCCTGAACAGTCTCCTGGACTATGCCTTCTTCGTCTCGTTCTTTCCACAGCTTGTTGCTGGCCCGATTGTACGCGCCAAGGACTTCATTCCTCAGATCCGGCGTCCGCTGTGCGTTACTGACGAGATGTTCGGCAACGGAGTGTTCTTCATCATTAGCGGTCTGTTCAAGAAAGCCGTCATCTCGGACTATATAAGCGTAAACTTTGTTGAGCGGGTATTCGCACAACCGGAGCTGTATTCAGGATTCGAGAATCTCATGGCTGTCTACGGATATGCCTTGCAGATTTATTGTGATTTCTCAGGCTACAGCGACATGGCCATAGGTATAGCCCTGCTTCTGGGATTCAAGTTCCCGATGAACTTCGACTCGCCTTACAAATCCGTATCCATAACAGAATTCTGGCGCAGGTGGCACATATCCTTGTCGTCATGGCTCAAGGACTACCTGTATATATCCCTTGGAGGAAACCGCCACGGCAAGATACGCCAGTACTTAAACCTCATCATAACAATGCTTCTCGGAGGATTGTGGCACGGAGCATCTCTCAATTTCGTCGCATGGGGCGGACTGCACGGCGTTGCCTTGGCGCTTGACAAAATAAAGAATACGTTGCTCAAACGTCCGAAAGACTACAAGAGCCACGGCATGACACGTGTCATCGAGACAGTCATCACCTTCCACTTCGTCTGCTTCTGCTGGATATTCTTCCGCAATGCCGATTTTCAGAATTCAATGGATATGCTGGGACAGATATTCACCACTTTCCGTCCGCAACTGTTCCCACAGTTACTTGAAGGATATTGGAAAGTATTCGCATTAATGTTGCTCGGCTTCCTGCTTCATTTTGCTCCCGATAGTTGGGAAAATGCAGCTTGCCGGGGAATGATCCGTCTACCGTTCGTAGGAAAAGCAGTGTTGATGGTAGCGTTGATTTATCTTGTTATTCAGATGAAGAGTTCGGAGATTCAGCCGTTTATTTATTTCCAGTTCTGATTGGTTGTGGAATTAATGTAACATCTAACTTTTGACCTGGGAATTCTTTTTAATTTCCGGTTAAAGTTGTAATTGAAATATTTTTCCTTTCTTTGTGAAAGGAAAATATAAACATTCTGCTTTATGGAAAACTCTTTCAGTTATCAGCCGGCAGCCGATCGTTACGAACAGATGCCATATAAATATTGTGGCAAGAGTGGCTTGCAGTTACCTCTAATCTCTTTGGGGTTGTGGCACAACTTCGGTAGTGTGGACAATTTCAATGTAGCAACCGACATGATTAAGTATGCTTTCGATCACGGTGTTACTCATTTCGACTTGGCAAATAATTACGGTCCCGATCCCGGAAGTGCGGA
>ENA-OPCT01001076-OPCT01001076.1-human-gut-metagenome-genome-assembly--contig:-NODE-1076-length-12209-cov-4.541139_pt1 | contig 12209 bp, 8 predicted proteins | sample MGYA00241572_ERZ501495 | MGnify/ENA primary metagenome ERZ501495 (study PRJEB25962, sample SAMEA2042580) | human gut metagenome | biome: human gut; feature: human-associated habitat; material: faeces... | reverse complement strand
ACGGCAGGCATCATTCATTGTCCATGAAATAGGCCTGCAAAATACAAATGATATGCAGGACAATAGGAACGAGTGCAAAGATGAACCAATACAGGAGGCCGTAAGCCGCACCTACCACCAGGAACCAGAGAATGGCCTGGACAAAGTGGCCCTTGTACAACTGGCCGAGGCCGGGAATAAATAGGCTTAAAATGGCTGCTAAAAAAGATTTCATATGCTGGCTTGGTAAGAAATGGCCGCACGGGAAAAGGTTCGCGTGCCTGTACCAGTTGAGAGCCTTCCTTCTTCCCTCACGTTCAATCTCCCGGCGCAGCCCCTGTCATGAATGACGGTTTTCCCGGAGCGAATGAAGCCGACGCGGCAGGGAACGGGAGGCAGTCATGTTCAAGTCTTGACCGCCGCATGGGCTATGTTACCCTCCCCGCGCACAGGGCACTCATGTTAGAAGGGTAGAGACCACCATGTCCATTGAACTGACTCGCAATTTCTCCATTATCGCTCACATCGACCACGGAAAGACCACCCTTTCCGACCGGCTGCTGGAAAAGACGAATACCATTTCCGAACGGGAGAAGCAGGATCAGCTTCTGGACGCCATGGATCTGGAGCGGGAAAAGGGCATCACCATCAAGTCCCACCCCGTTACCATTTTCTACAAGGCCGGGGACGGAAAGACTTACAAGCTCAATCTTCTGGATACGCCGGGCCATGTGGATTTCTCCTATGAAGTGTCCCGTTCCCTGGCGGCATGCGAGGGAGCCCTTCTTATTGTGGACGCGGCCCAGGGAGTGGAAGCCCAGACACTTGCCAACATGCACCTGGCCATGGATCTGAACCTGGCCATTATCCCCGTCATCAATAAGATTGACCTTCCCAGTGCCAACCTGCCCAAAGTATACCGCCAGCTGGAGGACATCGTCTGCATCCCCCATGAGGAAGCCATCCATGCCTCCGCCAAGATGGGCATCGGCATTGATGATATTCTGGAAGCCGTTGTTCAGCGCATCCCTCCGCCTGAAACGGAACAGGACGGCCTTCTGCGCGCCCTGGTGTTCGATTCCGTTTACGACGCCTACCGCGGCGTAGTCTCCTATGTGCGCGTCATTTCCGGCAGCGTGCACCGCGGCATGAAAGTCAAACTTTTCGCAACGGACGAAGTGTATGAAGTGAAGGAAGTGGGTATCTTCACCCCCAAAATGACCCGAACGGATTCCCTGGAAGCCGGCGACGTAGGCTACATCATCGCCAACATGAAATCCGCGGCTGATGTCAAGATCGGGGACACGTATACGGATTACATGCGCCCCTGCCCATCCCCCCTGCCCGGTTTCAAGGAAATCCGCCCCATGGTCTTTTCCGGCATTTATCCGGTGGATTCCTCCGATTTTGAAGCCCTGAAAGCGGCCATGGCGAAGCTTCAGATTAATGACGCCGCTTTCTCCTTCCAGGCGGAATCTTCCGTAGCTCTGGGCTTCGGGTTCCGTTGCGGCTTCCTTGGCCTGCTCCACATGGAGATCATCACCGAGCGTCTGGAACGCGAGTTCGATCTCGACCTCATCACCACCACACCCAGCGTCCGCTATCGTCTGACCCTGACCGACGGCACCGTGGAGATGATAGACAACCCGTCCAGCTACCCCGACCCCTCCAACATCGTCAAGCAGGAGGAGCCCTTCGTGGACGTCCACCTCTACACCCCCAACGAATACGTCGGCAGCCTGATGGACCTGTGCCAGAACAAGCGCGGCGTCCTCATCGACATGAAGTATATGGATGATGTGCGTGTGGACCTGCACTACGCCCTGCCGCTGGGTGAGATCGTCTACGACTTCTTCGACGCCATCAAGAGCCGGAGCCGCGGCTACGCCAGCTACGACTACGAGTTCAAGGAGTACCGCGAGAGCGACCTCGTCAAGCTGGACTTCCTGCTCAACGGCGACCCCGTGGATGCTCTGTCCATGATCGTCTTCCGCGACAACGCCTACGCCAAGGGCCGCCGCATCTGCGAGAAGCTGCGGGACAACATCCCGCGCAACCTCTTCGAGATCCCCGTTCAGGCGGCCATCGGTGGCAAGATCATCGCCCGCGAGACGGTCAAGGCCATGCGCAAGGATGTGCTGGCCAAGTGCTACGGCGGCGACATCTCCCGCAAGAAAAAACTGCTGGAAAAGCAGAAAGAGGGCAAAAAGAAGATGCGCCAGCTCGGCAGCGTTTCCCTGCCCAGCGAGGCGTTCACCGCCGTGCTCAAGCTCGACAGCGACGACGATTGATATTGATTTTTCCGCTCCCCTCCCGCCCAGAGGGGAGTTTTTTTCATGTCTGGCGCAAGTCAAGAAAATAACGCAATAGGATAACAGCATATTTGCGATATGCAATTCAACGCTGTTGCTGTTGCATTAAAAAGTTGAATTGCTATGTCTGGTGGCTAAGAATCTTAGCTCAAATCGTCCCCAAACACAACTGTTCCGTCATCTTTCACATCCGAACTGCCCGTTTTTCTTTTCTTCCCGCCCCAAAAAGGACAAACAAGAAACCCCCGCCTCCGGGAGTACCGGAGGCGGGGGCTTCACCGAACTGTGATTTATGAAGAAGTTTTTCGGAAGGACCGCTTATCAGGCAGGCTGTGCCTTGTTGGCGTTCTTCTTGCCCGTCATGAAGCAGTAAGCCATGATGAGTGCGCATCCAGCAATGCCGATAATATCAGACATGGAGCTGGGCAGGATGAAGATGAAGGCCACGACATAGCAGGCGATGCGCTCCCACATCTTCAGGGGACGGAACAGGTAGCCAGCGATGCCGCAGGCCAGCAGATAGGTGGCTGCAATGACGATGCAGTATGCAATGATGATCTCCACCATCGTGCCTTCCAGCAGGATAGCGGGACGATACACGAATGCAAAGGGGACGATGAAAGCGGTGATGGCGAAGGAGAATGCCTTCCAGCCGGTCTTCCATGCGCTTGCACCCGCGATGCCTGCTGCAGTAAAGGATGCCAGACAGACGGGAGGAGTGATCTGAGCCACGACACCGAAGTAGAAGATGAACATATTGGTGACCAGAGCGGAGATGCCCAGACCCTGGATAGCCGATGCGAACAGAGTGACAGCGATCAGGTAAGCGGCCACGGTAGGCAGTGCCATGCCCAGCAGCAGGCAGCCCAGAGCGGCGATGAGCAGTGCGATGAACAGGCTGCCCTCACCAGAGGTACCGATGAGCTTTGCGATCTTGACGGCAACGCCGGAGTTGACCACGATGCCGATCATGATGCCGCAGGCAGCGGTGGGGATCGCAATGTTTGCGGCCTGACGGACGCCGTCCATCAGAGTCTGGAGCAGCTTGCGGGGACCCATGCGGGTCTCAGGAGAGATCGCTGCGATGATGATGGAGAAGATGGTGCAGTAGATCGCGGAACGGGGCAGAGAGTAGCCCATGATGATCATGATGACCAGAACGATGATGGGCAGCAGACGGTACACGCGGGGCAGGATGGGCTTGCCTTCGTAATGTACGCCGGAGTCTTTGCCCAGACCCTTCTTCTTTGCGATCATGTGGACAAGGATGAACACAGCGAGGAAGTAGGCCACAGCGGGCAGGACGGCTGCTGCTGCGATCTGCGCATACTGCACACCGATGATCTCGGCCATGATGAATGCGCCAGCGCCCATGATGGGGGGCATGATCTGGCCGCCGGTGGAAGCAACAGACTCGACTGCTGCCGCCTCTTCGGGGGCATAACCGGTCTTTTTCATCAGGGGGATGGTCAGAACGCCGGTGGTGGAAACATTTGCGATTGCAGAACCAGAAACCATGCCCAGCAGGCCGGAAGAGATGACAGCTGCCTTTGCGGGGCCGCCGACCGTCTTATCGCTGAGCTTCATGCCGCCGTCGATCAGGACACCGCCGCCGCCGCAGTTGGAGAAGAAGGTGCCGAAAACGAGGAAGTAGAACAGGGTGCCCAGAGAAGTGACCAGCGGAGAGCCGAAGATGCCATTCTCGCCGTACATCAGGACTTCCATCAGTTTGGGGAAGCTGATGCCGGAGAAGCGGAACAGGCCGGGGATATACTGGCCGAACCATGCATAAGCAAGGAAGAAGCAGATGACCCAGAACAGGGACATACTGACCACGCGGCGGACGGCCTCCATGACATTGATGACCAGAAGCACCGCCACGATGACCTCGGTGGTGGTCATAACGTCAACATTGAAGATGCGGTAGTTGAGCTGTTCTGCGTGGCTCAGGAAGAACCAGCAGATAAAGCAGCTGGACGCGATGAGGAAGATGTCGTAGATCCACCACAGCTTATTGTGGCTCTTGGATTTCTCGACCATCGGATTGTACAGCCACACCACGACCAGTGCAAGGCACATATGGAGCGGCAGCTGGAACCACGGGTCAAGGGGCTTGACCAGCTTGATGTAGAGCTGGAACACCGTCCAGATAACGGTAAGAACTGCCAGCGAATAGAAGCGCCATTTCGGCATATTCTTCAGCAGCTTGGCGATTTTGGTATCTTCGTCCTCTTCGTTTGCCAGAGCCTTGGCCTTGGCGTCGAGAGTCGATACCTTGGTTTCTTTTTCGTTGCTCATATTTCCCTCCGTATTATCCCTTGTGAAAGCAGAGGCCGGACACCGCAAAGCGTCCGGCCTCTGCCTACGGTCAAAGGATAGATCTGATGTCGTGCGGAGCGCCTCCGCCGAAAGCTTTCAAAGCCGGAACTTACTTCATGTAGCCTGCTTCCTTGTAGTACTTCTCAGCACCGGGATGCAGCGGGCAGCCGCCGCGCTTCATCTCTTCCCAAGCGGTCTCAGGCTCCCACGGAGACAGGGAATTGTACTCGGCCACCAGAGCGTCGCGGTTCTCGCTCAGGCTCTTGGTGATGGCGTAGACGACGTCCTCGCTCAGGCTCTCTTTGCAGAAGACACAGTCGGGAGTGCCGGGCAGCGTCAGCTCCTTATCCTGACCCTTGAAGGAGTTGGCCGGGATGGTGATGAGGTCGAAGCCCTTTTCGCTGACGAACCAGCTGCACAGGTCATCGCCCCACTGCAGGAAGGTGACATCCACGCTGGTAGCGATCTGAGCCATGGTGGAAGAAGCAGAAGAGGTGTGGTCGATGTAGAAGTCGATCTGGCCGTCCGCGATGGCGTCTGCGTTGGCATCGCCGCCCTGGTTGGTAATGGAGCCGCCCCAGCTCTTCAGGTCGTCCTCGGTCACGCCGAAGTACTCGAGCAGCAGGTAAGCGCCCTCAGCATCCATGGAGCCCTTTGCGGAGCAGCCGATGCGCAGGGGCAGCTTCTGCTCGAAGATCTCCTCGATGGTGGAGACATTGTACTTCTGCAGGAATGCGTTGGACACGCAGTTGATGTAGCAGACAGCAGTCAGGCCGCCGATGACCGCTGCATAGCCGCTGGTAGCAGGCTTGCCCAGAGTGCCTTCCTCCATTGCCCACTTTGCAGGAGCACCGTTGATGAAGGCCAGATCGGTGTTGCCGGAAGCAAACAGATAAGGAGCGCCCATACCGCCCGGAGAGTCAGGGTTGACGTTGACAGTCTGGAAACCGCCAGCCTTCTCCAGCACCTTGGACATTGCAACGATCATATTGTAAGAGCCAGAACCGACCTTATCGGAGCTGAAGTTCAGAGTCTCTTTGCTCATATCGGGCAGACCGTCCACAGCCTTTGCCTCAACGGAAGGAGCTGCCTCACTGGAAGCTGCGGTGCTGGTGGAGGAAGAGCCGCCGCAGGCTGCCAGAGCACCAGCCGCTGCCATAGTACCAGAAACCTTCAGAAAGCTGCGACGAGAAATCTTTTTCATAATCTTGTTCTCCTTTTCTCTTGGGGTTCTCGTGTAGCGAACCGGACTGTGTACTTCATGCCTTCTTCTGCGGCGTCGCCGCTTTTCACAGTCTTTGTTCGTTTTTGTTGTCTAAATTATATTCAAAATAGCAGGCCCTTACAACGGCTAAATCGCCTTGTTTCCGTTTCATTCTGAAACATTTCCAGGATATTTCATGAATGTTCTATTAAAAGCGTAACATTTTAGAACATTTCAGCAGCCTTTCCCGGATTTATCCGTTTCAGGATAGAACTTTTCTTTCAGCCTGTTAAGCAAAAAAACACCTGCCTCGCAGCAAAGCTGCAAAAGCGGGTGTGCAGGGAGCTATTGGAAAATTTACGCCTCGCGGCCGGTCATCTTGACGGCATACTTGATGGCGTTGACAAGGCTCAGCTCATTGCCGTTGCCCTTGCCTGCATGGTAGAAGTCGGTACCGTGGTCCACGCTGGCGCGGATGATGGGCAGGCCCAGCGTGACATTGACGCCCTCCACAGCCTTCCACTCCTGCTTCTCACGGTCGTAGACGAAGCCGACGGTCTTGAGGGGGATATGGCCCTGATCGTGGTACATGCAGACCACGATGTCGTACCAGCCGCCGATGGCCTGAGAGAAAACGCTGTCCGGCGGGCAGGGGCCGACAACGCCGGTGATGCCCTCGGCCTTAGCAGCCTCGATGGCCGGGGTGATCTCCTCGATCTCCTCGCGGCCGAACAGGCCGTTCTCGCCGCAGTGGGGGTTCAGGCCGGCCACGGCGATGCGGGGGTTCTCGATGCCCATATCCTTGCAGGCTTTATTGGCGATCTCGATGACTTCCAGCACGCGCTCTTTCTTGACCCGGTCGCAGGCTTCGCGCAGGGAGACGTGGGTGGAGACGTGGACCACGCGCAGGTCGTGGTGGGCCAGCATCATGGTGTACTTCTTGGTGTGGGTGTAGGTGGCGTAAATCTCGGTGTGGCCGTCGAAATGGGTGTAGCCGTCCGACTTCTCGCCGTGATAGTATTCCAGAGCCTTGTTCATGGCTTCCTTGTTCAGGGCGTTGGTGCAGGTAGCATCCACCTCGCCGGCCATGGCCAGCTCGATGACCTTCTTGACGCACTGGAAGGCTGCGTTGCCGCCCTCCACACTCACCTTTGCCATCTCGAACTTGTTGATGTCCTCGATGAGGTCGAGGTGCAGCACGTCGATGGTTCCGGGGGTGAACAGAGCATCCGACACCTTGTCGCAGCGGTGGATGACGATGTCCTCACGGCCAACGAACTTCCTGGCCTGCTCGAACACCTTCACGTCGCCCACAACGATGGGGCGGCAGTAGGTATACTGCTCCGGATCTGCCAGAGCCTTGATGGTGATCTCCGGGCCGGAGCCGGCGGGATCGCCCATCGTAATGCCAACGATAGGTTTATTCATAACAGTGCTCTCCTTGCTCTTCTCAGTTCAGGCCCTTGGCAGCGTTCTCGGCCAGGACCTTCTTGATGGCTTCCAAACCCTCTTCGGGGACGTAGTTGAAGGGGGCGCGGCACTTGCCGACGTTGTGGCCCTGCAGGGCGACAGCAGTCTTGATGATGGTGTTGGGGTTGCCGTACTTAAAGGTCTGCTGCAGGATGGCGATAGCGTCCTGAGCGGCCTGTGCGCCCTCGAGGTCGCCAGCCTTGAAGCAGTCGTAGATTTTTACGACGGTAGCAGGCCAGATGTTGGCACGGCCTGCAATACCGCCTGCACCGCCCTCCTTCAGGCAGGTCAGGATCGCGTCGTCTTTGCCCGCGAAGATGGCAACGTCCTTGTCCAGCTCACGGGTCAGGCGGATGTAGGCCTTCAGGTTCTCGGTGTCTCCGCTGGAGTCCTTTGCGCCGACGATGACGTCCACGTCACGGCAGAGGGCCTGCACGGTCTCGGGCAGGAGCTTGTTGCCGGTGCGGGGCGGGATGTTGTAGAGGATGATGGGGATGTTGACCTGCTTTGCCACGGCCACATAGTGGTCGTACAGCTCTTTCTGGGAGGCCAGCGCGAAGCTGGGGGTAATGATGGACAGTGCATCTGCGCCCATCTCCTCGGCGCGCCTGCTCATGCGGATGGTCTCGGCGGTGGTGATGCAGCCGGTGCCTGCGTAAACGGGGACGCGGCCCTTGACCTGGTCGATGACGGTAGCCAGGATCTCTTCCTTCTCCTTAAAAGAGAGGGCGTAAGCCTCGCCGTTGGTGCCCAGAGGGAACATGCCGTGGACGCCGCCTGCCAGCAGGCGCTCGACCTGCTGACGCAGAGCCTCATGGTTGACGGTCTGTTCGTCATCGTTGTTCATCGGGGTAATTACCGGAGGGATAATGCCTTTGATGTCGCTGGTCTTCATAACGTGTTCTCCTTTTCTATTACATGATCTCCTGATACAGTTTGCGGGCGTCGTCAGCGGTGACGGGGCGCATATTGTTCACCAGCAGACGCTGCACCTGCATACCGGACTCGACCAGACCCTCGAGGTCCTCAGCGGGGACGCCGAACTCCTTCAGGCTGGTAGGGATGTCCAGATGCTTGACGATCGCTTCGAGGCGGGCGATCATCCATGCAGCCTTCTCGTCCACGGTGGTGCAGGTCTTGTTCTCGTGGCAGCAGCGGTCATAAGCCACAGCCAGACGCTCTTTGACAGCCGGATGCTCGCTGTTGAAGCGCATGACAGGAGCCAGCAGGATGGCGTTGGAGACGCCGTGTGCGATGTGGTACTTTCCGCCCAGAGGATAGCTCAGAGCGTGGACTGCGGTGGTGCCGGAAGCGGTGATGGCCAGACCGCCGTAGTAAGCTGCGATCTGCATCCGGTTCTTCTCGGCCATGGCATCGGGGTCATCGCAGGCTTTCTCAATGTTGTTCAGGATGAGGTCGAGGCCCTCCAGAGCGTACAGGTCGCTGAAGGGGTTGGCCTTGTTGCTGGTGAAGCACTCGATGCAGTGTGCCAGAGCATCAACGCCGGTAGCAGCTGCGATCTTGCGGGGCAGGTTCTTGATCATGCGGGCGTCGAGAATGACGTAGTCCGCGATCATGTTCTCGTTGACGATGCCGACCTTCAGCTCCTTCTCGGGGACAGCGACGATGGCGTTGGGAGTGACCTCAGCGCCGGTGCCGGCGGTGGTGGGGATGAGGACGATGGGGACGCACTTCTGAGCCATACCGGGGTTGTCCAGTAGCTCCTTGACGCCGTAGTCATCGGTCACCAGCACGCTTGCCAGCTTGGCTGCGTCCATGACGGAGCCGCCGCCGCAGGCCACGATGAGGTCGGCGCCGGAAGTCTTGAACTCATCCACCAGCTTCTGGACTGCCATGTAGCTGGGTTCGGGAGGCAGCTCGTCCAGAACATAATACTCTGCGCCGGAAGCCTTCACAGCCTCCTCAGGCAGGGCGAACAGGCCAGCGCCCTCAATGCCCTTGTCGGTGAACATTGCCACCTTCTTTGCACCACGGGCCTTGATGATGGCGGTGATGTTGTCCATTGCGTTCTCGCCGCCGTAAACTGCGTGCGGCATCTTCAGATTGTACTGGGTCAGCATAACAAATTTCCTCCTTCAAAAAAATCAGCGGGTCTGGACACCGGTGGGCAGCAGAGCTTCCAGCGTATCCATCTCTTCGTTTTCGTAGATCGTACCGTCTCAGGGCAGGCCGGGAAGTTTCTGATAGGCCATGGTTTTCTCCGAATCCATCGTCTATCTCAAGTTTGCTCGGCTGCAATGCGGTCTGCAAGGTCGAGCAGCAGTTTTTCGTGGCCGAAGCCGCCCGACTTGGTGATAACGTAGCGGGTGCAGCCTCGGTAGGTGAAGCGGGCCAGCACGACGCCCTTTTCCATCTCGCACACCGGCTCAAGCTCCTTGATGCCCACGCAGTTCATGCACTGTAACAGCGTGTCGCCGCCGGTGAGCAGCAGGGTCCCAAGCGCGGGGCTGGTGAACAGTTTGCCCAGCATATGGCCGATGCTGCTGGCGATGCCGACCCGCATGCTCTCAAGGTCAAGGCCCCGGGCGGCGGCGTAATCCGCCGTGGGCTGGTTGCCGCCCTCGTCGTTGGTCTCGATGATGCAGCGGGGATTCGCGGCCAGCATCTCGTTGATGCCCTGCAGGGCCTCTTTGCCGTTCTCGCTCTCCCAATAGCCGGGGTCGAGCTTCTGGCGCGGGGTCAGGCGCAGGCGGGAGAAGCCGTTCTGTTCGGCCACATCCAGCTGGCGCAGGGTGATGGAGTTGACGCTTCCGCAGACCACCAGCAGACGGGGGTCCAGCTTCGGCATGGTGACCGTCCTGCGCTCGGTCACCTTCATCAGGTCGGGCAGCAGCGCTGCAAAGCCGGCACAGCCTGCCATCAGGCGGGGCTTGCCATTCTGGAACAGGGCGCGGCCCGTGGACGCAAGGTCGTCGAGGCTCCCGGCGTCAAAGACCAGGATGCCCTCCTGCTCCGGCACAGCCTCACCCTCTTTCAGAGTCGGAAAGCTGTGGGCAGGCACATCGGTCTGTTCCCCGATGAGCTCCGTCACCCTGGCGTGGCGCACCGGCTCGAAGGGATCGATGCCGAAGGGGCTCTCGGTCACAGGCACGCCGCTGATATAATGTACTCCGTCCCGGGTCACACGGTCGATCTGGGGGAAGGCCGGCAGGAACGGCAGCTGGCGCTCCCCGCTGGTTTTGAGCAGGGCCGAAAGCTCTGCGCCGATGTTTCCGCGCAGAGCGGAGTCTGTCTTTTTATAGATGCTGAAAACGCCCGCACTCATCGCCTCCCGGGTCAGTTTTGCAATGACGGCGTAGGCCTCTGCAGCGGGCAGATGGCGCGTCTCGGTGTCCACTACCAGCACAGCGGCGTCATTGGCTGCAAAATCCACCTGCTCTCCGACCACGACGCGGGTGGGGATGCCGCAGGCGGCAAACTGGACGCCCGTATCCAGCGCGCCTGTAAAGTCATCTGCAAGGATCAGCAGAAGCAGCATAGGTTGCTCCTCCTCTCATGATTTATTCTCTTGATACCATTATGCCTTATTTTGACACGGCGTGCATTGAAACGAGCGGTCTTTTCCGTTTTAATTTGAAACATTGATTAAGTTTTTTGGTTATAAAGTCTTAAACCGTTTCAAGTCAGAACAGTCTTTGTTTGATTTTCGGGCGTTTATTTGCTAGAATAGTAGCAAATATGAACGGAGGTGTCTGTTGTGATAGAAACTCACACCCGTATTCTGGGCATCGCCCCCTACGACGGAATGCGCACTGCAATGGAGCAGGCGGCACAGGCTTATCCCAATGTCGAAATGGACATTTACACCGGCGACCTGGAAGACGGGCAGGCCATCGTGCAGCAGATGCCCCCCAACTCCTACGACTGCATCATCTCCCGCGGCGGCACCGCCGCCCTCATCCGGCAGGTGACCGACCTGCCGGTGGTGGACATCCACATCTCGGTGTACGACGTGCTGCGCACCATGAAGCTGGCCGAGAATTATTCCAGCCTCTACGCCATCGTGGGCTTCCCCTCCATCACCGAACCGGCCCACACCCTGTGCAGTCTGCTGGACTTCAACCTCGACATCCTCACCGTGAACAACGCTGCTGAAGTGCGCCACACTCTGGAGCGCCTGCAGCAGGGCGGCTACCGGATGGTGGTCTGTGACATGGTCACCCACACTATCGCCCGGGAGATGGGCTTCGACGCTTTCCTCATCACCTCCGGCGTCGAAAGCCTCCACGCCGCCATCGACCAGGCCGTGAGCATCAGCTCCTGGTTCGGCTATCTGCGGCAGGAGAACCTGTTCCTCCGCAGCATCACTCAGGGCCAGAATGGCCGCGTCATCGTCATGGAGTCCAACGGCGACCTCTTCTACAGCAGCATCTCCGAAGTCCCGGCGGAGCTGAGCAGCGTTCTTCAGTCCCACATCCGGGAGATACCGGCCAGCGGCAACCTCCGCTTTTACTACACCGAGCGGGACCAGCTCTACAGCATCACCGCCCAGCAGCTGCTGATGAACAACGTCCAGCGGTATCTGTTCTACTGTGTTCCGGCCCGCATCCCGCTCCATTCCAGCCGTCTCGGCCTGCGCACCCTGAACAAGGGCGAGTGCGAATACCTCTTCGCCAACAGCTTCTACAGCCTCAGCGGCGCGATGGGTACCCAGGCGGCCGAGATACGCTCCCTCGCCCTGCTGCGCCAGCCGGTATTCATCTACGGCGAGCCCGGCACCGGCAAAGAGCAGATCGCACGCTACCTCTATCTGCACAGCTCCCTTGCAAACCACCCCTTCATCGTGGTGAACTGTGCGCTGCTGAATGAGAAGACCTGGGATTTCCTGCTCAACCACTACAACTCTCCTCTCAGCGCCACCGGAAACACCATCTACTTCCAGAATTTTGAGTCCATCTCGCCCC
>ENA-OPCT01001066-OPCT01001066.1-human-gut-metagenome-genome-assembly--contig:-NODE-1066-length-12303-cov-2.664598_pt1 | contig 12303 bp, 8 predicted proteins | sample MGYA00241572_ERZ501495 | MGnify/ENA primary metagenome ERZ501495 (study PRJEB25962, sample SAMEA2042580) | human gut metagenome | biome: human gut; feature: human-associated habitat; material: faeces... | reverse complement strand
CCACATAGGAAGTATTCCGCTTTCTGGCGCGCTGTCCCATTTATAGGAGCACGTGCCTCGACGCTCGATTATCTCATCGAAATTATATTTCATGCTACAAGAAGTTTTCAGGTTATTCTCTAATAGAAATACAGCAGTCTGCAGGTTGCTTGATATTTTCATTGATTATTGTTTCGCCAATGCTGTCAGCTGTGATTCTGCCTGTTGTAGGATTCTTTATACTGCGCACATTTCCGCAAATGTCTGCCACAACACTGCTGTATTCGAATGCGAGATCGCAATCATCGGCCATTGTGCAGTTTTCCATTATGAGATTCTTGGCGTAGCATAATGGCTGAGTTCCGGAAATGCGACAGTTGACAAGCTTTAGATTGCGAGAATGCCAGCCGAGGTACTCGCCGTTGATTTCTGAATCAAACACCGTCACATTTTCCGAGTTCCAGAAAGCATCTTTGGAATTTATAACCGCATTGCGTACTTCCACGTTACGGCAATATTGGAAGGAGTAGTTGCCGTTCTGCCTGTAATGTGATATGCGTATGTCGGAACTGTGCATGAACAGATAATCTGCATTGTCAACTGTTACATCCTTCAATTCGATATTGCAACAATGCCACAAGGTTTCTTGTGCATCTGCCAGCACAACATTGTCAAGTTTGATGCCGTTCATTTCGCGGAACATCTTAGGTGCGTCAACACGGGTGTTTTTCATCACGAGGTTTTGCGAATACCACAAAGCCGCACGTCCACCTTCGGTGAACAGGCAGTCGTTGATTTTGAATCCGTCAACATGCCAGAAAGGATATTTCCCCTCAAAACGGCAATTAACGGCCTCAATGTTTGAGCATTCTTTCAATGCCGATTCTCCGGCATGGATTGTTACGTTCTCTAGTAAAAGGTCATGCGAACCGAACAGCGGACGTTCTCCGCCGAACTCAGTGTCAATTATTTTTTTCATATACTATTTCCTCCATTCCTGTATCTATCGGTTTATCAAAATATACTGTCACATTGCCGTTGCCAACAGCCTCTGCCAAACCTTCTGTGTCCGTTATACGTCCAAGTCTGGTGTAGCTGTAGGACGAAGAAAATGTCTCATAGAAAAGCACTAAGGTAGATGATCCCCAAAGCATGAGATCGCCGGCATTGATAGTGGCGGGTCTTACCGCACTTGTAGGTAAATCTCTACCTAAGGAGCTGTATTTTTCATTTCCGTTAAGTTCAGACATATTCATTCTCAGAGGAAGCATGTCTGCAAACGCTCTTGCAGCATCATTGTTTTCGAGCAAACATGTAAATGATGCCTGGCCTATTCTTATTTCAATTCTATTTTCCATAACAGGGTTATTATCATTTGTTGTTTCGTCATCGACTGCATTGTTGTCTGTTTGTTGTGAACCAGATGTACTACCGGATATTGACTGTTCGTATGGATCATCCTCAGACGAACAAGAATAAACTGTGCATAATGCCGGCAGAAAAACGGGAAGCAAGATTGCGAAAATAAATCTTTTCATACTAGTGTGCATTTTGTTTACTGCAAAATTAATCAGTATGTATCACAACACAAATAAACATTTTACAGTTTGAATAACCACAATTACAGAAATGATTTTTATGGTAAGAAAACTATATGCATATCGAATGACGGCGTATTGAATCGTATAGATAAAAAGCTTAACTTTGCACGCTGTTTTAACATGTAAAAGAATATATTGCTATTAAGAAATGATATATCCAGATACGTTTGAGGAAAAAATAGGCTTCAGCACAGTTAGGGAGATGCTGTCGCAGTCATGTTTGTGCGAATTGGGACGTGAACGCGTAGAGGAAATGAAGTTCTCGTCTGAATACGACGAAATTAGACGTCGTGTGCGCGAAACGTCTGAAATGGTACGCATACTTCAAGAGGAAGATTTTCCGGACCGCAACTTCTTCGACGTGCGAGATGCACTCAAGCGCATAAGGATTGAGAGAACTTTTCTTGATGAAAAGGACATGTTTGACCTTCAGCGTTCACTGCAGGTCATTATCGACATATCGTCATTCCTGAATCGTGCAGGCGATGAGGAAAGTTCTGACGACAACAGCAACCGCAAGTATTTCTATCCGGCACTGCAGCGTTTGTCATCAGAAGTTGCAGTTTATCCTCATGTAGTGAAACGCATCGGACAAATTATAGACCAGTATGGCAATATAAAAGATACGGCATCACCGGAACTCGGACGTATCAGACGTGAATTGGCGGCAGCCGGTAGCATATCTCGTTCGTTGCAGGCTATGCTGAAGAATGCAAAATCGGAGGGACTCGTTGATAAGGATGCAGCACCGACTGTGCGTGACGGCCGTCTGGTAATCCCTGTTGCACCGGCAATGAAACGCAAAGTAAAGGGCATTGTGCATGATGAATCAGACTCAGGACGTACTGTTTACATTGAACCGGCAGAAGTTGTGGAAGCCAACAACCGCGTACGAGAACTTGAATCTGAAGAGCGCCGTGAAATAGTACGTATTCTAATGGATTTCACGGCTACGATAAGGCCGGAGGCAGATGAGATGCTGAGATCGTATAGTTTTTTGGCTGACGTGGATTTTGTCCGCGCAAAGGCTAAATTTGCCATAACTACATCATCTGTTGAACCTTCTATTGAGAATAAGCCGGGTCTTGACTGGAGCATGGCAGTGCATCCTCTTTTGCAGATGTCACTTGCGCGCCAGGGCAAAAAAGTTGTACCCCTTGAAATGACACTGAATACACGTCAGCGTATACTACTTATCTCAGGACCTAATGCCGGTGGTAAGTCTGTCTGTCTTAAAACTGTAGGACTTTTGCAGTATATGATGCAGTGCGGTATGCTCGTGCCAATGAGCGAAGGCAGTCGTATGGGTGTGTTTGGTGATATTTTTCTCGACATAGGTGACGAGCAGAGCATTGAAGACGACTTGTCTACTTATTCATCTCACCTTCTGAACATGAAGATTACGATGAAGAGATGCGGTGGAACAAGTCTTATACTTATCGATGAATTCGGTTCGGGAACAGAACCGCAAATCGGAGGTGCCATGGCAGAAGCTGTTCTCAAACGTTTCAATGCCAAGCGTGCCTTTGGCGTAATAACAACTCACTATCAGAATCTTAAACATTTTGCAGAGGAAAACGAAGGCGTAGTCAACGGAGCTATGCTGTATGACCGTAAGCTTATGCGCCCTCTCTTCGAGCTTCGCATCGGCAACCCCGGAAGTTCGTTTGCTGTTGAGATTGCACGCAAAATAGGAATTCCGGAAGATGTCATTGCTGATGCCTCAGATATTGTAGGACGTGAATACATAAATGCCGACAAGTACCTGCAGGACATTGTGCGCGACAAACGTTATTGGGAAAGCAAGCGTCAGGCCATCAGACAGCACGAGAAGCAGATGGAGCAGACAATAAGTCGCTATGAGAGTGAAATAGAACAACTGCATAAGGAACGAAGGGAGATACTTGCCAAGGCTAAGGAACAGGCGCAGGAATTACTGAAATCTTCCAACGCAAAGATTGAACAGACAATTAAGGAAATCAAGGAAGCTCAAGCAGAGAAAGAAAGAACAAAAGACATACGTCAGGAGCTCGCTGATTTCAGGCAGACAGTGCGTGAAGTTGACCCAGACATGATGGAAGAACGAATTCGCCGTCAAATGGAGAAGATTCAGGCAAGGCGCAAACGTCGTGAGGAAAACAAGAACAAGAAGGATGCGGGCAAAGGTTCTGAAAAACAGAACAGTGCTCAGGTATCAACACAAGAAAAAAAGATTTTTGTTCCTGTTGTCGGTGACTTCGTCAAGATGAAAGGACAGACTTCTATAGGAAAAGTCGTTAAGATAAACGGCAAGATGGCAACAGTTGCATTCGGCGTCATGCTGACAAACGTGAAGATTGACGTATTGGAACCATCGAAAGCACCGGAAAAAGAAGAACGCGCCGCAACATTCATCAGTCTTCAGACACAGAATGAGATACGCGAGAAAAAACTGGAATTCCGTCAAGACATCGATGTGCGAGGCATGAGAGGTGACGAAGCCGTTCAAGCAGTAACATATTTTATAGACGATGCACTCGTTGCAGGTGTTTCACGAGTACGCATTCTTCACGGATCAGGCTCAGGAATACTCCGCACTCTAATAAGACAGTATCTCGCTACAATCCCAGCCGTAGCAGATTTCCACGATGAACACGTACAATTTGGAGGTGCAGGAATCACAGTGGTTGATATTGTATGATGCAAAGTGCAATTTTGATTTAAGTAGCTGAAAATAAATTGACCACAGGTACTCTCTGCTTATTCCATACATATAATCATTTGCAGGCAAGCCAATTAGCAAATATAGTTAAATTATATCTATAATACTCATACAAACGTAATAGGGGCGTTCTCAGAAATAAATTGAGAACGCCCCTATCTATGCTTTATAGTGACAAATTACGAATTCATCGTAATAAAAATAAAATGTTTCACGATTAACCTTTGTTACACATATTTTACAAGTTAGCTTTTGTTGCGTCCCCACAAGGCATCCATACGTTCTTTCAACTTGCTCTCTTGAGGATTTTCTTGTGGTGCCCAGAAGCGTTGGCCTACGATTTCATCGGGAAGAAATTGCTGTACAACAAAATGGCCAGGATAATCGTGTGCATATTTGTAGTTTTCTGCATATCCCAGTTGTGCCATTAACTGTGTAGGAGCGTTGCGGAGATGCAACGGTACTGGCAGGTTGCCTGTTTGGCGCACAAACTGCAAGGCTGTATTGATTGCCATATAAGCGGAATTGCTTTTAGGACTTGATGCAAGGTATATAGTTGCCTCGGCCAACGGGATGCGCCCTTCCGGCATACCAACTTTGGAAACTGTATCGAAAGCCGCATTGGCCAGCAACAGGGCATTTGGATTTGCAAGCCCGATATCTTCACTTGCTGATATGACTAATCTTCTCGCAATAAATACAGGATCTTCACCTCCTTCTATCATTCTTGCCAGATAATATATTGCTGCGTCAGGATCGCTACCACGTATACTTTTAATGAATGCAGATATTATGTCATAGTGCATCTCACCGTCCTTGTCGTATGCCAACGGGTTCTGCTGCAGACAGTTGCTGACGATTTCATCGGTTATTTCAACCCCGTTGCCTGCTTCGGAAACAAGTTCAAGTATGTTAAGAAGTTTGCGTGCATCCCCTCCACTGTAGCGAAGTATTGCATCTGTTTCCTTTAATTTTATGTTTTTTTCCTTCAGGTAGAAATCTTTCTTCAGAGCATGGTCAAGCAATTGCAGAAGATCGTCTTTATCCAGCGACTTAAGAACATAAACCTGGCATCTGCTCAACAGAGGGCGAATGACTTCAAACGACGGATTTTCAGTTGTAGCACCTATTAGTGTTACAATTCCTTGCTCAACGGCACCCAGAAGCGAATCCTGCTGAGATTTGCTGAATCTGTGGATTTCGTCAATAAACAGAATCGGGTTCCCTTTGCCGAAAAATCGTGAAGACTTGGCTTTGTCAATAACCTCTCGCACATCCTTAACTCCTGAAGTTACGGCGCTCAATGTGAAAAAAGGCACTTCCAAACTCTTGGCTATGATGTTGGCCAGTGTTGTCTTTCCGACACCTGGAGGTCCCCAAAGGATGAATGATGAAACATTTTTCTGTTCTATCATCCTTCTGATTACAGCTCCCTCACCGACCAGATGTCTCTGGCCGATATAATCGTCAAGCGTTTGCGGTCTTAATCTTTCTGCTAAAGGTTGCATAAATGTAAAAGTGTTCGATTTTACAGTATTTGAAAATAAACAATACGTGATCGCTTTTACTGAAGCGAACATATAGACAAAATTATGAAATTTATTCCAATAGAGACTGTATGTAAGTGCAATTTGTTAACTTTGCAAACAGTCTGCAGGTCCTCTCGGGCCAACTTGATACTTATAATAAATAAATCTATGCTTTCAATCCTTATTCCAACACGCAATTACGATTGCAGCGAACTGATCAGAAGTCTTCACAGATTATGTACACGCTCACAGATAACATTTGAAATTATTGTAAACGATGATGCTTCTACGGATACAAAATCTGTTGAATGCAACAGAATAACATGTTCAGAACTTTCATGTTGCACATTCATTCATCGCGACCACAACATAGGTCTTGCTTCCAGTCGTAATAAAATGGCAGAAGTTGCAAAATATGATTGGCTTCTTTTCATTGATTGCGATGCACAGGTTGCTTCAGATGGCTTCATCGACAAATATGTTGAAGCAATGCCTAAATGCGACGCAATATGCGGTGGATTGCGCCATCCCGAAAACTTTGACGATTATGGACGGGAGTTGCGCTATAGATATGAACGGAAAGCAGACCAAAGGCGTGCTGCATCAGAACGTTCGAAACATCCTTACAACCAACTTTCAACTTTCAATTTTCTTATCCGTAAGTCAGTTTACATGTCTATACGTTTCGATGAAGACTGCAAGGAATATGGATACGAAGATGCACTCTTTGGTGTTGAACTTATGAAAAGGAATATTCCTTTACTTCATATAGACAATCCACTTATACATACAGGCATTGATACAAATGAAGCATTCATAAGGAAATCAGAAACAGCCTTGCGCACACTGTATTCACTTAATGGAAAGATGCAGGGCAACAGCCGTGTGGAAGCAATGGCAGATAAGGTCGAATCTATGCATCTGAAATCGTTGGCGCTTGTCCTTTATCGTTGTTTCTATTCTGCGATGCGCCGCAATCTGCTTGGCCACAAGCCATCATTGCTCATTTTTTCATTGTACAAGCTTGGATACTTCCTCAATCTCAAAAACTAAATTTCGAGTAAGTAATTGAGGTTTAACAGATTGAAATACAAACTTGTAAGTGTGCATGTACAATCTTAAAATTCAAGGCTTAGAGCTACCGATATAAGTTTTCCACAATTTTTTTTGCTGTCAAAATTGAATTTTCGCACAAATATGTCTATATTATATTGTTATAATTAAATAGACAGACTTATGAAGAAAAGAATTCTCTACTTTGACATGGATGGTGTATTGGTTGATTTTGGATCTGCGCTAAAAAAACAGCCTTCAGAAATTTTAGAACAATACAAGGGACATGAGGATGACATTCCCGGTTTGTTCGGTCAGATGGAACCTATAGATGGCGCAATTGATGCTGTGCATAAGCTAGCAGAAAAGTACGACTGCTATGTTCTTTCAACTGCACCTTGGGCAAATCCTTCTTCATGGACAGACAAAGTAAAATGGATAACCGAACATCTTGATGACGTATTTCACAAGAAGATAATACTTACGCATCATAAAAATCTTCTTAATGACGGCAATGCCTTTCTCATTGACGACCGTACAAAACATGGTGCGGACGAGTTTGGCGACCGCCACATACAATTTGGTAGCGATAAATATCCAGACTGGCAGTCAGTCGTTGACTATTTGATGAAACTTTGATTGAGATATTCATCAGTAAGTGCCATGAAACTTCTGTGACCATACTGCAAGAGATATGTTCATGAAACGCAATTACAAGTATACCAGTAATTCAACTATAAAAAACATAAAAAAATGAATTTTGGGGCACAGTTTACTATATTATATGTGTAAACCAATAAACATACAATAAAAATGAAGACACTTAAAACAGCAGAACTCCCCCACACCATTTACATCACTTTTAAGGGAGACAATGAAATATACGACGCTGAAATCGTTGAAATAGCAGATATTGACGAGAAAAACGACAGATGCGTACTGATAGCAGACAATCTGATGCCTCAAAGATGCCGTCTGGTCATGCCGTATTCAGCGCTTGACAATCCTGTAATAGACTTCGGAAACGGCGCTAAAATCTACGTTGACCATCCGTAAACTATATGAAAAATTACGCGTAAGTTGAAAAATATAATTTACTTTGCAAGAAGGCACGTTGCCAAAATGTTTGTCAGTCCTACAAACTAACCAACTTGTCCTATCGATTATAATTTTTTTGAATCTACAATCACAATGTCCAAACTCCTTAAAATATACAAAGCTTCTGCAGGAAGCGGCAAAACGTTCACGCTTGCCGTTGAGTATATCAAATTGCTTATTCAGAATCAATACGAATATAAGAATATTCTTGCTGTAACTTTCACAAACAAGGCCACAGCCGAGATGAAAGAACGTATTCTCGGTCAGCTCTACGGAATAGCGCACAAGCTAGGTTCTTCAGAAGATTACTTCAAAGCTATATGTGAAAGTGAAGAAATCAAACAACTTGGTATATCCGGCGAAGAAATCCGTCGTCGTGCAGGATTTGCACTTTCGAACATTGTACACGACTACAGCCGTTTCCGTATAGAAACAATCGACTCATTTTTTCAGTCAGTTATACGTGAACTTGCTCATGAACTCGATCTCACTGCTAATCTCAAGATTGACCTCAACGACAAGGAAGTACTGGCAGAAGCTGTTGATTCAATAATTGACGAGCTCAACGTCAAGTCAGACATTTTCAAGTGGATAATCGAATATATCCAGGAAAAGATTGAAGGCGACAAGAACTGGAAAATCGATTCTGAACTTGAAGAGTTCGGAAAAAACATCTTCAACGAGCAATTCCTCGAACGCGGAAAAGAACTTCGCAAACAGCTTGCCGACAAGGATTTTCTTCGCACATACCGCAGCGATCTCTACGAACTCAAGCGAAGAGCTGAAACAGATCTCAAGTCTCATGGGGAATCATTTATAAAATTCTGCGAAACTCATGGTCTTACAGCCGACATGTTCAGCTATAAGGACAAAGGCGTATATTCTTTCTTTGTAAAGCTCAGCAACGGCACTATTCCTGAAGTAGGCAAACGCGTCAGCGACTGCCTTGACGAAGCAAAGAAATGGTCGAAGGACAAGACCGTTCAAGACATGGCAACTGCTACTTTCATACCTATGTTGCGCGAATCCATTGATTCTATCGCAAAGAACCAGCCGACGATAACAACCGTAGAACTTATCACGCGCCACATAACCCAAATGCGTCTCTTGAGTGTCATTGATGAAAAAGTCCGCACGCTCAATCAAAGCGCAAACCGCTTTCTTCTTGCCGATACAGCGCACTTCCTGCGCGACCTTATCGGAGATAGCGATGCACCGTTCATCTATGAGAAAATCGGTGCCCAATTCAACCATATAATGATTGACGAGTTCCAGGACACTTCCACCCTTCAGTGGCAGAATTTCCAACCGCTCATATCCAACAGTCTGGCCACAGGCTCGCTATGCCTTATCGTAGGTGATGTAAAGCAGAGCATCTACCGCTGGCGCAACAGCGATTGGAGCATTCTGAACAATATAACTGAAGGTCCGTTTGGACCTCAAGTCAACAGCATCGACTTGGAGTACAACAGGCGCAGCTACGGGAACATCATCAATTTCAACAATAGTTTCTTCGCACTTGCAGTTGACAATCTCAACAAGACGTACTGCGAAGAGCATGGCGTCATCAGTACAGATCTGGAGCAGGCATACAGCAAGGTTGAGCAGAAAATACTTAATTCCAAGAAAGACCGCGGATACGTACGCATCGAAGGGCTCAACGCTAAAAACTGTTCGGACGATGGCGAAGATTACGAAGAGCGTACGCTCGCCTCACTTGTAGAAACAGTCGAGCAACTGACAGAAAAAGGCGTGAACGTCAACGATATAACAATTCTAATTCGCTTCAACAAGTATATCCCGCGCATAAGCCAATATTTCGTTGAGCACATGCCACAGGTAAGAATTGTCAGCGATGAAGCTTTCAGATTAGACTCCTCTTCAGCTGTCAACATGATAGTGTCCGCCCTGAAGTGTTTGTCCGATCCATCCGATCTTTTTGCCAAAGCTTCTTTAGCCTATCTTTATCAAACAGAGTCGGATTCATCGACAGTATCAGTAAGCGACGTATTTCAGCAGACAGACGAAGGCATCGACGCTTTTCTTCCCGATGAATTCACTTCACGTATAGATAAACTCACCGTAATGCCTTTATACGAATTGGCAGAAGAGCTTTTCGGTATATTCTCGCTGGAGCGCCTGACAAACCAGGATGCCTATCTTTTCACGTTTTTCGACGAACTCACCGCATATCTTCAGGACAACCCTTCGGACATTGACAACTTCATCAACTATTGGGACGAAACTCTTTGCACCAAAACAATACCCGGCAACGCCGTCGACGGCATACGCATCATGTCCATACACAAGTCAAAAGGTCTTGAGTTCCACACCGTTCTGGTACCATTCTGCGACTGGCCCCTCAACGGCAAGCCTAATTCGCTCATGTGGTGCCAGCCGACGCAGTCGCCATACGATCGATTGCCCCTCGCCGCTGTGGACTATAACCAGAAAGCGCTCAACTCCATCTTTGCCGATGACTTCAACAACGAACTTCTGCGCAACTGGGTTGACAATGTCAATCTCCTGTACGTAGCTTTCACACGTACAGAAAACAATCTCTTCATCTGGTGCGAGGATGGAAGCCGCCAATCAGGAATCAGCGACCTGTTGCTTAAGTCTGTGCCTGAATTCATGGAGAAAGACGAAGACAGCGAAACGCCCCTCTTTACCTACGGTGAAATCGTGCCTTCAGCACCGCCTAAGGTTGAAACCTCCGGTGACAACGTCCTGACAGCCGTTCCGTCACCAGCAGAAGTCAAGTTCACCCATTTTGCCAATAAGGCAGAGTTCCGCCAGTCCAACAAATCTGAACAGTTCATCAGTGGAGAGACTGACGCCGAACACCAGACTTACATTGACGAAGGTCTGCTTTTCCATAAACTATTCTCCATGCTGACGTCGGCCGACGATGCCGAACGTGTTGTTGCCATGCTCGACGGCGAAGGATGTTTCAGCAGTGTTTCCCACCGCAACGATGTACTTCGTCTCCTGCGCAAGTCACTCTCCGACCCTCGTGCTTCTGCGTGGTTCGACCCTAAATGGAAAACATTCAATGAGTGCACCATCATTTCGCGCGATGCCGACGGCAAAGTCGTCGAACGCCGTCCTGACCGAGTCATCACCGACGGTTCTGAAACCATTGTGATAGACTACAAGACAGGCAAGCAGGATGAACGCCACGAGAAACAGGTACGTGAATATATGTCTCTCATCCAGCGCATGGGATACAACAATGTCAAAGGCTACGTGTGGTACATCCGCCGAGGCGACATAATTCCAGTAAATCTCTGACGACACACGTCTCTACGCACTGGAAGTTTATATTAATCAAGTCTTAAAACATAACTTCAACGGAGCGCTAACAAAATGCGCATCCAATGAAACAACCCCCATAAATCGTGAAAACATTCCTAGAAATAGTCGCAAACGACCTATACACCAAGCTCGACGGCAACTTCGAGAACGTCAGTGTTGTCTTTCCAAACAAACGTGCGAGCATATTCTTCAACAGTCATCTCGCTCGCATCTCCGACAAACCGATTTGGGCACCGCGCTACACCACCATCAGTGAACTTTTCCAATCGCTCAGCACCCGTACGCTGGCCGACCCGATTCTGCTCGTGGCCTACCTCTATCGTTCGTATCTATCCATCACCGGAAGTCAGGAAACGCTCGACAGATTCTATTCATGGGGCGAGATGCTCATCAGCGACTTCGACGATGTAGATAAGAACATGGCCGACGTATCAAAGCTGTTTGCCAACATCAGCGACCTGCAGAACATGACCGACTTCGGATTCCTCGAAGAAGACCAGGTCAAGGCCATACAGCAGTTTTTCGTCAACTTCAACCCTGAGGACAAGACTAAGCTGAAGGAGAAATTCCTGAGCTTCTGGAACATCCTTTATCCGCTCTACAACAGTTTCCGCGATTCGCTGGCATCCGACAACCTCGCGTACGAAGGCATGATGAATCGCGAAATCATCGAATCCATCAAGTCTACATCCGTCATTCCAGCTTCCGCAGAATCTGATTTATATGTCTTCGTCGGCTTCAACGTACTCAACGAAACGGAGCGTTCACTATTCCGTATCATGCAGAAACAGGGCAAGGCGCTTTTCTATTGGGATTACGACGAAGCCTACATAGCCCCAGGTCAGGCCGGTCAGAGCACATTTGAGGCAGGACGTTTCATACGCGAAAACATACGCGACTTCGGCAGTGCGCTCGACCCCGGTCCTCAGTATGCCAATTTCCGCAAGCCGAAGAACATACATTTCATTTCATCGCCTACCGAGAATGCCCAGGCGCGCTATGTCAGTTCGTGGCTCGGCGGAGT
>ENA-OPCT01001064-OPCT01001064.1-human-gut-metagenome-genome-assembly--contig:-NODE-1064-length-12332-cov-2.837908_pt1 | contig 12332 bp, 6 predicted proteins | sample MGYA00241572_ERZ501495 | MGnify/ENA primary metagenome ERZ501495 (study PRJEB25962, sample SAMEA2042580) | human gut metagenome | biome: human gut; feature: human-associated habitat; material: faeces... | reverse complement strand
AATCCCGTAATCCGTTGCATGGTCATGGAATCACAGGATTGCCACCAAACCTGCATTTTTTGGATGAATTCGGCTTTGGAACAAAAATGTATATGGCTCTCACACTCGATACACCATTTTCCGTTACAGGCATCCTCCACATCGCTGTGATATTCTTCCGTGTTGGCATCCGCCCAAACCTGTATCTCAATCTGTTGAGAACCACATTCACAACAGACATATACTTCCGAATCATCAGACCTTTTCCTATTGACAAATTATTTACTTTACAATTATCAAGTGTTATTTTACCAACAGTTCCTTTCGCACGTAATGGATATTGGTTCTCAATAGAATTATTTAGATTCACATTTTGAAAAGCCAATGTATTCGTAAAGTATATTTGGGAAGTAATTATTAACTTTATATCAGAAACTTCCTCCGTATTTGGCAATATAACAAGGCTTTCAACACCAGAAATACCCAAACTATAAGTCAACCTCTTGCCACTTTCTGAAATGAAATAAACGCCACCTTCAGTCAATTTACCATCAGCAGGAACAGCTTTAACATCACCGTATAATTCTCTTGTTATTTCCAATCCACCTACACGGATCGTTTGACCATCATTATATCTTTCTTCATTTGTGTTCAGTTCTTTCGGTGTCTTCACCTTTATCTTATCTACCGCCCACAATGAACCTTTCTGTACTTGAACAGTAATATCGGAAGTGTTATTCGCAGCAGCACGAGTATTCATAGTCTTGATTGCAGCGGCAGGAGCATAGATATACAATTTATAATTGTTACCTTTATCATCCGCAGTTTCCAGCTCACTCAATGTCGCCCTCCAACCTTGCGGATAAGTAACTTGCGGATTTTCACCAGTTATCTTCACGGGCACTTCTACTCTTGCACCTTTTTCAATTACCCAGAAGCCCTTTGCATCTAAAGTTATATCAGTCTTATCAATAGCGCAAGCTAAATCGGCAACAATAGGAAGTGTATGTACCGTGCCATCTGTCATTGTTACCACAAAATTATCATCTACCACTTCGGCTTTCACAAAAAACTGATCGCCCAAAGAACCGTCAGCCACATTTTCACCGCCAGTTACAGGCTTCCACTCACCGTCACCAAAGCGTACCTGCCAATCACCATCCTGCACACGGAACTCAGGATAACCTTCACCATTTTTTCCCGGCTCACCTATGGCTATCACACCGGTAGGTTCTCCATTGATATACCACATTTTATCTTCTCCTACTGTAACTTCAGGCTCATTTATAGTTCCAGGTTTACCTATAGTCAACGTCAATTCCGTACCATCACTCAGAACAATCTTCTTCTGCGTAACCTCTCCATTATCGGTTACATTCTTCACCTCACTGATTGTCTTATTCTGAGGATCAAGAATATAAGCTATCACCGCCAAATTATCATTTAATAATTTCACCTGTTCCTCAATAAGCGTCACCCTATCTTTCAGGCCGTTCACATCATCTTTCAAGTCATCCGTTGTACAACCTGTAACGGCAAAGACCATCAAGAAGAAAAGTATATACGATTTTATGTACTTCATAATCTGTATAGTATTTAAAGTTATTCTGTTACATTGATTATCAACTCACAAATCTTAGATGCCTCATGTGCATAACTAAAATTATTCATCAGGAATGTAGCGGTATAAGTACCCACCTGATCGTATGTATAACTATAAGTATCCACATCCAAAGAAACATCTTTTACTTTCACGGATGAATCCACTTCCGGACATTCTACTAAGTTAATATAGTCGGAAACAAGCCAACTGTACTTCCATGGATTACCGGCTGAAGTTCCATTGATAACCATTCCGCCACTTGCTATACCGGTCAAGTTCCACAAACCATTTACACCACCGGTAGTGACAGAACCATATTCACGATCTGTTGGCATATAATCCTTATTTTGGTCCTTAAACTCTGTCTTATTTTTCATATTTAGTGGAGTAAAGCCAAATGAGCTTGCGTAAAGCTTTGTTACACGACCATTTTTCCATTTAGTTTCTACGTGCATATCCTGCACATGAAAAGTGGACTGAATAATTGTACTTCCGTCTGGATATGCAGCAGAACCTTTAGGATCGAATGGAGCTTCTTTTTCATCCTTATTCACAACAAAAGCTACAGTTAACTTTTTACCAATATAATCTTTTACAGATCTCTCACAAGGAGTAGCTTGTGTAGCATTCGATACCGGTTTTTGCGGCAACTCAGCTCTAGGAATAAGTACTTCCCAAGGTGTTTGTTTTTCTACTAAAATAGAATCCGCTTCAAAATTAGTCTTACTCAAACCAGGAAAGACTATTGTTTGTCCAGGATTTGCCGGGTCTTCTTTTTCAGCTAAATACAAAACATCAAACATATCTCTGCAAGAATTGAGTTCACCTGATTCGCCTTTTCCATACTGTGCCCAAACGGAAAACTTCAAAATACAGGATTCAATATCATCCACATTAATCTCTTTACGGTCACGATAAATATATTGGTGACCTATCTCCCCACTAAAGAAAGATACATAATCCGGATCTCCATGCAAAAGGAATTCTATTGGTGTTCCCTTCTTTACTGTCAGGATATTCCCTTCATATCTTACATTTTCGTTGGTAGCCACACTTACGCTGACATCGGTCAGATCCCGATCCAATTCTTTCTCACATGAAGTGAACCAAAGAGCTCCCAAACCTAACAATAATAATTTATATGTTTTCATCGTCATATTCTCTTCTTAAGTTATTAATGAAAATAAAAGCGGATTACCAACCCGGATTATTAGTCGTTATCAATTTGTTCACAGCACGCTCTGCATCCGGAATCGGGAAATACCTATAAGCAGAAGTCACACGGAAGAACTGTACCACCTGCGAAGCCTGATTCCAAAGATTCCCGACTTGAGCCTCCTCAGCCTGTTCGTTCATTCTTTCTACAAACTCTCCCCAACGAATTAAGTCAAAACGACGTGTATACTCAAAACACAATTCCATTGCACGTTCATCTTTAATGGCTTCACGGAATTTTGACTGTGTAGCCAGTGAAGGAATATAACGATCGACATTTACCCCAGCACGCTCACGCACCTCCTTCAAACAATCTTGAGCCAACTGTGTAGGGTAACCATAATACTCATTCTCAGCCTCAGCAACCATTAATAATACATCTGAGTAACGAAGAATCGGGAAATTAATAGAAGTAAGATTCTTATTTCTTTTTGCAGCAGGTTCATATTCACGACGGAACTTAGCACAACAGAGATCTCTTCGCTCCAAACCTGCCGTTTGTTTTTTATAAACGTCTCCCCTCTGACTTCCTTTACTAACAAATTGAGTACCGTCATCCGCACCTTCATAATCATAAGATTCATACCAATCAGAACCTGTTACTACTTTATACAATTCCTCAGTTTCAAAGGTTCTTCCCACAATACCAACCTTACCCTTAATATCTTTATCAGCGTCAGAATCAAGAGCACGATAAGTAAAAGGTGCTATATTCCATGTGAAACGTTTCATATCACCATGACTCTTATACAAGTTATAAAGTTTCGGAGTAGACCAAAGGAATCCGTAAGAGTATCCCGGATCTGCTTTTCCCACCAAACTAGATTGAGAAGAAAAGTCCGAACATTGAAGCCCGATTGTATTACCAATACGTCCTTCCGAGCGAACATCACCCGTACCGTCACCGGCAAACTCAGCTTCCCAAATACTTTCATTCTTACCAGATGTATTATATTTATTAGAACACATATCAATAAATACATCCCAATAATTAGTAGAAAGATCGTGACCCTCACCCATTACCAACTGTCCGAAATGACTGGCACGTTCAAAGTAAGATTTCGCTTCCGCAGGTTCCGGTTGGTCATCACGATTATGCTCACCTGCCCAGAACAAATAGACACGCGCCAGAATTCCCCATGCGGCAGACTTTGAAATACGATTAGGCTTATATCCCAGATCTTTGGCTGAAAGTAAACCTTCATCGGCTGCCTCTTCCATCTCTTTCACTATAAACTTATAAATCACATTTTTGTCGGTACGGGCAATATCTTTGTCAGTTACAGTACCGGATGAATAAGTAGATTCCAATTTCAAAGGAACATCTCCCCAACATTGAACCAGATTAAAGTAATAGAATGCACGCAGGAAACGAGCCTCCGATTTATATTGGGCTGTTTTTTCCGCACTCATACTCGGTACATTGTCAATATGTTCAAGTAGCATATTCGCACGTTCGATACCACTATACAAATCCGCCCAGAACTGTGTAACAGCAGCGTCACTGGTTGTCGTATTGTTACAAATCAAACCTGTATTAGAAATACGTCCGGTAGACCCGCCATAAAATTCCAAGTCGTCACCGCCTGCAAGAACCATGTAATCATTACCATAAAAAGAGGTCTGCGATAGATTTGCATAAATACCGGTCAGGAAATTGGAAACTTCCGTTTCATTTTGGAAGTAATTTTCCGGAGTAATCTTATAAGGCTCCTTTTCCAAAAAGTCACATGAGGCCATCGTACATGCGGCTACCAAAGAAAGGAATGTTATTTTTATCGTTTTCATAAATTCTTCTTTATATCTATTATCTGATCAAATAATATTAAAATCCTAAATTGACTCCGAAGTTGATTGCATAAGCTCTCGGATAAGCAGAGTAGTCAAGTCCCGGCGTTAAAGCACCGTTACGGATAGACACTTCAGGATCATAACCGGAATAGCCGGAGATTGTCCAAAGATTCTGCCCTGCCACATATACACGGGCATTGCCGATTCCCCACTTCTTAATTACTTTCTTCGGCAAAGTATAACCTAATGTCAGAGTTTTCAGACGCAGGAAAGAACCGTCTTCAATCACACGCGAAGAAACCACTTTATTAGAACTTGAGTTCTTGGCAACCGGAATATCACTATACGGATTTTCCGGAGTCCAACGGTTGGCATAACTTGCATATTGGTTCAAATTACGTGAGTTATTCACGTTTTCAAAGAACAAACGGTTGGCATTCAAAATATCGTTTCCATAAGACCATTGGAAGAAAATACTCAAGTCGAATCCTTTGTACTCAAAATCATTCGTGAAACCACCCGTATGAATAGGTAAGCCACGTCCGATCATCGTACGGTCGTTGGTATCTATCACACCATCACCATTCAGATCTTTATATTTCGGCATACCCGGCTGTGTATTACTTTCGCTGGAGAAGTAAGGAACACCCGGACGCAACACATACGTATCACCTGATTTGTAGAAATCCTCGTATTTATAAGTACCTTCATACTGATAACCGTACATCATGCCCATTGAATAACCCTTCTTGGCAATATAAGTAGGTTGCGTATTGTAGGCCTGGTCAAAATAAGCGGCAGTCAGCAATGATGTCTGGTTTTCAGCCAGCTCCAGCACCTCATTCTTATTGAATGCAATATTGAAGTTAGTACTCCATTTAAAACCGTTTTTCTGGATGTTTACTGTATTCAAAGTAAATTCCACACCCGAGTTACGTACTTTACCCACATTTTTCATTGCACTCTTGAAGCCTGTCGTGTAAGACAAATCGGCATCCAACAGCAGGTCACGGGTAGTCTTCATATACCAGTCAACATTGATCCCGATGCGTTCGTTAAAGAAGCCCAGATCCAAACCGACATTCCATTGTTCTGTTGTTTCCCATTTCAGATCCTTATTTAACAAGGAGATAGGCACCATACCGATACTGTTCAAGTTATTCTCAAACGGATATACACCTGTCTGAACATTATTTGAAGTTGCCTTCAACATTTTCAATAAAGCATACGTTTCATACTCGCCTACACGGTTGTTACCTGTCAACCCCCAGCTTGCACGCAACTTACCGCTAGAGATGACGGATTTATATTTGCTCATGAAATTTTCTTCAGTAAAGTTCCATGCCAAAGAGCCTGAAGGGAAGAAACCGTAACGGTTCTTTTTAGCAAACTTAGAAGAACCATCGACACGGAAAGACGCTGTCGCATAGTACTTCGATTTATAATTATAATTCACACGTCCCAAATAAGACATCATAGACCATGAAGACTTCTCCGAGCTTGTAGTAGCGGGAATACCTTCGCTCATACCTGCCATTCCCATCGATTCATTCGGGATGTTGGTTGTTTTGAAAGAGTAGTATTCATAATCCGAATTCTGCAAGGTAACACCCAGCAAAGAATTAAAGAAGTGTTTCTTCTTTATATTAGTCTGATAAGTCAAGACATTCTCGTTCAACCAAGTCAGCCGTTGATTGCGAACCACCTGCGCATTTACCTTATCTGTAGAAATAGGGCTACCGTAACGTGTCTTCGAGTTATTGAAGGTATCATTGTTACGGGCGTCGTATGTATAGCCTCCCGACACTTTCAACTTCAGACCTTTAATGAATTCATATTCCACAAATCCGTTCAACTGAAGATTGTTCGTATAATTCTTACGGTATTCATTCTTTAATGACATAATCGGATTGAAACGATAGTCATTCGTCGGCTCTACCGATGAATCGAGTGCGTTATCCATCAATGTGCTCAATGGAACATCCGGTTCAGTCACAGGACGATATCCCCATACACTATAAAACAAGTTATTCATACCACTGGATGAATATAAAGAGGTAGAACTACCTGTCTGGATAGCACGTGAATAGTTAGCTGTTATGCTCATATTCAGTTTACCGCGACGGACTACCGTATTCATACGTGTCTGGAAGCGTTTGTAGTTTGAGTTCAGCACGATACCGTCCTGGTCAAAATAAGAAGCGGAAGCATTATAACGGACGCCTTCCGTTCCTCCCATCAAGCTGACGTTATGACTCTGCTGCCAAGCGGTACGGAAAATTTCATCCTGCCAGTCATATTGTGCAACATTGCGATAATCTTCCAATGTCCATTGCTTACCTTCATATTCTTTCAGATAATTTTTCTTAGTATCTGCCGGAAACATTTCGTTCTGCAACTTTACAAACTCGTAGGCATCCATCATAGGAATGGTATTGGTAACTTTTTGCACACCGAAACTTCCATCGTATTTAAGCTGCGGCTTTCCAATCTTACCTTTCTTTGTAGTCATGATAACAACACCGTTAGCACCACGTGCTCCATAAATAGCCGTAGCCGAAGCATCCTTCAGCACATCTACTGATTCTACATCGGAGGGGTTAATAGTAGCTGCGATAGTCGGATCTTCTACAGGGAAACCATCAATGACATACAACGGAGAGTTGTCTTGAGTCAAGGAGTTATTACCACGGATAACGATATTCATCGTTCCACCCGGCATACCTTCGCCTGAACTCACATTTACTCCGGCGATACGTCCTCCCAATGTCTGATCGAATGAAGAGGAAGGGGTTTTAAGCAAATCTTCCATATTTACCTTTGCCACAGCACCGGTCAGGTCTTTCTTCTTGACCTCCTGATAACCAACGACAACGACTTCGTCCAACGTTTTTGTATCTTCTTTCAATACAACAGACATAGGTTTCGATACATCAACCGGCAACTCCTGCGTCGTGTATCCGATAAAAGAGATAACAAGAACAGACTTCTTGTTGGGAACATTAAGTGAGAATTTACCGTCGAGATCGGAAATCGTACCTTGTGTGCCTCCTTTTACTTGGATGCTTGCACCAGGAACCGATTCTCCTGTTTGATCGATGACAGTACCCCGTACCAGTACTTGGGCCACTGCAAGAGAGAATGAAAATAAGGTTAACAGTAACACACTGAGACCTCTCTTCCATGATAACTTAAATTGGAATTCGGTTTGCATACTATTCGTTTTACATTTAAAATTAGATTAGTCAATGCGCAAATTTAAAGATACATCCACAATTTTACCAACCAAAATTATTCAATTATGGTACAAAAACATACATATCAAAGATATTCGATATATCTTTGTGCAAAAAGAGCATTATGCAACAGCTACCCATTCATTTCGCCCCACTACAAGGCTATACAGAAGCATTTTACCGCAATGCGCATGCTGCCGTTTTCGGTGGTATAGACACTTATTATACCCCGTTTGTACGAATTGAGAAGGAAAGTTTCAGGAATAAAGATATCAGAGAGATTGATTCCGCAAACAATCATGTGCCACATTTAGTTCCTCAGCTGATTGCTCCGTCCGCAGAAAAAGCGGAGACCATTCTTTCCCTTTTCATTGAAAAAGGATATGGCGAAGCAGACATCAATCTGGGATGTCCTTTCCCTATTTTAGCCAAACGGCATAACGGCTCGGGAATACTTCCTTATCCGGAAGAGGTCAAGACATTATTAGGTATAGTCGTAAAGTACCCGCAAATCCGCTTTTCCGTAAAAATGAGATTAGGCTGGGAAAATCCGGAGGAGTGTCTCGCCATCGCTCCCCTATTAAACAACCTTCCTCTAAGACAGGTAACGATGCATCCCCGCTTGGGCAAACAGCAATATAAAGGAGACGTAGACCTCGAAGGCTTTGCCGCTTTTCAAAGCGTTTGCAAACATCCGCTTATTTATAACGGTGATATAAAAAGACGGGAAGATATCCTGCGCATCCAAGAGCAGTTTCCCATGCTGGCGGGAGTAATGATCGGACGGGGATTACTAGCCAATCCGGCATTGGCACTGGAATACAAAGAGAACCGTACACTATCCGCCGATGAAATGAGGAACAAGCTACATTCCATGCACACATCCGTATACAGCCAATATGCCGCACAATTGGAAGGAGGGGAAGGGCAACTGCTCAATAAAATGAAAACCTTCTGGGAATACCTGGCACCTGGAGCAGACCGGAAATTGCTAAAAGCAATCCATAAAAGCGGCACATTCCAGAAGTACAACCAAGCCGTTCTTAGCTTTTTTGGTCAACGATAAGTTAATTGACGGTTATTTTTTGTAATTTTGCGCCCGTCTATAAACAAACACATGATGAAAAAATACATTCTAATCTTTCTTTGCCTGATGATGGTATCGGGCAGTTTTGCTCAAATAAAGGACTTCAAGTTTAAATTTTACGGACAGATTCGCACCGACCTCTACTACAACAGTCGCGCCAATGAAGAAACCGTAGACGGATTATTTTATATGTATCCGAAAGATAAAGTACGTGACGAAGACGGAAATGACTTGAATGGAACGCCAAGCAGCAACTTCTATACTTTATATTCACGTCTGGGAGTAGACGTGGCCGGTCCTAAACTGGGGACAGCCAAGACTTCCGCCAAAATAGAAGCCGACTTTCGGGGTACCGGTACTTCTTATTCGGTAGTCCGCCTGCGCCATGCTTATCTCAATCTGGATTGGGGAAAATCGGCCTTATTGCTCGGTCAAACTTGGCATCCACTATTTGGAGATGTTTCTCCGCAGATTCTGAATCTTTCTGTCGGAGCACCCTTCCAGCCATTCAGCCGTGCACCACAAATTCGTTACCGCTATACTAATAAGAACTTCCAACTGACAGGAGCTGCCGTATGGCAATCCCAATATACCTCTCAAGGTATCGATTTAGATAACCCCACTAAGAGTAAAAAGAGCCACGAATACTTGAAAAACGGCTGTATTCCGGAAATTTACGTAGGAGCCGATTATAAAAACGGAGGATTCCTGATTGGGGCGGGAATCGAAATGCTATCAATGAAACCACGAAAGGAAGCTATCGGTGGAAATGGGAAGAGATTCAAAGTAGACGAACGAATCACTACTTTATCCTATGAGGCTCACATGAAATATACCAATAAAGATTGGTTTATCGGAGCCAAAAGCGTTTTGGGCTCCAACCTTACACAGGCTTCCGGACTCGGTGGATTCGGTATCGAATCTATCGATGAACGTACAGGAGAACAGAAGTACACTCCAATTCGTGTTTCCAGCTCGTGGTTCAACCTTGTCTATGGAAAGAAGTGGAAACCGGGAATTTTCGTCGGATACGCCAAGAACTTGGGAACAAGCGACGAATTATATGCTCCGAATGGAAAGGCACAACTTTACGGAACAGGTACAAATCTCGACCAATTGGTAACAGCGGGTACAGAACTGACTTATAATGTTCCTCACTGGAAGTTCGGACTGGAGTATACGTTAAGCACAGCATGGTATGGTTCTCTCAACCCAATGAACGGGAAAATTAAAAATGCGCATGCTGTATGCAATAACCGTATCGTAGCGGTTGCCATGTTCATGTTCTAACCTCTCTCATAAAGTTAAACTCATCCATCTGCTGTCATCTGTCACATAAAAGGGGATAAGACATTGATAATAAACCTGTAAGACTGTGACAGCAGTGTGTGATGGCAATGTGACAGAAGGAACTGCTGTCACACGTTGCCAGCTTATTACAGTCAATCTTATGCGGAAGGAGTTATACAGTTTCAGTCGTTAGAAACTTTAGTTTCCATACGCGGAAACTTTGGTTTCATCGGTGAGAAACTTCAGTTTCATGCGCTTGAAACTAAAGTTGCAAGGCAGGAAACCAAAGTTTTCAATGTAGGGAACTACCGCTTCTCCAGCATGACTTCAAGACTTGCGCCATCTTTGCAAGTGAAGCGGAGTACTGTTTGTTTCTTGTCAACGGAGAGTACTTTACAGAACGGAGTTTCCTTTATATTCCACTGTCCTTTCAACGTTACAGTTACCGGAATCTCACCACTCTCGTTATCAATCCACGGGCGGGAATAGATACTGCGCTCTACCCGCTTTCCGTCTTTATCAAAAGCCTCGTCGCTTGCACCGCGATACAATGCCAAATCCGGTTGCGATACGGTCAACAACATCTTTTCCGGAGATTCTTTGCGAATCATAACCAGGCACGAAGTATCCGTCCGTTGCAATAATCCGCCGGGAAGCAACGCTTGTGGAGTTTCAAACAGTACATAAGAATAGATATTGTCCGATAAAGACTGTACGATGTGGGCATTACGGTCTTGTTGGAGAACTTTATATGCAGGCTTCTTGGCGAACGCTTGTAAGGTAGCCGTACTTGTCTGCGGAAGAACAGCATACTCATAACTTCCACCTTTAGGGGCTTTTCCATGATCGACAACCAATGATACCCAATCCCCTTTCGTCTCTTTACCGGTATCCTGCATACGGGAATGTTGCGGGAACTTCTTCTCAAAACGAGCCGTAACAGGTACATAATATCCGGTTCCGAGATGATCCATCCATAATTCACCTTCACCTTGATAACCTTTCCAATAATCATGTCCCGCTTTGTCGGTTACCGCCAATTGGAATATAGTGGTTTCAGTAGGATATTCCGCATTGGCGTTTTCAATATCCGATCCTAGACAAACGATTGTTTCACCGATGAAATGGAAGGATTTACGTGCCCGGTGAGTTCCGTTATACTTATCATGTTCATGCAACTTCATACCGAAGTTCCCATTCTCTTTCTGTTGTGACAGTCCGCCGGCAAAAGCTTCATCGGAATAGAGCATCTCTTCCATACCGGAGAACCTGTCCACATTCATAACTTTCGCTTTCAACTGTTCGAGGGGAAGATGAATGGAAGTCACACCCGGAATACGGTTCCAGTCGAAACCTTCCTGTTGCCATCCGCTGGTAGCAGGCGTCACAGTCTGTCCCGGAGCTGCGGTAAGAATCTGCAAACTTCCATGCGCAAAGTAACGGCCATAGAGATTACGTCCCAAATAATGCTCGGCCGCCCAAAGATAGCGGGAATGTCCGCGAGCCACTGCCGACCAGTTACTGCGACGTTGCACAGAGGCACAACCATACCCCAACGCCAGATTTCCCTGCGGATCAGGTTCGGGCCGGAAACCTTTCTCTACGAGCCGCTTTGCAATCTTTTTCTCTTGTGCATTGGATACCTTCGGCATATATTCCGGTTCTTGGCCATCGGAAGAAGCACCGGACACCAAGCGCAAATAAGCGGCTGCCATTTCTTCGTCAAATTCCGCCTTTCCATCGGGAGAACCGGCTAAAGCCATCATAGCAAAATGCATAGGAACCAGTTTACCTTTTCCATCTGGATGACGACCGGACATGGAAAGAGGGAAGTTCAGCTTATTGCAATAGAAACGCATGGTCAACAGTACATTTTTCACTGTTTCATGAGCTAACTCGGAAACAGCAAATTCCGTCCGGCTGAAAAGATAGATCATATTGGTTGCTCCATCGAGTCCGCCCACAGCATAAGCCGGATAGTTATTTCGATGATGGAAAGCACCTCCGTCTACTTTAAACGAACCGGACAATCCCAATGCAGGACGGCAACCAAAATCAATCCAACGGGAGAAAGACCGGAGATATTGTAGTTTTTCCGGTGTATCTTCCATCATTAAAATGCTGGCAATGC
>ENA-OPCT01001062-OPCT01001062.1-human-gut-metagenome-genome-assembly--contig:-NODE-1062-length-12357-cov-6.051211_pt1 | contig 12357 bp, 10 predicted proteins | sample MGYA00241572_ERZ501495 | MGnify/ENA primary metagenome ERZ501495 (study PRJEB25962, sample SAMEA2042580) | human gut metagenome | biome: human gut; feature: human-associated habitat; material: faeces... | reverse complement strand
GATCAGCCAATCACTACTCCAGGCATCTATTTTATCAAAGGAGGAGTTACAGTCAACTATAACAGCACCACAAATGCCGCTAATTTGCTTTTCATCGGAGATGATTCACAAAACATCAGTACAGTGGCAATTACAGGAAATTATATCAGACTCAGACAAAATACCGAAACTGGACATTTCTTGTGTAAAAACATTGTATTTAAAGCAGCCGAAGGATTCACTAATTATCTGTTTACTGTTTATGCAGACGAGTCATTTGCTAATGTAGCTTTTGATCAATGTCAGATTGCACTCAATGGCAAACCTGTAAGTGCCATTACTAACGACAAAAGGAGTATTGCCAATTTCAGCATGGAAAATAGTACAATCAAGATAACAGCTGTTACACAACAGTTTATTATCAATACCAGCAGTAATAAGAATCAGGATTATGGCAATGTCATCTTTAGAAACAACACATTCTATTGTCCGTCAGGTAAAGTAAATCAATTGGTTTTATTCAATGGTTCAGCTTCAGGTATAGCCAATCTGACCATAGAAAACAATACATTTATAAACTTGGAAACAAATACCGGTGGCTACGTAAACATAGGCAATCTGGCGAAAACCTCTATTAAAAATAATATCTTCTGGACAAATACAGACGGAACAGGTAATGTAGTCATCATTCGTCCTCAGATAACATCCCCAACAGGAGATATTTGCGCAGATAACCTCCTTTACAAAACTATGACCTATAACTGGCAAATGTTCTATGGAGGCAAACTACCGTTTGAAGGAGCAGAAGAACTGAAAGCATTAACATCCAATCCGTTCGACGGCGGCACCTTCGACCTCGCCAACGGTATCTTCGTTCCGAATGCAGAATATGCCGAATACGGTGCAACCAACTAATACCGACTAACGTATGAAAAAAGTAATATCAATCATATGTATCATCCTCGTCGCACTTTACTCGTGCGACGAACGGGATGATCTGCGCTCCGACATTGACAACCTGAAAGAACGGGTAGCCAATCTGGAAGCGAGCATAGAACAGATGAACTCGGACATCAGCAACTATCAGCAGATGGTTGAAGGTAAGATTCTGGTGGTGGGATATAGCAAGGATGAACAGGACAACTATACCATCGAACTGAGTAACGGCGAAACTGTAACCATATACAGCGGCAAAGTAGACATGAACGATATGCCTTTGTTCAGCGTCAACGCGTCAGGTCACTGGGCATATACCATCAACGACATGACCACCGAACTGCTCGTTAACGACAAACCGGTAAGCGCCATCCCCGAAGCGGGAACAGCAGGCGTCACCCCGAAACTGAAAGTAGATGCAAACGGTTTCTGGCTGATCTCTATTGACAACGGAAGCACCTGGAACAAACTAGGCAACAACCAGATTGCCGACGGAACGCAAGCCGTTGCCAACGCAAGTTCCCTGTTCAGCAACGTGACCATCGACGAAGCGACCGGGCAGATCACCTTTACCATCCGTGCCGACAACAGCCAAGTAAAAGTCCCCATCTACGGAAAAGACTTCTACCTGACAATCAAGTATGAAGGCACAGCCACTTTCGGTCTGGGACAAAAGCAGGAGTTCGTGGTAGAACAAGCCAACGTGGAAACAGCCACCATCGAAAACCAGACATGGGGCGTGAAACTGACGGAAAACAAACTGATCGTCACCGCCCCCAAAACAAACGTGCAAGGGAAAGAATACGAAGAACAGATTTACATCAAGATATTCTCGAAAGAAGGTTACTGCCGGGTAGTGAAACTTCCGGCCAAGGCGGGCCTTGATAAGGAGATCAGCCAGTATTACGCCGCTCTGACCAATATGCACAGCGTCGGCGTTATGGGCGACGAGCGCACCTACGACTACGCCGTGGCCCTGCGCGCTGTCACCACCACTGACTTCATGACTGCTGAGAGCTACAATATGCCCTGGGACGTGCTGGGTACTGTCACCAGCCGCATCGTCAATGAGGTCAAGCACGTCAACCGCGTGTTCTACGACTGCACCGGTAAGCCGCCGGCCACGATCGAGCTCGAGTAATCTGCAAACCTTGAAAAATATTGATGCAATGCAATATTTTAAGAGCTAAAAGACTCTGTGATACTGCTTTGATACTATCAGGCGATTATTCATAAAGAGAGACATGAGAATGCCCTCTGAGAAACGGTAAGTTTTTCAGAGGGCATTTTTGTGTCTTTTATTCTTTACGCCACTTTTTCTTCGGCTCGTACCGGCCGCAACCGTCGGCAGTCTGAGGCCAGTTGAGCTTCCATTCCAGATACTCTTCCTTGGTGATCTCACCCTCCCGGAGCTGTTTCTTGCGGAGCTGCCACTCCTTCAGAAAATCGTCCAGCAGGCGATAGCGGAAGCTGACTGCCATGTGCTTTTCAGGGAAATCTGGGTCGGTGGTGTCTGTGACCTCGTAGAGCCGGGTGCCGGGATAGTGCTCGTCCAGCTCGAACAGAGTGTACATCACATCCTCTGCGGCGTACAGGGTCGGCTCATAGAGAGACCGATAGTTCACATCCAATACCTCCGCAATCTTGCGGAGCAACTCTTCCTTGGGCGTACGGGTGTTGCTTTCGTATTGTGCGATACGGATGTCTGCGCTCTTCTCCTCAAACCCGATGGCAATGCCCAGTTCTTTCTGGGTCATACCTCGGAGGTTGCGGGCACGTTTGATGCGGTCACCGACTGCCATGCGATTGCCTCCTGACTTAAACATATTTGTTGAACCCAGTATAGCACAGAAAAACAGGAGATGCAATAGAAAATAAACAAAAAAGTTTAAGATTTTACCCGAAAACCTCTTGACTTAACGGAATGTGCTTAGTATAATGAGAACGCAAAAAGATAAGCAAAAATGCTTAGTAAAATTGAATGACCGCCAAACTGATCCAAACCGCCAAGACCTTCCGAAAGGAAGCGAGCGCTCCACAAGGGGACGGCACAGCACCGCAAAGGGGATATGCCTGCCGGAAGTCAGCGAGGATGAAGCGGCACCGAAATGAAACTGACAAGGAAAGGACAAAAAATGGCAAACAGCATTTTTATCAAGGCAGACGAGCTGGCAAAGGAACTGGACATCTCCCAGGGTCTGGCGTACAAAATGATTGCCCAGTGGAACGAGGAACTGAGAGCCAAGGGCTACACGACCGTGGGAGGCCGGGTAAGCAGGAGGTACTATCAGGAGAAAATCTACGGGGCAGGGGAGGAGTGATAGGATGCCAGCCTACAAGGACAACAGGCAGGGCACATGGTACGCTTCCTTCTACTTCGAGAACTGGCAAGGTGTGAAGCAGAAGAAGCTGAAACGGGGATTTGCCACCAAGAAGGATGCTCTGGCGTGGGAGCGGGAGTTCCTTCTTCAACAGGCGGCAGACCTGACCATGACATTTGAAGCCTTTGTGGAAATTTATATCACGGACAAAAAGAAGCGACTCCGGGAAAACACATGGTTTACCAAGGAGCATATCATCCGAACGAAAATCTTACCGTATTTCAAAGAAAAGCGGCTCAGCGAGATCAAGCCACGGGATGTGATCGCATGGCAGAACGAGATGCTGAACTACCGGGACAAAAACGGCAAGGCCTACTCGCCGACCTACCTCAAGACGCTGCATGGACAACTCAGTGCCATTCTGAATCACGCCGTCCGGTTCTACGGGCTGAAATCAAACGCAGCAGCCACAGCCGGGTGCATGGGGTCGGAAAAGCACAAGGAAATGCTTTTCTGGACAAAAGAAGAGTACCTCAAATTCGCAGAAGTCATGATGGACAAGCCGCAATCCTATTACGCTTTTGAGGTCCTCTACTGGTGTGGCATCCGGGAGGGCGAATTGCTGGCTCTGACCCCGGCAGACTTCGACTTGGACAAGGGGCTGCTCTCCATCACCAAATCCTATCAAAGGCTGAAAGGCCGGGATGTGATCACCGACCCGAAAACACCCAAGAGCGTCCGGGTCATCCAGATGCCGCAGTTTCTGACGGACGAGATCAGAGACTATCTGAAATCCCTCTACAAAGTCCAGCCGGATCAGCGGATCTTTGAGGTGACCAAGAGCTACCTGCACCACGAGATGGACAGGGGAGCCAAGGAAGCCGGGGTGAAGCGCATCCGAATCCACGACCTGCGGCACTCCCATGTATCGCTGCTGATCGAGATGGGCTTCTCGGCGCTGGCAATCGCAGACCGGGTGGGGCATGAGAGCGTGGACATCACCTATAAGTACGCCCACCTCTTCCCCTCGAAGCAGCAGGAGATGGCGCAGAAGCTGAACATGGAGCGAAAGGAGGGATGAGGATGGAACGAGTGCTCGACCAGCAAGGTCGCTGGCGGAACAAGGTGGTAGCCTTCCGAATGTCCCCGGAAGAGGACGAGGTTCTGGAAGCCAAAGTAAAGCTCTCCGGGCTGACCAAACAGGAGTATATCATCCGCCGCTTGACCGACCGGGAGATCACCGTGGTAGGCAACCCAAGGGTCTACAAAGCCCTGCGAGGCCAGATGGAGCTGATCTATCAGGAATTGCAGCGGCTGGCCGTGGATGAAGAAGTTCCGCCGGACTTGCTGGAGACCCTGCAAATGGTAACTCTGACGTTGAACGGACTTAAGGAGGAATGCGAATGACGGACAATAGAAAAACGACCGTACCGGGTGCATCTGTTGGCGCAGATGCGGTACAGTCGTCTCACAAAACTAGCACCAATATTATAACAAATTCAGACAAGCAAATCAATCTGCAAGCCGCGAAAAAGTCAAACAATTTCGGGCTGAACACGGTATCAATGACCGAACTGTATGACACGGTGTATCCACCCCGGAGACCCATCGTGAACGACCTGCTGTACAGCGGCACCTACCTCTTTGTAGGTGCGCCCAAGGTGGGTAAGTCCTTCTTCATGGGGCAGCTTGCCTACCATGTGGCGATGGGGCTTCCGCTGTGGGAGTACGAGGTGCATCAGGGCACCGTCCTCTACCTGGCATTGGAGGACGATTACGCCCGGCTGCAGCGGCGGCTCTCCCGGATGTTCGGGGTAGAGGAGACCAGCAATCTCTACTTCGCAACGCAAGCCAAGTCCGTGAGCGAGGGACTTGACCAGCAGTTGGAAGGCTTCATCCGGGAGCACCCGGATGTACGGCTCATCATCATCGACACCCTGCAGAAGGTGCGGGAGATCGGCGGGGACCGATACAGCTACGCCAGCGACTACGAGATCGTGACCAAACTGAAAACTTTCAGTGACAGGTACGGCATCTGCCTGCTGGTGGTTCATCACACCCGGAAGATGGAAGCCGAGGACAGCTTTGATATGATCTCCGGCACCAACGGTCTGTTGGGTGCAGCGGATGGCGCGTTCATCATGCAGAAGAAGCGGCGCACGGACAGCACCGCACTACTGGACATCGTGGGGCGTGACCAGCCGGATCAGGAGCTGACATTGGAGTTTGACCGGGAACGCTGCGTGTGGGAGTTCCAAGGAGCCGAAACGGAACTTTGGAAGCTGCCGCCCGACCCGCTTCTGGAAGCGGTGGCAAAGATGCTCAGCCCGGAACAGCCAGAGTGGAGCGGTACGCCCACGGAGCTGCTGGAACGTCTGTCTGGTGTGAGCATACAGGCAAACATCTTGACCCGGAAGCTGAACGTGAGTGCCGACAGGCTCTACAACGATTATGGAATTCGGTACGAAAGCAAGCGCACCCATGAGGGCAGAGTGGTCAAATTAACGTTGGAAAATTCTGGGGCGTGACGATTCGTGACGGTTGTGACGGTATTTTTGCTACTATGTAAAATACCGTCACAATCGACACAACCGACACGGAACGGTGATAATGATGAAAAATGTGCAGATTTCGCAGGAACTTTTCGTCGCCTTGCTGCATTATCATTTGAGCGGCGAAAATGAGTACGAAGAGGTCATTGAGCAGGGTCTGGAGCAAAAATTGGATGCGATGCTGCGGCATGAGCTGTATGCCCAGTACAAGACAGCACCCACCGAGGAACAGCGGGAACAGGCCCGGCAGGAGTATCTGGACCGGCGAGGCGTGCCAGAAAGCTTCCGCTGGTGAGTTCCTCTATTGGCAGAGGACAGGAGCGTGTCACGCTCCTGTGAATGCAATCACGCAGGAAGGTGGTGTTGGACAGGGCAGCGGTGAGGTGCGGCGAAATCTCGTCCGCAGACGAAAGCCCCCGGCAGGGCGCAAAGGCATCTTTTGATGGACGGAACGTCTGTCAAAAGTGCTTTTGCGTTACTTTCGACGAAAGTAACAAAGCCTTTGCCGTGTCCGGCACCAGTTACTTCCACAGAGAAAGGACGTGCGATTGAAAAAAACCATTTCCGCAATGCGGGGTTCCGGCTCCCTCAACCATAACCGGAGAAGTTTCACCGCTGAAAACGTAGACCCGGAGCGCAGCAGCCTGAATGTTGTGTACCGGGATGAGCCGATTCAGAAGGTGTACCACGAACTGTTTGACGAGGCAGTGAAGCGTTACAATGCCAAGCAGAAGCGCAAGGACCGCTGTATCAACGACTACTATGAGCACCTGCGGACAGGCAAACAGGAAAAACTCTTCCATGAGTTGATCGTCCAGATCGGCAACAAAGATGATATGGGCGTCCTGACCGAGAATGGCGCACTGGCAAAGGAACTGCTGGACGAGTATATGCAGGGCTTCCAAGAGCGGAACCCGACACTGCGGGTGTTCGGGGCTTTCCTCCACATGGACGAAGCTACGCCCCATCTGCACATCGACTTCGTGCCGTATGTGTTCGGCTGGAAGGGCAAAGGACTGGACACCAAGGTGTCCTTGAAGCAGGCGCTGAAAGCCTTGGGCTTTGCAGGCGGTTCTAAACGGGAATCCGAGCTGAACCAGTGGATCAACGCCGAGAAAGAACAGCTTGCCGCTGTGATGGAGCGGCACGGCATCGAGTGGGAACAGAAAGGCACCCACGAAGAGCACCTGTCTGTGCTGGACTTCAAAAAGCAGGAGCGTAGTAAAGAGGTAGCGGCTCTGGAAGCTGCCAAGCAGGAGTACCAGACCGACCTGACCGAGATGCAGGAGCAACTGGAAACAGCGCAGACAGCCGTAGAAGCCGCTGAACAGCGGGTACAGAAAGCAGAGCTGACCTACCAGAAGCAGAGCCAGAAGCTGAACAAGCTGGCTCCCATCATGGAAGGTTTGGAAAACCTGTCAGCGCAGTACTCCCAGCGGCCAGAAGAATGGGTGCCAGAAGCAGCCACGTTTGAGACCGCCAAGAGCTATCGGGAGAAGAAGGCCATGCCGCTGATCCAGAAGTTGGTGAAGGTACTCTTTGCCCTCCATCGGAAGTACTGGGAGGTTAAGGATGAACGGGATAAGTATCTGCACTTCTATCAGGACGAGAAGAAAGCTACCCATCATCTAAGCCAGCGGCTGAAAGAGGTGGAGGCTGAAAACTCTCAGCTCTATGCGATGAAACGTGATTTCAGGCGAGTATGGAACTATTTCGGTGCCGAGAAGATGCAGCAGGTCATTGGGATTATGAGGGAGCAGGAGCAGACCGCGGATAGAAGCCAGAAGAAGAACAGGCAGAACAGCGTAGAACTGTAAGCATAGCAGACCCCCGCCAGCGGAGTTGGCGGGGGTCTGTACATATAAGTGATAATTCGACCCCGAAAAAAGCAATAGAAATTTTTATCGGCTTGCAATCACGGAAAAGCTGTGGTACGCTTTACTAGGATAGTATAAAGGGAAAGTATATCCTTTTTGGGAAAAACACCATGGTGTACCAATAGTGGTACATTTACTATGTTAAAATGAAAGAAAACAATGCGGAAATCCGCATTTGATGGAGGAAATAAAAATGGTAGACACCAAAAAAGAGCAGGAACGCGAAGAACTGCACCGTGCAATCTGGGCGATTGCGGATGATTTGCGCGGCGCAGTGGACGGATGGGATTTCAAAAGCTACGTTCTCGGTACGATGTTCTACCGTTATATTTCGGAGAACATTGCCAGCTATATCAATCAGGGCGAAGTTGATGCAGGCAACCCGGATTTCCGCTATGAAGATATGTCTGATGCAGAGGCAGAGCAGGCACGGGAAGGGCTGGTACAGGAAAAAGGGTTCTTCATCCTGCCCAGTGAGTTGTTCTGCAATGTGCGGGCAAAAGCAGCCAACGATGAAAACCTCAATGAAACTCTGGAAACAGTGTTCCGACATATTGAAGAATCCGCAAAGGGCAGCTCCTCCGAGGGGCAGTTTGCAGGGCTGTTTGATGATTACGATGTCAACAGCAATAAGCTGGGTGCGACTGTTGCCAAGCGCAATGAGAAGCTCGTGAAACTGCTGAACGGCGTGGCAGATATGAACCTTGGCGATGTGAAAGAGCATGACATTGATGCCTTTGGCGATGCCTATGAATACCTGATGACCATGTACGCCAGCAATGCGGGCAAGTCCGGTGGCGAGTTCTTTACGCCTGCCGATGTTTCGGAGCTGCTGACCCGGCTGGGTACGGTAGGCAAGAAGGAAATCAACAAGGTCTATGACCCTGCCTGCGGTTCCGGTTCGCTGCTGCTGAAGGCAGAAAAGGTGCTGGGACGGGATGCCGTGCGCAACGGCTTCTTTGGGCAGGAAATCAACATCACAACGTACAACCTGTGCCGCATCAATATGTTCCTGCACGACATCGAATTTGACAAATTCGACATTGCCTGTGAGGACACGCTGACTAATCCGCAGCACTGGGACGATGAACCTTTCGAGTTGATCGTTTCGAATCCGCCGTACTCCATCAAGTGGGCCGGTGACGAGAATCCGCTGCTCATCAATGACCCTCGCTTTGCTCCGGCAGGTGTGCTGGCTCCGAAGAGCAAGGCAGACTTGGCCTTTATTATGCACTCGCTGGCATGGCTGGCTTCCAACGGTACGGCGGCAATCGTCTGTTTTCCCGGCATCATGTACCGTGGCGGCGCAGAGCAGAAAATTCGCAAGTATCTGGTGGACAACAACTTTATTGACTGCATCATCCAGTTGCCGAGCAACCTGTTCTTTGGTACCAGTATTGCCACCTGCATCATGGTGCTGAAAAAGGGCAAAACGGACAATAAAGTGCTGTTCATTGATGCTTCTTCCGAGTGCGTCAAGGTGACGAACAACAACAAACTCACCCCGGAGAACATTAACAAAATAGTGGACACCTTTGCACAGCGGGCAGAAGAAGCACACTTCTCCCATCTGGCGGAGTATTCCGAGGTGCAGGAAAATGACTATAACCTGTCGGTTTCTACTTATGTGGAGGCTAAGGACACCCGTGAGAAGATCGACATTGTAAAGCTGAACGCTGAAATTGCGCAAATCGTAGCACGAGAAAACGAACTGCGGGCCGCCATTGACCAGATCGTGGCAGAAATCGAGGGCTGAGATGGAAAACGAAAAGAAAGATTCTGCATTGACACGTTCTTCTGCGGCGGAATACCTGACCTTTGTTGCCTCTACGGGCGAGGACAAAGACAGCATTGAGATGCGCTACGAGGATGAAAACATCTGGCTGACGCAAAAGATGATGGCGACCCTTTACGATGTATCTGTCGCGGCGATAAACCAGCATCTGAAAAAGATTTTTGAGGATGGGGAATTGCAGGAAGAAGCAGTTATTAAGAAATACTTAATAACTGCCACGGACGGAAAAAAGTACAATACGAATCACTATAATTTACAGGCGATTATTGCGGTCGGCTTCAAGGTGAACAACCAGCGGGCGGTGCGGTTCCGTGTCTGGGCGAACCAGATCGTGGAGCAGTACACCATCAAGGGATGGGCAATGGACGAGGAACGCCTGAAAAACGGCGGCACTGTCCTGACCAAAAAATACTTTGAAGAGCAGTTGGAGCGTATCCGGGAGATTCGCATTTCGGAGCGCAACTTCTACCAGAAACTCACTGACATTTACGCTACTTCGCTGGATTATGACCGCAATGCACTGACCACAAAAGAGTTTTTTGCGAAGGTACAGAACAAGATGCACTATGCCGTGCATCGCCATACAGCGGCAGAACTGATCTATGAGCGTGCCGATGCTGAAAAGCCGCACATGGGGCTCCACACATGGAAGGACGCTCCCAACGGCAAAATCAAAAAGAGCGATGTTTCGGTGGCGAAAAACTACCTGACCGAAGAGGAAATGAAGTCCATGGAGCTGATCGTTTCGGCTTACCTCGATTTGGCGGAAAACCGTGCCCGCCGTCATATTCCCATGACCATGGAGGACTGGGCTAAGCGGCTGGACATCTATTTGCAGGCAGATGATTTGGAAGTGCTGAAGGATGCAGGCAAAATCTCGGCGCAGCTTGCAAAGATGCACGCCGAAACGGAGTTTGAAAAGTACCGTGTGGTGCAGGATCGGCTGTACCAGAGCGATTTTGACAGGTATTTGGAAGAAAGTGCAGAATGAGGGGAGCGTGGTAATATGGATGAGAAAGAAAGACTCAAAGAACTGATTGATAATTCAAAGAAGCCAACGGTAAGCGAGTGGGTTTATGAGGTAGAGGCTTTTTTAGAGGAAATCAATGAGCCGGATACAGAGGCATGGACATTGATAGACAGAATTAAACAGCAGGGAGACCATTTTAATAGGTGTGAAAACCTTACTGCTTTACTTCGCCAATTATATAAACGAAAGTATGAAAAAGTAGCGGCAAAACTACCTAAAAAGACTAATCAAATATTCGTGGCGATGATGTTCTCTGACGAAATGAGCGATTTCTATGACCAAGCATATAAGCCAATTTCCGAAGATTTGGGCTATACAGCAATGCGAATTGATAGAAAAGACTATACAGGTCTAATCATCGAAGAAATTGAGGCAGATATAAAAGATTCGATTGCAGTAATTGCTGATTTGACTGGAAATCGTGGTGGTGTATATTATGAGGCTGGAATTGCAAGAGGATTGCAGCTTTGCAATCATCCACTTAAACTGATTTTGACTTGTAAGAAAGATTTCTTTGAAAGTGAAGGCGTTCATTTTGACCTGCGTGGGGATAATATCTTGATTTACCAAAATATAAATGAATTGAAAGAAAAACTGAGAAAAAGACTAGAAACTGTACTTGTTTGACAGTGAGGAAGCCAAAATACCAAAATTAGATAAACTGATTCGGGAACTTTGTTCGGATGGTGTAAAAGTATTTCGCTTGGAAGAAATAGCGCATTACGCAAAGACCAGAATAGATTGCAAAACTATAAATGAAGATAACTATGTTGGTGTGGAAAATCTTCTTCAGAATAAAGCCGGAAAAACGAAAGCAACATCAGTTCCAACAACGGGAATGGTGATTGCATATCAGAAAAATGATATTTTGATTGGTAATATCCGGCCATATCTCCGTAAAGTTTGGCTTGCAGACTGTGAGGGCGGCACAAATGGAGATGTGTTGACCGTTCAAATTGAAGATACAGAAAAAGTAATTCCGCAGTTTTTGTATTATGTGTTGTCATCTGAGAAGTTCTTTTTATATGACATCCAGAACTCAAAAGGTGCCAAAATGCCAAGAGGAAGCAAAGATGCGGTAATGAAGTTTGAGGTTCCACTTCCGCATCTCGACGTTCAACGTGAAATTGTCCGTATGTTGGATAGCTATACTGAAAGTGTTGTAGAATTGCAGAGGCAACTTACAGCAGAGCTTACAGCTAGAAAAACACAATACGCTTATTATAGAGATAAGCTGCTACAGTATAAAATGCCAACCAAGGAATATGAGGTTGGTGAGATTTGTGAAGTGTCAGCGGGTGGAGATGTGCCCAAAGAACATTTTTCAAAAGAAAAATCAGAACAGTATAAAGTTCCGGTTATTAGTAACGGATGCGGTATAAATGCGTTTTATGGCTATACAGATGCTGCAAGAGTAGACAAACCTGCGGTAACAGTGGCGGCGAGAGGAACAATTGGTTATGCGGAATATAGGGATTATCCATATTTCCCAATCATCAGGCTCATAACCTTAATACCTAGAGATGATAAACAACTCAATGCGAAGTACTTATATTATAGCCTTGAGGGAAGACATTATAAGGTGCCAACAAGTGGCATACCGCAATTGACAGTTCCTGTTATAAAGAAAGAAAAAGTATCTATTCCACCCCTCGATGTCCAAAACCGTATTGTAAATGTACTGGACAACTTTGAGAAGATTTGCTCTGACCTCAACATTGGCTTACCTGCTGAAATTGAAGCCCGGCAGAAGCAGTACGAGTATTACCGAGATAAGCTCTTGACATTTGCAGAAACTGGTAACACAATTTTGAGCAGAGCAGAGCAGAGCAGAGCAGAGCAGAGCAGAGCAGAGCAGAGCAGAGCA
>ENA-OPCT01001051-OPCT01001051.1-human-gut-metagenome-genome-assembly--contig:-NODE-1051-length-12428-cov-3.358684_pt1 | contig 12428 bp, 9 predicted proteins | sample MGYA00241572_ERZ501495 | MGnify/ENA primary metagenome ERZ501495 (study PRJEB25962, sample SAMEA2042580) | human gut metagenome | biome: human gut; feature: human-associated habitat; material: faeces... | reverse complement strand
TATTACGGAGGTATGGTTCTCACCATTGCATTGGTTATACTGGCAATAGTACTCCTGATCCGCAGCAACATTCAATATAATAAAAAGAAGAAAGCAGAGAAAGCGGACGATCTCTTCAACCGGTTATTGGCAAGCAAAGACAAAGAAGAAGTATTTTCCCTTCTATCCCAACATATTGCCAACAACGAATCCGAATACATGGATTATGTGATACAAGTTTACCAACAAATAACCGACGGTTTCATCAACGAAGACTTGAAAAACTTGCGTCGTGCCGACAGTTCACTAAAGAATAAAAAGACAGAACTCAAAAAGATACGCCGAAAAGAAATGATTGGTATGCGCCGCATCGATAAAGATATTGCTATTGAAAAAAACACTTGGTTCCATCTAGCAAGCAACAGCACACAACAGATGCTCTACTGTTTGCGAAGAATATGCGAACCTTGTCAAGAACACGTAGATAATAACTTCTCGCCTTTAGCCAAAGAGCGTATAAAAGAATTCGTTCCCTTACGCGATACATTGATATACCTGCTCAACCATACTAAAATAATCATTTCCAACGGAAACTATACAAACGTAGACGATGTCCGTTCAGAATGCGACAAATTAAAAGAGGCATTATCACGTACACGTAAATTACAAATGAACCGGATGCAGGATGAAAAAGATAACCTGGCAGTTTCATATGTTTATCTGAATATGCTTCAAGAATCACAAGAATTGGTAAGTTCGTTGCGCCATTTGCTTCGCGCAGCCCGAAGTTTCCAAATGAATTAGGCAATATGAGCATACATCACATTTTAACAGGAAAGAGCTTCCGTATCCATATCAAGGATACCGGAGGCCTTCCACATGTTTCCGGAAATATTCCAATAAATACCATGTAAAGGATTCCTCTACATTATAAGTTTGCAAAAGAAATATAAAGTACGGACTGTTCCGAAACATCAAAAACAAAATAGAACAGCGGGGCACTGATTAAAATTAACTTCAAAACTATAAATCGCTGCAAGAATGAAAACTAAATCAACCATTGTTTACGTTCTGTTGTGCTGCGGAATAATTCCGGCTCTAGCACAAGAACAAAAGACGGATTATATGCCCGAAATACATGGAACCATTCGTGCCAAATACGAGTATCAACCGGAAATCTCCGCCGGACGTTTCGAAGTAAGAAACGCACGTTTCAGTCTGACAGGCAAAGTAGCTCCTATCGTTTCATATAAAGCGGAAATAGATTTATCCGACGAAGGTTCTATCAAAATGTTAGATGCCTACACCCGGCTGACGCCTATTACCAATTTTAATTTCACCATCGGACAAATGCGCGTACCGTTTACAATCGACGCACACCGTTCTCCGCATCAACAATATTTTGCCAACCGCTCTTTCATTGCAAAGCAAGTAGGCAACGTACGCGATGTAGGTGCAACAATCGGATACAAATTCAACAACGGATTTCCCATATTATTGGAAGGTGGTGTTTTTAATGGCTCCGGATTAACGAACCAGAAAGATTTCTGGACCAAACAAGTGAACTTTTCAGCCAAAGTTCAGTTATTCCTTCCAGAGGGTTTCAATTTGACTTTAAGCGTACAGAAAATAAAACCTGAGAAAGTATCCATATACATGTACGATGCCGGCATTTATTATCAAAGCCGAGGATGGCATATCGAAGCCGAATATTTGTTGAAACATTATTCCGATAAATTATTCGACAATGTGAACGCTTTTGACGGTTTTATTTGCTATGATTTAAAGTTAAGGAGCAAACTGTTCCGCAAAATTTCATTTTTGGGTCGTTACGACTACATGAGCGACCACAGCGATGGAAAAGCTTATTTAAACGAAAAAGCAAATGCGGAAGGATCTCTAATCATTAACGATTATCAACGCCAACGACTGACGGGAGGTATTACTTTAAGTCTGGCAAAACCGTTTATTTCAGACATACGTATCAATTATGAAAAGTATTTCTATCAAAAGGGAGCGATAGTCAAAGCCTCCGAACAGGACAAATTCGTAATTGAAATTATGACAAGATTTTAAAAGGAAAATAGAAGTTGTGGAACATAAAAAGGTAATCGTTCTGTTTTGGAATCATTCGGAAATATATGTTTGATGAATTAAAAAACAAAAGTAGAATGATTTATACAGCAAAAAAACAATTATAGAATAGTTGAAATAACCGATGATAATAATAAATGAAATATATAGAAGATAAAGGAGCTTCCGTTCTGATCTAGAGTTATAGGAGTTATCAGTCTTATAATCTTAAGAGTGAAAGTTAAATGATTTACTTATGAATAACGAGGTTATAAAAATTAATTATCTGTATAACCGAGGTAAATTATAGTAAAAACAACTCTTGGTTTAATATCAATATATATGCAATCTCCCTATCAGCGGTTACGAAAAAAATAATCTGCGTTGAAAAAGATGATAAAGTATGAATAAGAATTGCTTAGAAAAGTATTACGTTGAACGAGACATCAGTTGGATGTATTTCAATGAACGTATCCTGCAAGAAGCGGAAAAGAAAAACATTCCGTTATTGGAACGCTTGTCGTTTCTCGGTATCTATTCCAACAATCTCGACGAGTTTTTCCGAGTGCGGATAGCTACCTTGAACCGTATTGTAGAATACAGCGACAAAAATGACAAGAAAGAGCGGGACAAAACCTTGCGAACTCTCAAGCAAATCAACAAACTTAACAGCAGATTTTCCCAACAATTTGAAAATACCGTAAAAGAAGTTACCGATACTTTGAAAACGGAAAACATATTGCTGCTTAACGAAAAAGAAATAGACGAAGAACAGCAAAACTATATCCGCTCTTTTTATCTGGATAAGCTAAACGGTTCCATTAGCCCTATTTGGTTTAATTCTATCAAACAATTCGGAGATCAGGCGGATGACGCTATTTACCTGGCTGTCCGTCTTAGTAAATGGGAAGAAAACCAAAAATGCCCCAAACGGAACTATGCACTGATAGAGATACCCGTTAATGAATTCGGACGTTTTATCCGTTTGCCCGATAAAGAAGGAAAAAGCTACCTTATGTATTTGGATGATGTGGTACGTTGCTGCCTACCTTACATTTTTACCGGCATGGACTATAACCAGTTCGAAGCTTACTCTTTCAAGTTTACCAAAGATGCCGAGATGGAAATCGATACAGACCTACGTAACGGGATGCTGCAAAAAATATCAAAAGGAGTAAAAAGCCGGAAAAAAGGAGAACCTATTCGCGTACTCTTCGACTCGTCGATGCCTAAAGACCTTATAAAACGAGTAATGGAGAAACTGAGTATCGATAAACTGGATACGATTCTATCAAACGGACGCTACCATAACCACAAGGATTTTATGAAGTTCCCCGACTGCGGACGAAAAGATTTAAAATATCCGCAATGGGAACCGATACATAAAAAGGAGTTCAATCACCAAAGTTTGCTCAAACTTGTTCGTGAACACGACCGTTTTATTCATGTGCCATACCATAGTTTCGATGCTTATCTTCAACTGTTGCGTGAAGCTGCCATCAGTAAAGAAGTAAAAAGTATCAAAACAACCCTTTACCGCGTAGCAAAAGATTCTAAAGTAGTTAAAGCACTTATCGGTGCGGCGCAAAATGGGAAAAAAGTAACTGTAGTTATCGAATTGCTGGCACGTTTCGACGAAGCATCCAACATCGACTGGTCCAAGAAAATGCAAGACGCCGGCATTCATGTTGTGTTCGGGGTGGAAGGATTAAAAATACATTCTAAAATCACACATATCAGTACACGCAACGGAGACATTGCCTGCATCAGTACCGGTAATTTTCACGAAGGGAATGCCCGCACGTATACCGACTATTTAATCATGACGGCACGGCGTCCTATCGTAAAAGAAGTAGATGCCGTATTCGATTTCATCGAGAAACCTTATCTGCCGGTTAAATTTAAAGAACTGCTCGTATCGCCCAACGAAATGAAAAAAAAACTGATCCGCCTTATCAATACGGAAATCAAAAACAAACATGCCGGTAAACCTGCCTATATAATGGCCAAGATTAATCATATTACCGATATGGAGATCATTGAAAAGCTATACGAAGCTTCTACCTGCGGGGTGCCTGTCGATATGCTGGTACGGGGAAACTGCTCTATGGTTACCGGAGTACCGGGAGTAAGTGGAAACATTCATATTAACGGCATTATCGACCGTTATCTGGAGCACTCACGTATCCTAATTTTCGCAAATGGAGGAGAAGAGAAATATTACATCGGTTCGGCAGATTGGATGCCCCGCAACCTTGACCATCGCATTGAAGTACTTGCTCCGGTATACGAACCGGATATCAAGAAAGATTTGAAAAGGGTGATAGAGTTCGGACTGCAAGATACCATGCAAGGACGCATTGTGGACGGCAGTGGAGAGAACCGCCCTTGGGGAAACGGTACAGAAGCTCTATTCCGTTCTCAAGAAGCACTTTATGATTATTATTTAAACCAAGAAAAAGAATAATATGATAAACATTGAAAATGTAAACTTGGCAGCCATCGATATCGGCTCCAATGCGGCTCGATTGTTAATAAAGAACCTCGATAAAGACCTGGATGGAAACACCCGTTTGACTAAAGTAATGTTTCTGCGCATTCCTCTCCGATTGGGAGTAGATGTATTTGGGCAAGGCAAAATATCCGAAACAAAGGAAGAACATTTCCTACGAATGATTAAAGCCTTCAACCAATTAATGAAAATTCATGATGTGGTAGAATATAGGGCTTGTGCCACTTCAGCTTTGCGAGATGCAAAAAACGGTAAACGAATTATTAAGAAAATTGGACGTAAGACAGGTATCAAGATAGATATTATTTCCGGACAGGAAGAAGCCCGGATTATTTACGACAATCATATCGAAGCTTCCACCGGACCGGGAAACTTTCTGTATGTCGACGTAGGCGGAGGAAGTACGGAAATCAGTTTTATCAGTAACAAAGAGCGCATCTCCTCCACCTCTTATAATGTGGGCACTCTACGCATGCTTAGCGGAACGGTAAGAAACAATGTGTTACTCGAAATGAAACAGGACTTGGAGAACATTACTGCCGGATATTCCGATATCACTATCATCGGCTCGGGCGGAAACATTAACAAGTTATACCGCATAGCCAGTAAACGCGACAAACGGAAAGACCGGCTACCAGTAGCCGCCTTGGAAAAGCTCTACGACCATTTGAGTAAGCAAAGTGTAGCCGAACGTATGGAAGTCTTCTCGCTGAAGCCCGACCGCGCGGATGTCATCGTACCGGCAGCTGAACTATTCTTAAATATTGCCCGAAGCGTACAGGCTGAATCAATTCTCGTACCCACTTTCGGATTGGCAGACGGTATTATTAAAGACTTGGCTTCCAAGTATAAGGAGGCTCCATGCGAAGAAATTGTAAAGAATATGGATGAGGAGGAAAAGGTAACCGATTAACCTGACTTTTTAAAAGAAATATGGACCAAAAATAACTAATAATGTGAGCACTCATAACTAGTAAAGTTATTCAAATAACTAATAATGTGTCGATGCAGCTCTATCCATTCTATTTCTTCAATTATCGGCGTTTAAATTTCAAAATACGGATTAACGCAGCATGTATAGCAGTGTCATCTCAATTTGTAATCATCTGCGTTAATCCACATTTTATTAATCTCTCCCAATTCTCACAAACTTTCTTTCACGTTGTTCCTTTCAACAGTTACATGCTTCAAAAGGTAGATATCTATAATGAAATTCTTATTTGGATATCCCAAAATAAATCGTACTAAATTAAACCTTCTGAAAAGTCACCGATCATTTAGTTTCATCCGGATTGTTTTATATCTTTGACCGTCTTTTCATAAAAAGAAAAAGATTCAATACGACATAAAACTATGGCATTTGGAATAAAACCACACTACGATTGTATCTTACATTTCGAAAATGCAAATCCTATGCAGATCATATTGGCGGCACTCGAAGTATCTATCCGGCTCAACTGGAAGGTAGATAAGCTGTCCCGCACCGGTATTACATTTTACACCGGTATTAGTGTTTGGTCATATGGCGAACAAATAACTCTTACTTTGCAACCCGAACATCCGAAAGAGGTAACGTTGTCAAGTTGTTGCACTGGTTTGCAAATGATCGATTACGGACGGAATCGTAAAAATATACAACGATTACACCAAGCCATACAAACGTTTCTTATTTCTACACCTCGGGAAGAAATAGAGAAAATGGTGAAGAATCTGGAAGAAAGTTTGCAGGAAAGAGAGCGGAAGGAAACAGAAAATACATCCTTGCCCGAAAAGAGCATCCCTTTCTCCTCCATGTTTATTCCCCACAAAGATTTCTTTGCCATCCCTTTACTGCTCAATATCAACGTATTCATCTTCATAGCCATGGCTATCAGCGGTATCAGCCTCCTTTCACCCGAAGCTGTGGAACTTCTTCAATGGGGAGGTAACTTTGGACCTTTGACACTTACCGGTGACTGGTGGCGCACACTGACCTGTAATTTCCTCCACTTCGGCATCATACACATAGCCATGAATATGTATGCTTTACTATTTATCGGAGTCTATCTGGAACCGCTTATCGGCAAACTACGCATGCTTGCCGCTTACTTGCTTACAGGAATCTGTTCCTCCGCAAGCAGTCTCTTCCTCCATCCCGAAACGATAAGTGTCGGTGCATCAGGAGCCATCTTCGGTTTCTACGGAATCTTTCTTGCCTACCTGTTCTTTCACCGTATCGAACGGGCACAACGTTATGCCCTACTTTATAGCATCGGTATCTTCCTAGCTTATAACTTATTAAAAGGCATGGGAAATGCGGCTATAGACAATGCAGCTCATATCGGCGGTCTGACAAGTGGATTTCTAATAGGTTCGTTCTATGTATTGGCAGACAAGCAAAGAGACAAAGGTTTGAAGAGACCCTACTCCTTCATCGGAGAAGGAGCTTTATTTTTAATTTTCATTCTGGTCATGGCAGAAAGAATACATTCCACTTCACGCTATTATGCTCTACATCGTGAAGCCTGGGACAGCGGTATGTTACAAAAATGGATGGCAGGCAAGATTTCCGATGAGGAGCTGGATGCTTCCCTTTCCGTTAATCAAAACCTTGCCGAACCGGAAATTCCGGCATTTACTCCTATAAGTGATACAGACACTTGGATACCTTACACGGATACCATTACCGGATTCAGTTGTCGCTACCCGACAAACTGGCAAATCGTTGAAGATCAACGTGCCTTTTTCAAACTCACCAACGGAGTAAGCTGGATGACAATAGTCTGCCAAACTACCACTTCCGAAGAAGAGTTCAAACGGATCCGTGCCATGACACCTGTCATTCCCCGCAACAAACGGGGCGAACCTTCTGAAGACTATATACATGAGAAAGTCATCATCAACGGCTTGTTTATGGATAAAGTAAGTAACCCGCAACATTTTATGGTTACAGGAAGTGATGGTTTCGACACAACTCAAACCGTGCTTTATTATTTCGATAAAGCCAAGCTCCGTTATTTCGGCGTGGTGATGATAGCGCAAGACGAAGCCGCAAAAGAAGAGCTGGACAGCATAGCAGAAAGCATTTATTTCGAATAAACTTAAATTTATATATTACAGCAAAACATGACTTCTCGGCAAGATTACGATAAAGCCGTTTCGCAATGAACTATAAAGTTATCAAAAGTTGTTAGGCTGCCAAATCATAGCTTCTAAAGAAGAAAATCTCCCTTATTCCTTTAACTTCTGATTCGTATTCATCCCAAATCGGTATCCCCTTTCTTTAGTTACTCAGCCACATTCATTATTCTAAAATTTTGTCTTTACTCAATATATTGCGGATATAGTAATAAAGTATTCTTTTCCTGATTTAATCGTTTCTTCATACCGTTGTTATTCAACAGCAATATAAAACAACGAATTTTGTAACGATAAGAAATATAGGATTAAAATATGAATTTACGCAAACATTATTCCACGATAGGACTCTTTGATATTCACCTGGATTCGGAAGATTCCAAAATAAAAGAAGTAACCAATTTCTTAAAACATGTAAACTACAAACAGTTTATTTTAAACGGCGACATCATTGACGGCTGGCAGCTTCATATGCCTTTCATCCTCTCCAACATCTCTATTGTTCCCGATTATAATTTCATCTCAGCAGCAGGCAAACGTACGAACTGGTTATGTTTGCCAAAAAAAGAAATTCGAAAGTATTATTTACGGACATATTCATCAGGCAACCAACGAATATTATAACGGTATACATTATTTGAATTCCGGTGATTGGGTAGAGAGCCTCACTGCATTGGTAGAAGATGAACAAGGAAGCTGGTCGGTTGTTACGTATACAGAAGGGCTTTCAGTGAAGAGCAGACCGGACTCCACTCTTCAGAAGCCATTTGAAACTCATCGTTCAACAACGATATGTTTTGAAATTAATATACATAACAATCTTTTAAAATTAAAGCAATTATGAACAATTTAGATTATGTTATCGAACCGAGTAAGGATGGAGGTTATTTCGCCTACTTCCGGTGCAATGCGCAATGTAAAACGTATGCAGCCACACTCGAAGAGGCCTTAGATAAACTTATTGAAAACATTAACGGATACGTGGAAGGTATGTACTTGGTAGAAGAATATAACTGAATTTTTACCGAAAGCATCTTTAAATAGTAAAAACCAAAAGTCATGCCGGTGTTTTGCTAAGGTATAAAGCTTAAACTCTTAACGGAGTGAAGTGAAATAACTCTAAATAAAATGATAGTTTCTGTTACTCCTGATTAGCAAAACTTGCATCATTTAAATTAAATAACAGTAGTTCTTTTGTTTCTGTTTCATAAGGATACTCTCTCTTTCGAAACTATGGCTGTATAAGACAGTTACAGCATTTTATTTAAACTTAATAACGCACAGTATATGAAATTCTTGTTTATTGTACAAGGTGAAGGCAGAGGACATCTGACGCAAGCGCTCACTCTAGAAGACATGTTATTACGTAACGGACACAAAGTTGTGGAAATTCTAGTGGGAAAAAGTTCTTCGCGCTCGTTACCGAACTTCTTCAAACAGAATGTTCATGCCGAAATCAAACGGTTTATGAGTCCCAACTTTCTCCCTACCCCGCAAAACAAACGGGTAAAGCTAGGACGAAGTATCCTCTATAATATATTAAAATCTCCAGAATACATCAATAGTATGCTGTTTATCAAACATCGTATTGAAGAATCCGGAGCCGAAACCGTCATCAACTTTTACGAACTACTAACCGGGCTCACTTACACTTTTATGCCTCCCCATATACCTTACATATGCATCGGACATCAATACCTGTTCTTACATTCCAAATTCGGATTCCCTGATAAACAACCTACGGAATTGGCATTACTGCGTTTCTTCACTCGCATGACCAGTATCCGTAGCCGTGCCCGTCTGGCTCTCTCTTTCTATAACATGGGAGAAGACAAGAAGAACAACATTATCGTCATACCACCCTTGTTGCGCAAAGAAGTATTTAATCATCAACCTAAACAAGAAGACTTTATTCTAGGTTACATGGTTAATGCCGGATTTGCAGAAAACGTTCATGATTATCACAATCGCCAACCGCAAACCTGTCTGCAATTTTTCTGGGATCGTAACGATGTGGAAGAAGAAACACAAATAGACGATACACTGACATTCCATCGGATAAACGATATAAAGTTCCTCGATATGATGAGTCGTTGCAAAGCGTATGCTTCCACTGCCGGATTCGAATCTATCTGCGAAGCCATGTATTTGGGCAAACCTGTACTGATGGTTCCCGCCCATATCGAGCAGGACTGTAACGGTTATGATGCGATGCGTGCCGGAGCCGGAATCATTTCGAACACATTCGACTTGGATACTCTACAAGATTTTGCCAAAACATATCATCCAAACAAAGAGTTTGTTTACTGGACACGTAGTTGTGAATTCCGTCTTCTTTCCATTCTCGAAGGTTTACAAAGTACTTGTCTCGTACCGGCTCTAAACTAACCCCTAAACGAACTTAACCTCTCAGCAACTCAGTTATGATTTAATAGACGTCTATGTAAATATAACTTACCTATCTCTATACAGACTATTTCTCCTTATCTTACGACAAAATAAATACGAGCGTTCATTCAGAGGAAAACGAACGTTCATTGTTCTCCAAACGAACGTTCGTTTAGGCAAAAATGAACGGAGAAAGAAAAGGAGTCCTTTCCGCGTTTTTGCACTTGTAAATGATTCTAACTTCCGGCATTCTTCTTTATAATGAATCTTTCACTCGCGACTTTATATAGAAACGGTTCACACCCGCTTGTTTGTCAACCTGGTGTAAACCGTTTCTTCCTTAAGTCAAATCCAACAAAAAAGGATATAACGTTTTACCTTTCCTTAAAGAGAGCAGACTTATACCTATGGTTTACTAAACCAAACAATAAGACCGTCCTATTTAAGTCTATCAAAGAAAGAATAGCCCATTTTGTACAAGGAATAGTCCTTTAAACATGGAAACTGCGAACGACTTATTTTCAGAGAAAAGGCTATTTTGTACGAGTAATTGTATGTAACACCTTGCCGTTTTTATCAATTAGATGCATGCGAAGTACATTCTTATCAATAGAGAAGATAGAGAAACCTGGCTCAGGGCTGCAAAAAACAGTACTTTCAGTCGGTTTCACTTTACGGCTTAACGAAGCAGAAGAATTCACTACATAATCAATAGCGCTTCCGGCAATACGGATATGCTGAAAGTTATGGATATGTCCGCAAGCGTAGATCGTTACATTATTATATTTACGAAGAATTGTATCTACTCGCTTTTGCATATCGGCACGCTCACTGCCATCTTTCGGTGTTTCCGCATAGATGGGATGATGGCCTGCCACAATTACCCAATCTTCCTTTGCATTCTTTAACGTTGTGTCGAGCCAATCGAGTTGTTCTTGCATGTCTTGTTTACAAGCATCGGGATATTTATCAGACTCCGTACGATATTTATCAATCAACGGAGTGGTATCCAGAAAAACAATCCGTACGGTCGTACCGTCTTCATTAAAAACCTTGGTATAATAACGGCGTGGCATCGACCAACGGCGACTCACATTTGTATAATCCAATACAGCTTGTGTATTGCCTCTGTATTCGTGATTACCTAGAATCGGAAACCAATCGATCATTAACTCAGGATGCGAATAAATTAATTCGTAATTAGTCATCCACAAAGGATCGTTTATGGAGCGGACTCCTTCAAAGTGATGTACATCCCCTGCTGCAATCACACATTCCGGGCCAACCTCCTCGGCCATCCGTCCCATCAAATCTGCAATAGTCTTTTGATCGTAATAACCATTCCGACCTAAGTCATTGGCCATATACAAAACAATATCCCCCTCTAAGGCTTTCCATTCCGTAGCGGTTTGGGCAAAACCTGACATCGCAATGAGAGCGACTATAACTCCTACTAAAAATCTACGTAAATTTTTCATTGTTATTTCTGTTTTTATTAAGTTGTAAGACTTATCTTCTTTTTTATCCGTCAACTTCGGAAGTAATCTTTTCATTCGAAAATAAAAGAGTGGGAATGTTGCCGACCGGTAAACTATTTCCCTTAAAGGTCTTTCGGAACGATCGGCAACTTAAACTCTCCCATGAGGCACGAAAAGCCCGGATTCACTTATATTAGATACCTCTTAAAATGTTACTTTAACACCCCCATTTACACGCACCCCATAATATTCTGCCTGCATGGTACGATCCTTCGTTCCCTGATAATAACGCAACGGTTGGTTGAACAAGTTCGTTGCCTCGGCATAAATTGTCGTTTTGAACCTCTTGCCGAAGGTATAGCTCGCATTCAAATCTAAGTAGTTCACAGCGCCATAATAACGGTCGAGTTCCGCACTCTTACCCATTTCATCGATAAAGTCGGAAGAGTAATTGTAAGAAAGACGTACATTTATTCCCTGTTTCTCGAAATAAAGAGAAGCGTTTGCCGTATGTTCAGGCGAACCTATCATCTTTACTTTTTCACCATCGGCCAACCTACGGTGTTCGAACCTATGATCCTTTGTATTACTGTGCGTATAGGTATAGGTTCCGTAGAAGCCGATACACTTTAAAGCCGGGGTAATGAAACTAAAATCGCGCTGATAAGCGAATTCCAGACCGATAAGATCGGCATCGTAAGCGTTGATAGGTTTTGTTATTTCATACTCCCGACCGGCAGTGACCGGAATCTCGGCCGACTCTCCCTTCCACACCTCGTCAACAATCACATCACGCATTTCTTTGTAGAACACGCCAAGACTTACCAAACCGATACTTTTGAAATAATATTCACCACTCAGATCGAAGTTATAGGAGAGTG
>ENA-OPCT01001045-OPCT01001045.1-human-gut-metagenome-genome-assembly--contig:-NODE-1045-length-12492-cov-2.928198_pt1 | contig 12492 bp, 11 predicted proteins | sample MGYA00241572_ERZ501495 | MGnify/ENA primary metagenome ERZ501495 (study PRJEB25962, sample SAMEA2042580) | human gut metagenome | biome: human gut; feature: human-associated habitat; material: faeces... | reverse complement strand
TGGCCTGCCTCATGAACCGACAGTTGGCGAAGTCCTGGCGGCTGGCTGTGACGTCGTGACCTTTAGCGGCGACAAGCTCCTGGGCGGTCCTCAGGCGGGTATCATCGTCGGAAAAGCGGCCTATCTGGAGGCCATGAAACATCATCCCCTGCTGCGGGCCCTGCGCGTCGATAAGATGACCCTGGCCGGTTTAGAAGGGACGCTCCAGTCCTATCGCGACGGTACGGCGGCCCGTCAGATCCCGACCCTGCGCTGCTGGCCCAGACAGAGGACGAGATAAAGGAACGGGCGGAACGGCTGTTACAATTCCTGCATACCGATGACCTGCCGGCCTGTGTCTCATTGCGCCCGATAGACGACTGCATCGGCGGCGGTGCCTGCCCGGATGTCGTCCTGCCGGGCTGGGCCCTGGCCATAGAAGCCGATGGCATGACCCCGGAAGAAATGGAACGCTGCCTGCGTCACGCCGACCTGCCCGTCATCGTCCGCGTCCAGTACAACGCCGTCGTTTTGTCCCTGCGCACCCTCGGCGATGACGAACTCCAGGACGCCTCTCGTATCGTGCGGGAAGCGTTGGGAGTTTAAGCGTCGCGTGAAGGTTTCAGCCATCATGTATGAGCGGGCCGTTGCTTTATAGTTTGTAGAAGAGGAATTTAAATTAAAAAACTTCACTACAAACTGTAAACTTAATACTCAAAAAGGCGCTGTCTTTATGCGACAGCGCCTTTTTACACCCCGCTTACCGCGGTGACGATTGGCCTATGATTTCTTTTCCTTCTACGAATTGGACTGTAGGGTTCGGTTTTTTCTTTTCAATGAGGTCGACCATGAGGTGCAGGCAGTGCTGGCCGATTTCACCCATGGGGATGTCGACGCGGGACAGCGAGGGAATTGCATAGTCGTTGAACTCGGCCATGTTGATCCCAATGGTAAAGACTTCCATGTCCTGCGGGATGGCTACGCCCAGTTCATGACAGGCGTAAAGCACGCCGTGGGCCAGGACGTCGGATTCACAGAACAGGGCCCGGGGCATCCGCTTTTCTGCATAGAGTTTCTTCGTCGCTTCGACAGCACTTGAAGACGACGTATCGCAGAGAACGATGTTCGTTTCCGGAACAGGGTGTCCTGCCTTTGCGAACGTATCGAGGAAGCCCTGCATCCACGTGCGCATGATCGGGAACGACGTGTCATGAGTCAGGACGCCGGCATCGAAAATGCCCTTATCGATGAAGTGCTTGGCGACGTTGCAGCCGATGGTGTAGTTATCCATGGTGACGCTGCTGTACTTGTCCGATTCCCGGTTAAAGAGGACGACAGGACAAGGGATATGGATGAAATTGAGGTAGTCCATATCTTTGTTGGACATATTAGCGATGATGATGCCGTTGAAAAATTCATTCTGCATGGCTTCGAGCTGTTTTTGCAGCTGGTCGACCTTGTACGGGACGACGGTCAGATGAATGGCTTTGTCCTGTTTCATGATTTCTTCCTGGATACCGAGGGTGATACGGGCCAGGTAGTTGATACGGAAGTCCGTTGCCCAATAGAAGGCAATGGCATAGCTGTCCTTTTTAGCCGACCGCAGTTTTTTTGCCGACTGGTTGGGGACGTAGTTCAGGTCTTGTGCAATTTTGTATATACGCTGTTGTGTTTCCTGTGAGATTTTCCGTTCCCGGCCCTTACCGTTCAATACGATGGAAACGGTGGCGATGGAAACGCCAGCAGCTTTGGCAATGTCTTTAATTGTGGACACGATGGCCACCTCCACTCTTGCTTTTATTTTGACATAAATTAAACGTTTTTTCAAGGAAATCTGTGTTACAGGATGAACAAGTATTCATTTTTAGTGTCATTCGCGAATCCTTGGCAATCATGGTACAATAGAATCGATTCAGACGAGGAAAGAGGGAGGGTATGACTGTGAGTTATGAAAATTACCGGCGCCAGGCCCTGCACCAGATCGACAATCTGGCTAAGCCGCCGGGCAGCCTGGGACTTTTGGAAAAGCAGGCCAAGCAGATTTTACTGGCCTGGGGGACTTTTCATCGGGAACTGCGGCCAAAACACATCATTTTTGCCGCCGACAATGGCGTTGTCCAAGCCGGTGTCGTTGCTCAGTTAGCGGATATAACCTATATGCAGAGCTGCCATATGGTCCAAGGAACGTCGGCTGTGACCTGTTTTTGCCGTAGCCAGGACATTCCTTATGAAGTCGTCGATGTCGGTATCGACAGTGACGATGCTGTCGGCTTAGACCGTAAAATCGCCAGGGGAACGAAAAATTTCGCCGTTGAACCGGCTATGAGCCGGGAACAACTGGTACAAGCCATGGCGACGGGACGCGAACGGGTACAGGCAGCTGCCAAAGAGGGAATCAATCTCTTGTCGTTTGGCGAAATGGGCATTGGCAATACGACGACGTCAGCAGCTGTCCTCACTGCCTTATCTCCGAAAAAGATGTCCTGGCTGACCGGTTTTGGTTCGGCTCGGGGCAATTATAAACTGCTCTTCCACAAGCGGCGCGTCATTGCTGCAGCCATCAAAGCCTATGAAAAAGAACTCCAGACGCCGGCCGATGCCCTGCGCTGCGTCGGCGGCTTTGATTTGGCATCACTCTGCGGTGCCATGATGGCTTGTGCTGATGAAAAGATACCTTTTTATATTGACGGCTTCATTACGGCGACGGCCCTGGCCTGTGCCATTGCCATGAAACCTGCCGTCCGCGATTATGCTTTGCCGTCCCATATTTCCCGGGAGCCCGGCATGGCTCAGGCCTTGCGCCTGTGCGGCATCGATGAATACGAAGTTCCCATCCAGGCGGGCCTCTCATTGGGGGAAGGGACAGGGGCCGTTTTAGGCGTCACTCTTATGAAGACTATGATGTATGCCGTCTGGCATATGGCGACCTTGGACGGCATCAACCAGGAAGCTCAGGATCGCCATGACAAAGGCAAAGGAGATGAAACGCATGGATGAAGAAACGAGAAAAAAAGCCCAGGCTATCTTTGAAAGCCTGGGACTGACAGAAGAACAAGCGGTAGAACTCTTTTATAAGCGGACCATTGCCGCCGGAAAAATGCCCTTTGCCGCAGGCGAACCGGAAGCCAAGAAAATCAAGAAGAAACGCATGAACGAACGCTTCGCCGAATGGGATGCTTTTTGACGGACCGCAGAAGCTCAATTCGTGCAGTCATCTTCGCTTGTCTTTGCCGGGCTGGCTGCGTCGAAAAGCCTCGACAGAGCCCCGCTATGCCTGCGTTTTTCTCCTTGCCAGCCTGACAAATCCGGCGCGGATCTGACCGCGTCATTGATCTCCTGAGGTCCGAAAGGCTCTCCTGCGAAGGGGAGCTGGCCGCCGAAGGCGGACTGATGGGTTCTTGAATGTACGAACCACTTTGAATTATTTTTACGAAAGAAGGAATTTTATGAAGTATCCATTATTGCATGAAACGCTGAAAGTTGGCTCCATTGTTTTAAAGAACCGCCTGGTCATGCCGCCGATGGCGACGGAAAAGTCGGCGAAAGGCCAGGTAACGGATGGCCTGATTGCCTATTATGGCGACATGGCCCGCAGCGGCCCGGGGCTGATCATCCAGGAACACAGTTTCGTTTCGCCTGACGGCCGGGCCAGTGCCAACCAGGTGTCGCTGGCGGCTGATGCGGATATTCCCGGTCTGCAGCGCCTGACGGCGGCTGTCCATGCGCAGGGCGTGCCGATTCTGGCACAGATCAGCCATGCCGGCAGTGCAGCCCATCGGGCTATTACCGGCCAGGAAGTCATCAGTGCCAGTGCTGTTCCCAATCCGTCACGGGCCGCTTCGGTCCACGGTCAGCCAGAATTTCCCCGGGAAATGACGCAAGGCGATATCCAGTGCATCATCCAGGCCTTTGTCGATGCCGCTGCCCGGGCACAGCAGGCCGGTTACGATGGCGTGGAAATCCATTCAGCCCATGGCTATCTGCTGGACCAGTTCTATTCGCCGTTGACGAATCGGCGGACCGATGATTATACGGGCCGTACCCTGGAAGGGCGGACGCGGCTTCAGGTTGAAATCATTCAGGCTATCCGCCGTCGCCTGGGGAAAGATTTTGTCCTTTCCCTGCGCTTAGGCGGCAGTGATTACATGGATGGCGGCGCTGTCTGTGCAGAAGTCGGCCAAGCCGCGAAGCTTTTTGAAGCTGCCGGCCTCGATATGCTCAGCCTTTCTGGCGGCATGAGCTTCTTCTTCCGTCCAGGTCATACGGAAGCGGGATACTTTGCCGAACTGGCAGAAGCGGCTAAAACGGGGACGACCCTTCCCGTCATGCTGACTGGCGGCATTGCCGACGGCGCTGAAGCGGAAACCTTCCTGGAAAAAGGCCAGGCCGACCTCATCGGCATCGGACGGGCAGCACTCCGGGACCACCAGATTTACCAAAAAATCTTGTCAATGTGACGTATACATTTGCATTAAATCAATAGGCATGATAGCTTCTTCTTTTTGATGGGTCAGGATCCAATCAGAAAAACCACTTTTTGAAAAAAGCAGATACTGGACGGTTCGATAATGATGGTCTATAAGTCCTGTGCGGTTGCGCAAAGCTTCATAGACGGATTTGTCGAGCCGTTCATTTTTAAATTTACATTCTCCTAGAATGGCTTCTTTTTTTATGGTATCCAAGCCGACAACGTCAATACCCGTTTCTTCTTTCTTTCGGGGGTCCGTTCCCCACCATTTGCCCACACGGGTTATCATACAAGGAAGATTTCCTGTCAATCCCATATATAAAGTATAGTGGCGGCACATATCTTCAAAGACGTCGCCCATATAATCTGAAATACTTGGTTTTACGACATGTTGATAATATGCGTCGCCGTGACCGAGTTCAATGGCATCAATGCCATTTGGCAGAAAGCGGTACCAGAAGCGGAACATGTGATCGGCAAAAGTATAGCGGACTTTGCGCTTATTCCGTTCATCAGTAATAGCATATTCTTTTTTTAAGATTCCTGTTTTAATAAGATTTTGTATGGCATGACTTGTCGTAGATGGCTCTAAATGGGTGAGGTCTGCAATCGCATTTTGTTTCGTTCGTCCTGATGCAATAGCTTCGATAATGGCGTTATATGTCGTAATATTGCGAAATTCTTGTGTCAGCAGATTGGATGGCTCTTCATACATATAACCGGTTTTTGCGAAGAATAAGCTGACTATATTTTCGTCTAAAGATTTCGTATCCCGCAGTAAGGATAAGTATTTTGCGACACCACCCGTAATCCCGTAACATACGGCTTTTTCAGCGGGCGTATAGGAGGAAACGAAATCAGCAGCTTCGCGATAAGAAAACGGTTTGACCTGTAATTGGGCTGTCCGCCTGCCGAAAAGAGGACTTTTTTCGCTCAATACTTCTTCTTCCATGAAGCTGATAGAGGAGCCGCAAAGAATCAAATACATATTTCCTTGCATCCATTCGGTGTCGATATATTTTTGTAATATGGATAATAGTTCTGGAGCTTGTTCTGCAAGATAAGGGAACTCATCGATAATGAAAATAATGCGTTCTTCCTGGCATTTGTTGGAGAGAAAAGCGAATAACTCTTCATACGTTGAAAAGGTTAACGTATTTAAGTCAGGAGCCAAGACGTCAAGGACTCGCCGGCTCAAGAGTTGCAAATTCCGTTGGAGACCATTGCGGGCTGCCGTGTAAAAGATAGCTTTTTTTCCTCGGATAAAATGACTAAGTAACGTGGATTTACCAATGCGCCGACGTCCGTAAACGACCATCATTTGGAATCCCTCTGTTTCATATAGTTTTTCTAGAGCATCTAGCTCTTCTTTTCTGCCAATAAATGGTTGATACATAAAGATTCCCTCCTTTTTAATTGAAATATAATTCATTGAATTATATTTCAATTAAATTATACCATAAAAATAGAGCCATCGCACGCTGTCATCATGCGAGACTCCTTTTTCTTAAATGTCTTAAGTTTGATGTATGATGTTTGAGGCGGTGGCTTTTAAATTTTGTCCCATCCACATCAAACTTTCAACTTCAAACTTCAAACTCAAAAAGGGCTTGTCGTCGTGCGACAAGCCCTTTTTTTATTTACTTATCATGTCATCTGCGGCAAAGCCGGTACGATTGGCGTAGTCGCCTTCCAGGATTTGAATGGGGACGAAGCCGTTCTTGTCTTTGTCGCCGGTGATCTGGATACGTGTCGGCTTGGCAAAGACCAGGATTTTATCGGACCGGACGAGGGACCGGATGGTTTCCATATCGCGGTCGTGGCTGGCTTTTAGGAAGGTGGGTATCGTCGTTTCGTCGGGGATGACGTAGGTCCCGCGCATCATGAGGTAGCGGCCGCTGCTCGAAGGCAGGCGCGTCTTTTCCTGCTGCGCTTCTTTTTCGGAATCGCTCAGTTCCGGGACGCCGCTCGTCGAATAGCGGGAGAAGTTGACATTGGACTGCGCGGCTTCACCATAACGGTGGACATAATAAATGGTGATGAACAGGCAGAAGATGACGAAGGGCAGGAAGAGCATCTTCGTATAATACGTCAATTTGGCATATTTTGCCTCTTTTTGCTCCCGTGCCTCCCGTTCTTCCCGCGTCTCGACGACTTCTTCTGGCTGCCCTTGCAAGGCGCCAGCCAGGATAGCCGATAAAGGGATACCGTAGCTGGAAATGGGATAGAGGTTTTCCAGCCAGCTCAGACCACAGATGCAGGCCATAGCCCGGCTCAGGGCATTGTCCATATCGACGGGAATCTTCATGCGGTGCAGAATCGACGATAAGAAGTCGTTGGCCAAGTTGGGCATATACGTCGAAGCCAGGAATTTTAAGTCCCTGATGTAGACATCCTTCAGGGGTAGTTCCCGTCCTGATGCTTCGTAGCTGGCCTTGATGGCTGGGAAGAGCCGTTCCGAGCGGTAGGCAGAGAGGACGGCGTCTTTGAGGAGAAAGGTAATGTCTTCATCCCAGACGACGTCGAAAGGCTTGCTGTCAGCCAGCATGTCTTCGGTCAGGTTATGTGCTTGGACCGGCCCTTCGCGGGGCTTGATAAAATAGGAAATGCCGTGGACGTTGCCGTCACTGATCCAGGCCAATGCCAGGCGGCAGATACTGTTTAAGTTGTCGTTGGCCAGGTCGGCTGCGATGGCAATGGATGCATTGACTTTTCGCCGGCGCAGTGATTCCAGCGCCTTTTGTGTATTCGTATCCATGGCGGGTATCCTCCGTGAATCGACTGATTAACGGCCGCGCTGTTTATAATAAGGGCGGAAGGTGCGCCGCGGTCGTTTCGGTGCCTGTTTGAGCTTGAAGTAGTTGTGCTTGACTGTGCGGTTCTTTTCGTCCGTGAAGGTGTTGACGTCAAAGAGTTTCAGCGATTCGATGAAGGGGACGAATTTCTTATAACCGAAATTTCGGACATCGAAGTCGGAGAACTGCTTGCTCAGGAGGTTTCCTAAGGTACCTGAGAAAATCCAGCCGTTGTCGTCAGAATTTTCTTCGGTCAACTTGATCAAAGCCTGGCGGATCGTAGAAAAATCTTTACCTGGTGTCTTGCCATGCGCCGTCGGTGATTCCGGCGGTGTCAACGTATGGATGGGAGCCGGTTCGGCCGGATGGGCTGCCGGTATTTCTACTTTTTCCGGTTTATGACTGTTCGTTTCCTGAACCGGTGTTTCTTCATGGGAGTCATTTTCCTGGGCTTCCCCTTCATGTTCTTCTGCTTCTTCCCAAAGGACATCGAGGTAGAGGAACTTATTGCATGCCGAGATGAAGGAACGGGGTGTCTTGCTTTCGCCCATGCCCAGGACGTATTTCTGCGATTCCCGCAGGCGCGAAGCCAGGCGGGTAAAATCGCTGTCTGACGAAACGATGCAGAAGCCGTCGAGATTGCTTTGGTACAATAAATCCATCGTGTCGATGATGAGGGCCGAGTCCGACGAATTTTTGCGGATCGTGTTGCTGTACTGCTGGACGGGCTGGATGGCGTTATCTAAAATGGTGTTGCGCCACGACGCCATCTGGGGCGTCGTCCAGTTGCCGTAAATGCGTTTGTAGATGACATCGCCGAGATTGTTCGCTTCAGATAAGATGACGTCGATGTATTTGCTGGAAATATTTTCGGCGTCGATGAGGACGGCGAGTTTCATTTCTTGATTCATAATTTGATTACCTCTGTTTACATTACTTTTTTATTATATCATCAACTGCTGAGACTGTGCTATAATAAAACCAGGGCTCGAACGAAGGCGTTTATCCTTCGCCAGGCCTATTTTTTTTAGAAGGTGGTACAGATGAAAATAGAACGTATGGCGCCTCTTTGCGTCGTCGCAGCGGGTATCTGTTGGGGCATCATCGGTTTGTTTACCCGCCAGCTGTCGGCGTATGGATTGTCGCCGCTGCAGATTACTTTTGGCCGTTCCCTGGTGACGGCTGTCGTCATGACCGGCCTCATCCTCTGCCGGTATCCGGAGAGACTGCGCATTGCCTGGCGCGATGCCTGGATGTTCCTGGGGACCGGCCTGGGGAGCATCGTCTTCTTCAATATCTGCTATTTTACAGCCATCGAATTGACGACGTTGTCTGTCGCGGCCATTTTGCTCTATACCGCGCCGAGCATCGTCATGGTGTTTTCCATCTTCCTCTTTCATGAACGATTTACGCGGCGCAAGGGGTTATGCCTGGTCCTGGCCTTTGCCGGCTGTGTCCTGGTCAGCGGCCTGGGCTTGGGCCATGTCGAGGCCGCTGGCATCCTGGCCGGCCTGGGGAGCGGTTTCGGCTATGCCCTTTATTCCGTCTTCGGCCATTATGCGCTGGCCAAATATGAACCGCTGACGGTTACGGTCTGGACCTTCATCATCGCATCCCTGGGGCTCCTGCCCTTCTGTCATTTCGGCATGATGGCGTCCCTGGCCATATCGGTGCCTTATACGGGGCTTCTCTTTGCCCTCCTGGGGCTGATGTCGACGGCTTTGCCCTTTGGTCTCTATACGACCGGCCTCCAGCATATGGAAGCGGGCCGGGCCTCTATCCTGGCGTCTGTCGAACCCTTGACGTCGACGGTCGTGGGCATCGCCGTTTTCCATGAAGCTCTGACCTTGACGGGAGCCGCCGGCATCGTCTGTATTCTGGGAGCGGTCATCCTCTTGGCGAAAAAAGAGAAGCCTAGCGGATAAATTCAAAGCGGAATTTCCGGCCCGGCGTGATGTAGTCCAGGAGAAATTCTTCGTTCGGAACGACTTTGGCGACGATATTGGTCCGTTCTTCTGGGGGCAGTTCGCATTTGACGATTTGGACTTCTCCCATATAGCGCAGGAAATCGGCGTTATCCAGGGTGATATCGCCGCGGTGGAGGCTGCGGAAGATATCACTGTCCGGTTCGATGATGCGCCCGTCCAGATGGGCCCGGCTGCCGCTGGTGCGGATGACGTCCCGCGACGGATCGGGCCGGGCCGTGAAGGTATAGGACAACAGGTCCTGGATGTGTGGCTCCCGGCTGAGGAGCTTGGCCTTAATGACGACGACGTCCGTTTCTTCCCGGCCGGTCCGGGCCAGGTCGCGCAGTTCCTTATCCGACGGCTTATCGTCGCCGATGAAGACGGACTGGACGCCTAAGGCCGCCAAATGGCGTGCAACCAGGCTGACATCCTGATGGCGGTGGTCTTCCAGTGTCGGCAGGCCTTCATACAGCGGCGCCCGCTGGCCGGACTGGCTGGGTACGAAGGCGCCGACGGACAGGCCATAGGCGTGGAGCAGGTCGGTTTGGGCCTTGAAATAATCCAAGTCCAGGCCCGTGTGAGGACGGGGATAGAAGTTGTGCAGGCCGTCGATGTAATCCATTTGGGCTCCGTTTTTTTGGAGATCTTCTAAATCGGACTGCCTCAGCGTCGACGCATTGACCTGGACGCGGACGAGGTGGCTGTACATGGCCAGCTTGGCCGCATCGAAACCGTCGTCAAAGCGGACAGTCGTAATGCCCAGTTTGGCGATGGCTTCCGGGTCGAACCGGTCCATGCCCAGGCAGGCTGCCGAGGCTGGTGATACGTCGGCGACGATGTCGAACTGAAATTGCCGGGCCGTTTCCAAGACGGCCTGCAGCTCTTTGCGAAAGGCCGCCGGGTCCGTTTCCGGGATGTGGAATGACGTGAAGAAACGCGTCATCCCCAGGGCGGCAGCCCGTTCGATGCGGGCCGTCTTTTCTTGAATCGTCCCGCCCAGACCGGGATAGACAGAAATACCCGTTTCCATTTATTCTCCCTCCTTCGGGTCGTCAAAGCCTAAGAGCCAGGTTGCGATGAAGCCGGCAGCGTAGGCCGTAACGAGTCCTAATAAATACATGGGGATGTTGTCCGTGCTGGCTGCCAGGGGCAGGCCGGAAATACCGATTGTCGCGGCACCGACCATGTAAGCCGCCTGGACAGCGCCGCCAAAGGCTCCGCCGATACAGGCGCCGATGAACGGCTTGCCCAGGGGCAGGGTGACGCCGTAGATGAGCGGTTCGCCGACACCCATGAGGCCGACGGGCAGGGCCGAGGCGATGGTCTTGCGCAGGGCTTTATTCTTAGTCTTGGCATAGACGGCGATGGCCGCACCGACCTGACCGCCGCCGGCCATGGCCAAGATGGGCAGAAGAATGGTTACACCGTAGCGCGACAGGAGCTCTGCATGGATCGGCGTCAGGCCCTGATGGATGCCGACCATGACCATAGGCAGGAAGGTCCCGCCCAGGATGAAGCCCGTCACAGCGCCGCCGGTGCCGATGGATTCCGTCGCGGCATAGCCGATGGCTTCCGACAGATAGCCGCCCACGGGCTGGCAGAGGAAGAGGGCGACAAAAGTCGAAATGACGACGACTAAAAACGGCGTGACGAAGAGGTCGAACATATCCGGTACGATGCGGTGGAGCTTCTTTTCCAGCCACGATGAGAAGAAGACGACCAGGAGGACGGCGATGATGCCGCCCCGGCCAGGGACCAGGGGATCGCCGAAAAGATTGATCTGAGCCAGGTTGGGGTGGCTGAGGATGGCCGCCATGACGCCGCCCAGCATGGGCGAGCCGCCAAATTCCTTGGCCGCGTTGATGCCGACGAAGATGTTCAGGCCATAGAAGGCGGCGTTGCCGGCAATGGCCAGGACCTGCAGGAGCGGCTGGGCCGCCAGGGACGGGTCTATCTTGAAAGCGACATTGAGCAGGCCCGTAATCAGGCCGCAGGCGATGAAGGCCGGGATGATGGGCACGAAGATGTGGGCGATTTTCTTTAAGGCCAGCTTGGCTGGCGTTGCATTCTTGCGCCGTATTTCTTCATGCAGGGCCTGGCCGTCGAAAGGACCCTGGCTGTCATTGTTGCTGTCAGGCCTAGCTGATGGTGCCGGATTTTCCTTGCTGCCGCCTTCGACTAGCGGTGCAAAGGCCTGGTACAGTTTCGTCGCCTTGCCAGGGCCGACGACGATCTGCCATTCGTCGCCGGATTTATTGATGCCCATGACGCCAGGAAGTTTGGCCAGGTCTTCTTTGGTAAAGTGTTCGTCCTTTACCATCAGGCGAAGACGGGTCATACAGTTGTAAGCCTTTTCGATATTGGCCGCCGGGCCGGTGATGTCGTAGATGGCCTTGGCCAGTTTATCATAATCCATGGGCAGCCTCCTTGAGGACGGCAGCAACGTATCCCTGGGCGGCTGCCAGGCGGTCTTCGGCTTCTTTGGCAGGCAGGTTCAGGAGAATCATGACGATGGCCGTCTTGGCTCGTCCCTGGCTTTCGGCCAGGGCTTTTACGGCTTCCTGGCGGCTGCAGCCCGTCGCCGTCATGACGATGCGCCGTGCCCGTTCTTCCAGTTTCTGGTTGGATGACTTGACGTCGACCATGAGGTTGCCATAGACTTTGCCCAGGCGGATCATGGCGCCGGTGGACAGCATGTTGGCAATCATCTTCTGGGCCGTGCCCGCTTTCATGCGCGTCGATCCGGTGACGACTTCCGGCCCGACGACGGCACAGAGGTCGATGTCGGCACAGGCGCCGATGGCCGAATGAGGCGAGCAGTCGATGGCAATCGTCGGCGCACCGACGGAAGCGGCATAAGTCAGGCCGCCGACGACATACGGCGTCCGTCCCGAGGCACTGAGGCCGACGACGACGTCGTCGTCGGTCAGATTTTTGGCTATCAGGTCCTGACGGCCCAGTTCCGGCGAGTCTTCCGCCCCTTCTTTGGCACGGAAAATGGCTTCATAACCGCCGGCGATGAGGCCCTGGATGCGTTCCGGGTCGGTGCTGTATGTCGGCGGACATTCGACGGCGTCGAGGATGCCCAGGCGGCCGGACGTACCGGAGCCCATGTAGAACAGGCGGCCGCCGTGGCGTAGCCTGTCGGCGATGGTGTCGACGGCCTTGGCGATGTCCGGGATGATGGCGCCGACGGCATCGGCGACTTTATGGTCTTCGTCATTTATGATGCGCAGCATGTCTTCCGTAGACACGCTGTCGATATGCTGGCTGTGGCTGGTTC
>ENA-OPCT01001036-OPCT01001036.1-human-gut-metagenome-genome-assembly--contig:-NODE-1036-length-12585-cov-19.253232_pt1 | contig 12585 bp, 13 predicted proteins | sample MGYA00241572_ERZ501495 | MGnify/ENA primary metagenome ERZ501495 (study PRJEB25962, sample SAMEA2042580) | human gut metagenome | biome: human gut; feature: human-associated habitat; material: faeces... | reverse complement strand
TCTGCTCCACACTTTTCTTAAATCGTTACCTGTTGATTATGGGTATTCAAAAAAAATGTTATAAAATGATAAAAAATTATTAAATCATGCATAATTTTTGTGTTATGGCATAAAAAATGCGATAAAAAAGAAAATCATGGTATACTTTTTTAAAGGGTAATTATAAAAAAAGGGGAAAGTTTTTTATCACATCCAGAAGAAGATATGGCTGCACTTATTGTTGTTGATCTTCTTTACTATGGATTAGTGAAACGTAATAAAGAAGAATATGCACAAAAGATTATTAATACAAGACGTATTATTCAGGAAATGGAAAAGTAGGTGTAAGTTATGGAAAAGATAGAAAAATGGATATCAAACAACAAAGATATTGAACAGGAATTAATACGATTGAGAAGACATTTTCATGAACATCCAGAAGTAGGTCATCCTCTTCCTCAGACACAGGAATATATAGTGAAACTGCTTGAAATGTATGGTTATGAGAATATTATTGTGAATCCAGGAGGAAGTATTGAAATACTTGTAGGACCTCATGATAAGAAGATACTTTTACTTAGAAGTGATATGGATGCATTACCTTTAGTAGAACATACAAACTTACCTTTTAAATCTATTAATGGATCTATGCATGCCTGTGGACATGATATGCATGCATCTATGATGTTGATGTGTGCCAAACTATTAAAACAGAATGAAAAGAAACTAAAAGGGCAGATCAAGATTGTTTTCCAGCCTCATGAAGAAGGACTAGTGGGCTGTAAGATGATGATTGAAGATGGGGTATTAAAGTATCCTCGTGTTGATGCTGCAGTAGGGTTACATGTTATGCCTGCCACAGAAGATAAGACAGGAACTATACGTACAATCCGTAAAGCGATGACAACAGCGTCTACAATCTTTGAAATCAATATTACAGGTAAGAGTTCACATGGTTCTATGCCAGAAAAAGGTATTGACGCACTGCGTGTGGCTGTTCATATATACCAGCAATTACAGGAAATCATTCCTAAAGAAATCAGCATGAGTCATGATGATGTACTTACAATTGGTATTATGAATGCAGGTAAAGCCCATAATATTATTCCAGAAAAAGCCTATATGAAATGTTCTTTAAGAAGTTATCGTCCAGATGATCAGGAATATATTATGGGTAGAGTGAATGAATTAGTTCAAAGTATTGCTTCTATGTATCATGCCCAGGCGGGTATCACAATTTTACAGCAGGCACCAAGTGTCTATAATGATCCTGCATTACTTAAATCTATTATGGATGTAGAAAAAGATGTATTTGGTGGTTATATCAAGAAGTTAGAACTTCCTCTTACTATCTCAGAAGACTTTGGCCATATTACTGCCAATGTACCTTCACTCTTTGTGACTCTTGCTGCAGGATGTAAACAGGATGGTTATATTTATGGTCTTCATAACAAAGCCACTATTTTTGATGAAGGCTGCTTAATGTATGGCCTGTATTTCTTATATAATGCTGCAATGAATTGGAATGTGAAGTACTAAATATCTTGCATTCACAAAAAGAGAACAGGTATAATATTTAACAATGATGAATGGGAGAAAATAAACGAAAATGAACAAGATTGATCAAAAAACAGTATATACGATTAAAGCACTTTGTGCAGATATGATTCAGAAAGCAAATTCAGGACATCCAGGACTTCCTTTAGGGGCAGCTGGATTCACTCATGTATTATGGTCACAGGTATTAAACCATAGTGCAAAGCATCCTGAATGGATTAACAGAGACCGTTTTATTTTATCAGCTGGACATGGTTCTAGCATGCTTTATAGCTTATTACATCTATATGGTTATGGCTTAACTATGGATGATTTAAAGCAGTTTAGACAGTTAGGTTCACTTACACCAGGACATCCAGAATATGGACATACAGTAGGTGTAGATGCCACTACAGGTCCACTAGGACAGGGCTTAGGCATGGCTGTTGGTATGGCAATGGGTCAGGCTCATTTAGCCACTGTATTTAATAAACCAGGTTATGATCTATTTGATCATTATGTTTATGCATTAGCTGGTGATGGATGTATGATGGAAGGTATCTCTTCAGAAGCATTATCACTTGCCGGTACACTTAAGTTAGAAAAGCTCATCATCTTATATGATTCAAACAACATTTCTATCGAAGGTAACACAAACATCACATTTACAGAAAATGTATCAGACAGAGTAAAGGCATTTGGTTTTGAAACATTAACTGTAGAAGATGGAGATAACTTAGATGAAGTACTTGCTGCATTAGAAAAAGCAAAAACTATTAAAGGTAAACCTAAGTTCATTGAAATCAAGACTACAATTGGTAAAGATAGTCCAAACGAAGGTTCAGAAAGCACTCATGGTGCACCACTTGGCGCAGATAACATCAAAGCACTTAAAGAAAAACTTGGTCTTCCACAGGAAGAATTCTATGTACCAGAAGATGTATATGACTATCTAGCTTCTACACAAAAACGTGTAGATGATTTATATGATGCATGGATTTCTATGCAGGATAAATATTTTGAAGAATATCCAGAAATGAAGATTGTGTGGGAACAGTATTTTAACCCTGACTTTGCAAGAATCTTTAAGGATAACCCATTATTCTGGGCTAATAAACATCACAATATTGCAACACGAGCTGCAAGTGGTGAAACAATGAATCTTATTAAGAACTTTGCCCCTAACTTCATTGGTGGGTCAGCTGACTTAGGACCTTCTAATAAGACAGTCTTAAATGGTGAAGGTGAATTCAGTGCAGACAACTATGGTGGACGTAATATTCACTTTGGTGTAAGAGAACAGGCTATGGCTGCAGTAGGTAATGGCTTAATGTTGTATGGTGGATTAAAAGCATATGTGGCTACATTCTTTGTATTTAGTGACTATGTAAAACCTATGGCTCGTTTATCTTCATTAATGAAGCTTCCACTTACTTATGTATTTACTCATGACAGTATTGGTGTAGGGGAAGATGGACCAACACATGAACCAGTAGAACAGTTGACTATGCTTCGTGCAATGCCTAACATGTATGTATTTAGACCATGTGATGAATTTGAAACAAAAGCCGGCTGGTATGTCGCAATGAGTTCAAAAGAAACACCTACATCTCTTATCCTTTCTAGACAGGACTTACCTAAGATGGTAGGCAGTAACAGAGGTGCCTTAAGAGGTGGTTATATTATTGATGATTGTATGAGTAAGCCAGATATCATCATCATTGCATCAGGTTCAGAAGTAGACTTAGCAGTCAAAGCCAAAGAACAATTAAAAGACCCTAACTTAAATATCAGAATCGTTTCTATGCCTTGTCAGGAATTATTCAGAGAACAGTCTGAAGAATACAAAGAATCTATTTTACCATCATGTGTAGAAAATAGAATTATTGTAGAAGCAGGAAGCCGTTTATCTTGGGGTGAATTTGCAGGATTCAAAGGCAAATATGTCACTATGGATACATTTGGTGCTTCAGGTAAGCCAGCAGACTTATTCAAGGAATTCCATTTAACTGTAGAAGATGTAATCAAAGCTATCAAAGAATTCTAAACAAATTTGTCTTAGCCTCCTATAATAGTATTATAAGGAGGCTTTTTTATGTGGATTCTTTATGCATTTGGTTCTGCCTTTTTTGCAGGACTTACAGCAGTTCTCGCAAAATGTGGTATTGAACATACAAACTCTCATCTAGCCACTGCATTACGTACTATTGTCGTACTCATCTTTTCATGGATTATGGTAGGAATAGTTGGCTCATTTGATACAATCCATACAATCACCTATAAGACATTTCTATTCTTAATTCTTTCTGGAATATTTACTGGAGCGAGCTGGTTATGTTACTTTAAGGCGTTACAATTAGGTAATATCAATAAAGTTACGGCTATAGATAAGACAAGTGTTGTATTGACGATTATTCTTTCTTTTCTCTTCTTTAAAGAAAGTGTCACAGTATATAAGATCATAGGTATGATCATTCTTACAACAGGTACATATTTAATGGTAGAAAAGAAAGAAGATAATAAACAGACAAATAATGCCTGGTTACTTTATGCTGTGCTTTCAGTTATTTTTGCAAGTTTAACGACTATACTTGGTAAGATAGGTATCACAAATATTGAAAGTAACCTAGGAACAGCTATTCGTACAAGTGTTGTACTTATTATGAGCTGGATTGTGGTCTTTGTAACACATAGTCAAATGAATATGAAAAGTATTCCTAAGAAAGAATATCTCTTTATTGTGTTATCAGGTCTCGCAACAGGAGGCTCATGGTTATGCTTCTATCATGCCTTGCAAAGTGGACCAGCAAGTCTAGTCACTCCTATAGATAAGTTGAGTATTCTATTTACTGTATTATTCTCTTATCTTATTTTCCATGAGAAACTCTCTAAGAAATCATTGCTTGTATTAATACTAATAGTATCTGGTACATTGGTTATGTTTCTCTAACAAAAGTTACACTACTCTAACTTTTTTTGTTCACAAACTTTCTCTATAGTGTTATTATTACAGTGTTAGATATAACTAACAACAGGAGGAGACGAATATGAAAGACTTATTCAAAAACAAATTATTATGGTCATTTGTAGGTGGTGTTGCTGCCACTGTTGCAGGCAGCAAGTTTGTAAAGAGTGACTGTGCAAGAAAAGCTGCAGTAAAATCTGTTGCGACTGGTATGCAGTTAAAGGATCAGGCACTTGCCTCATATGATACAATTGTAGAAGACGCAAAAGATATCTATGCTGAAGCTAAAAGCAAGAAAGAAGCAAAATAGGAAATAGTTATTTCCTATTTTTTAGGTGATAAGAGAATGTTAGAGTATCGTATAGTACACGACATCCCAGGACGTATGAGAATACGTTATGGCCGTTATCGCTTTTCTAGAAATAAAGCACTTGCTTTACATTTCGCATTATGTAAATGGGATATGGTTGAATCAGCTGATGTCAATGAAAGAACAGGTTCTATTTTATTCACTTACAGTGTTGATAAAAGAGCTGCTTTGATTGACAAAATCAACTCTTTAGATATACCTCGCTTTGATGAAACACCCTATGAAAAACTCATTAAAGAAAACAAATATCTTATAGATCACCGTGATATCAATGATCAATACATTGGTAAATTCACCGCAATCATCGCAAGAAGATATGCTTCTAAATGGTTTTTACCATTACCAGTAAGAAACATATTAACCATTTATCATACCATTCAGTATGTGAAAGAAGGACTAGATTCTCTTGTACATAAACGTATTGATGTACCAGTGTTAGATGCGACAAGTATTTCTGTTTCTTTATTATCAGGACAATGGGGTACAGCACGTAATATCATGTTCTTATTGAATATCTCTTCATTACTTGAAGACTATACAAAGAAAACAACATCATTACAACTTAAAGAAACATTGTCTGTGAATATTGATAAAGTATGGGTATTAGAAGAAGGAAAAGAAAAACAGATTCCTACAACTCATTTACAGAAAGAAGATATTGTAGTCGTACAGACAGGTTCTATGGTTCCAGTAGATGGTGAAGTAGTAAATGGTGAAGCCATGATCAATGAATCAAGCTTTACTGGTGAACCATTAAGTAAGATGGTTAAACAAGGAAGTTCTGTCTTTGCAGGTACTGTTGTAGAAGAAGGAAAGATTTATATCAAGGTAAGAAATTTACAATTAGAAAGCCGTATTAATAAGATTGTAGATATGATTGATACAAACGAATCACTTAAAGCTGGTATCCAATCTGGTGCTGAACATTTAGCTGATGCGATTGTACCTTATAGTTTTGTAGCTTTCTTTGGATTACTTCTTGCGACAAGAAATCTTACACGCGCTTCTTCAGTATTACTTGTAGATTATTCATGTGCAATTAAGCTTTCTACATCTATTTCTATTATTAGTGCAATGCAGGAAGCAGGACGCCATTCTGTTATGGTTAAGGGTGGTAAATACCTAGAAGCAATGGACCAGGCAGATACAATTGTCTTTGATAAAACAGGTACCCTTACAAATGCGCAGCCATTTGTACAGAAAGTGACACCAATAGGTAACTATACACGTGATGAAGTATTACGTATTGCAGCTTGTTTAGAGGAACATTTCCCACATAGTGTAGCAAATGCGATAGTAAAACAGGCATCACTCGAACAATTACATCATGAAGAAGAACATGCTGAAGTGAAGTATATTATTGCGCATGGTATTGCGACTATTTATCGTGATCAGCGTGCTATTATCGGTAGTGATCATTTTGTATTTGAAGATGAACATATTACTAAAACAGAAGAAATAGAAACACTTATTAATAATCTTCAAAGTGAAGGAGCAAGCTCTTTAATATTCCTCGCAATAGGAGGAGAACTCGCTGGTATTATTTCTATTTATGATCCACTTAAACCAGAAGCAAAAGAAACTATTATGAATCTAAGAAGTAGTGGTTTTAAGAATATCATTATGTTGACAGGTGATAGTGAGAATGCTGCTAAGCATATTGCGGAAGAACTTAATATTGATGGTTACTTAGCAGGTGTATTACCTGAAGATAAAGCAAACTATGTCAAAAAATTAAGAGATGAAGGACATAAAGTTGTTATGGTAGGTGATGGTGTCAATGATACCCCAGCCTTATCTTGTGCGGATGTATCTATTTCCTTACAGGATAGTTCAGATATCGCAAGAGAACTTGCAGATGTTACATTAACATCTTCTTCACTAGAAGAAATAGTCGTATTTAAACAGTTATCAGCATTATTAATGAAACGTATTAAACGTAACTATACAAGAATAGTTACTTTAAATACTGGATTAATATTATTAGGTATGTTTGGTATTTTACCAGCAAGTACAACATCACTTATTCATAATGGTTCAACATTTGTCTTTGCGATGTCATCTTCTACATCATTATTAGATAATTGATTTATAGCCCCTATTCTGGGGCTTTTTTATTTCCTGGGAAAAGAACATATGTCAACTCAAGTTTACATGATAGTTGGTGGAGGTAACTGATTTTTAGGCCTACACTTGTAGAGGCACTATTCATAGAACTTTAATACGTCGTGAGCAAGAATTCCACCACTTCTAAAATAGGGGGGTGCGGTAAACACGGCGTTTCGTTTTGCCATTATTATCAGCTTAAAATGTGCATTAAACATCGTAATAAGGTGATAGATGATGTGATCTCAAATCGTCTCAGGGAGATGTTTGAGAATCTATCTTAAGACATATAGGTTAGGGATTAGTCGAAAATAACGCTTGTAGATATCATTTAGTCTTGACGGTAGTGTAAGGTTGCTAGCCAGTCAGTGGTGGTTGAAGCAAGAATTCCTGACTTCTAAGTGAAGCGTAAGTCGTGGTAGTTCGCAATGATATTGTTGCATATCCATTTTTTGACAAAGCTGCAAAGTGTTGGTTAACTTTGTATAAATAAGTCTTATAAGTTGCTTGAAATATAGGAATTTCTCGTTAAAATAGTAAAAATGAGATTGTGACACCACTGGTGTCACAATTCGGAAGGTGGAATATTTGTATGGGTAATGATTTGATGTCGGCAGCTAGATTAATCCATATAATTGAGGAATCTAGACAAAATGCATTAAAAAAGTAAATGAGTTCTTAAGCAGGGGAATGGAAAACACTTCGTATGGCGATTCATATATAGATGAGATTTCAAGAGAGATACATGAGATTTATCTAGTGGTATCGGATAAGCAGATGAAATCGTAAATACTGTCAATCCAAATCCAGTATGTGCAAGTGGCACGGACTTAGCAACAATATGATAGGGAAGCTGTAGAATCACTTGAATGTATACAAGAAAAAGAGCCTGTCTAATAATAGACAGGCCAGACAAAAAGGAAAATATATTATGAAAAAAACATTCTATAAGTATACTAATAAATTCCTGATATCAATGCAAATGAATACAAAAAAAACAAATAAAAAACTTAAATTAAACCCCCTTATAAATATTATTTTATACAAATTAAAAAGCCTGGCGAGATGAGCATCTCAATAGGCTTTTTTGTTTAAGGAGTGCGCTTAATATCAATTAAGTTCCTCTATGATTATTGTAGAAAACTCTTTATTCAAATTCAATAAAATTCAAAAAACTAGAAAAAATTATAGTTTCATTGATAGGTAGAACTTATCTACATAGTTGTTCATAATCGCAATATTGAGTTCTTCCTTGTATTTACTATTATTGATAGTTTCAATAAGAGCTTTGTTTCTTTGATTTAATTGTTCAATGACTTCTTTACTAGGTATATGATTGGATTTAGAAGAATTATGACTCTTAGAAGTGAGTACAAGATTCCAGATATCATCACTATACATGAATGACCAAGGAATCACATGATCTACACTAATATCATCCATATCTAATTCATCACCTGTATAGAAATCAATCGGTTTATTCATATTCTCTAGTAATATGTTTTTATATTTTGTAAGGTTATTTCTTCTAATCTGATTATCAGAGATACCCTTTACCTTAGATGTAATACGTGGCGCATTATTGAACTTCTCTAATAACTGTGCCCATTTATAATTGAGTAATTGTGATAAGACAAAACCATATTCTTTCAGCAACAATACCTGCTCTTTGTTGATGGAGATGTAGAGATAATCCTTATTGAGTACATAAAGATCCTTTTTCTCTTTATTCAGATTCATAAAACGCCAGGATACATCATCTTTTAACTTTCTTGCACACTTCTTCAATACACTCTTATAGAAGTCTTGTTCTTTAGTAAGTTCTTCTACAGCTTTATCAAACCAGATAGGAATAGAAGACCCTGTTAATTCTTTATACTTATCAATAAGTAAATCAACCTGTTGAACAATGACAGGTTTCTTTTTAATGTTTGATCCTTGTCTTAGATTAAAGAAGAATGTCTGATTCCAGTAATACTTCACCATCTTATGAGCTATTGCATCAAAGGTAATTACATTATTTTCTTCAATGTGATTAAGAGTATATACATTTTCAAGAATAGCACGACCCCAGGCTAACTTATATGTATTATCATTATTCATATACTCAATTACATCAAGCCAATCCTGTATATATTTATTCATATGAATCCTCTACATATTCCAGATAGATTTTCTTATCGAAGGCACCATTACTATGTGCCTTCTTTTCTTTGATAGAAAGTACTTCTTGATGATCAATATGAAGTGTATTCTCTAATGCTTCTAATACTTCTAATACATCAGCTATCTCTTTCTTAATATCTTCACCTTCAGCATCTATTACTTCATGACATTCTTCTAATAACTTGCTTTTTAAACATTTGAGATACTCTTCATCATTTAGTATTCTTGTTGCACAAGTCTTATGATCATTTTCTATGATTTCAGGAATACGATCTCTAATTAGCTTGTTGTAGATATGCTTCATTGGAATCACCTCTTCATTAATCATACAACTATTAAAACAGATATAAAAGCATTGGTGATGATACGATCATCATCTTTTCAAATACGCGAAATTTACATCTTCTCTAATAGAAAGGAGATTCGTAGTGTGGGTATTGCTATCACGTTTACGTGATAGCGTATTCTCAAGTTACGAGGATGTAAAAAGTGTTTAAAAAGATTGATGAAGTGAGTAAGTTATCAGGAGTCAGTAAGCGTACATTACAATATTATGATGATGAAGGTATATTACCTGTTAAGCGCTCAAAGAATAATTATAGACTCTATGATGATGAGACTATGGAAAGACTATGGGAAATATTATGGTATAAAGAAATGGGATTTGATTTAAAAGGAATCAAACTGATTCTAGAAGGAATGAAGCAGGAAACTGTAATAGAAGAGAAAGTAAATAAAATCAATAATACGATAAGAGTATTAGAGGAACAAAAGAAAGTAATAGAATTTATACAGAGATATTCTATTCCAGCAAAGAGTGAAGAGAATAATAAGACTTATAAAGATCAAATTAAACAAATAAGACAAGAACAAGGTATGTAGGAGGGAAGAACTTATGAAAATTAGTAAAATGATTGATGATGTTAAAGATGGTATTGATGAAGCAAGAGTGAAAGTAGTTAAAGCAGTTGATGATGCAGAGTTAGATAGGCGCGCTAAGGAACTAGGAGATGTTGCAGCAGGCAAAGCAAAAGAACTAGGAGATACTGCGTCAGAAAAAGCCCATGATGTTGCAGTAAAGATGGATGAAATGAAACGTCAATGGAATTTGAAAAGACTGAAACCAATCTTCTCTGAAGATTTAAATGGTATGCAATATTCACGACTTGTGAGAATTGTAGAAAGAGATAAGAAGTTTGATATAGAAGTATGTAGAGGATCAATTGGATATTGGGCTACCTGTAAGGGTGAGAGATGGGTGAATATCTTTAAAGATTCAGTCAATAAGTTTGGGTTGAATTTCTATCCTTACGAAGAGGTTAATTTCTATTATGTAGATCCTACTGATAAAGATAACTATATTGTGCTAGATGAATATTTTGATCGTTTGAAGCAGGCTCGTGTGAATGAATTACAGAAGATTGCACAAGATTTAGGTGCAAAAAAATTCAGAGTTACATATATGAGGGAAAAATCTTCACTTATTAAGAAGAAGTGGAATGGAAAAGCAGACGGAAAAGCTAAAGATGGAGATGGTACAGTGTCAGTTGATGTTGATAAACTATCAAAACAATACGATAAAGTAGAGATTGAAGCTGAAAATAGTTTCTCAGGACATGATCCAGCTGAACCTCATGTAAGATATCTGAAGTATGATCAGAATGTTCAAAACTTAATAGATATGCGTATGGATACTAATGGACCTATAAATCATCAGACACTAAGTATCAAATTAAGCAGTACATCAGGTTTAAAAGAAAATGATGCTGCAAAACTTGATATGATATTGAAAAGTTTGAAGATGGCTGGGAATACAACTGTATTAAGTGAAGTACAAAATGAAGAGAAAAGTATTTTAAAGTATGAAATAGAGTTTTAAGGTAAAGGACCTAGGTTGATTCTAGGTCCTTTACCTATGGTATTTCCATATTCAAAACAACTATTTCTATATGTTATAATATGGTTAATCGGTGGTAGTACTATGAATGCATACTTAAAAATAGATAGTTATACTGCTACAGAAAAGCTAATAACTAGTTATATATTACAAGATTTTGCAGCAGCTAATATCCGTTTCTCAAAGAGAACAGGTTTTAAAGGCTTAGTGATCTAAAGATGCAAAAAGCAGATTAAATACGAATACAGTATTAACATAGATACATTATTGGAGGAATATCAATGAAGATAGCAGTCGTACAAGCAAGTTCGCAAGTATCAAAAAATGAGATGCTTTATAAATATACAAAGAAATATGCTAAAGATGCAGAAGTTATTAATCTTGGATGTTTTGCAGATGAAGATGAAAACTATACTTATGTTGAGATTGCATTGTTGATTGGAATACTCATAAACAGTCATATAGTTGATTTTGCTGTGACTGGATGTTCTTCAGGACAAGGGATGATGCTTGCTTGTAATAGTATGCCCGGTGTTTTATGCGGGTATGTTCCAACTGCGAAAGATGCCTATTTATTTGCACAGATCAATAATGGAAATGTAGTATCTTTACCTCTTGGAGAAGAATATACATATACAGGTGAAAAGAATTTAGAGGAAACAATCAAAGCATTATTTTCAGAACCATTTGGTGGTGGATATCCTAAAAGTGAAGCAAAAAGAAAGATTTCGGATGCTAAAAAACTAAAAGAAATAAAAGCTAAATCACAAATTGATTTTGAAATGTTTTTGAATAAGTTAGATCCAGATATGGTTAAGAAAGTAAAACATAAAATGCACAATAGTTTTAATTTGATAGATACAAGTAATGTAATTAAGATTATTTAAAATAGTTCTCAATCCCCTCTTCAGGGGATATTTTCATATTCAAAACAATTCTTTTTATATGTTATAATATAGTTAATCGGTGGTAGTCCTATGAATGCATACTTAAGAATAGATAGTTATACTGCTACAAAAAGCTAATAGTGATTATATACTACAAGATTCTGCAATAGCTAATATCAGAATCTTAAAGAAAACAGGTTTAGTGATCTAAAGATGAACCTTGCTCAATCTACTAAAGAAGAAAAACCACAAGAAGTAGAGTGGAGCAGTTTTTGCATTTATTATGCTTGCTTCATTTACTGATTTCAGAGAAGGAGAAATTCTTATTACATTTATATTGGTTGCATATTGGACAGCAGGTGTATGAAGGTATTGCAGTTCAGAACAATATTTCAAATATAGTACATATTGTTTGTGGTATAGTTGGTGTAATAATTGGATATGGGTTAAATGTGAAATGAATAAGGGGTGTTGATATGAGAAAAGTAATCATACTGCTTCTTTGCTTAGTATTAGTAAGCTGCGGTACAACAAATAAATCAAAAAGTACAACTGAACACACATTAGAAAATAGTTTCTTTGGAGTTAAGAAAAAGGTAAAAGAAAAGTTGATTTATAAAAAAGATACGCTCAATTTAAGAAAATTGTTGCTTTGAGTAATCTTATTCAGCGAATATAC
>ENA-OPCT01001035-OPCT01001035.1-human-gut-metagenome-genome-assembly--contig:-NODE-1035-length-12587-cov-2.877274_pt1 | contig 12587 bp, 11 predicted proteins | sample MGYA00241572_ERZ501495 | MGnify/ENA primary metagenome ERZ501495 (study PRJEB25962, sample SAMEA2042580) | human gut metagenome | biome: human gut; feature: human-associated habitat; material: faeces... | reverse complement strand
CCCTACGGGGTGGTGGAAGGGTGCGCGGGTGCTGGCCGGGAGTGGGCAGTCGGAGAGGTGACGGGACATTGCTGCGTTTGTTTCCGCATACGCAGTAAAATCTCCTTGCGTATCCTCTGCAAAAGCCGTATACTACTATTATAATAGTATATTAGGTGGAATAGCCATGATGAAGATTTACCGCACGCAGGACAAGCAGCTGACGCGGGTCGATGATATGAGCGAGGGGGCGTGGATCTGCCTGACCAGCCCCACCGATGAGGAAGTGCGCCGGGTAGCGGCAACACTGGACATCGAGCCTACCGATATCGTCGCGGCAACCGACCCCGAGGAATCGGCGCGTATCAGCCTGGAGGACGGCTACACCGTCATCATCGTGGACATCCCCATCAAGGTGGATGGCGCGAGCGAGGGCGTGTACACCACCATCCCCCTGGGCATCCTGCTGACGCAGGAGCTGATCGTCACGGTCTGCTCCGCTGATACCGCCGTGGTCGGCGATTTCGCCGCCTGCCGTGTCAAGGGGTTCTCAACGCGGAAGAAGATGCGGTTCGTCTACCAGCTTTTGTACCGCGCCGCCACTATGTATCAGCAGGAACTGCGGCTCATCGACCGCCGCCGCCAGGCCATTGAGAAAAATCTGGCCGGTGAGCTGAAGGACAGCGACCTGATGGAGCTGCACGCGCTGGAATCCACGCTGGTCTACTTTGCCACCAGTCTGCGCGCCAACGCCACGGTGCTGGACCGCCTGACCCGCTACAAGCGGCTGGAGCAGTACCCCGACGACCGCGAATTGCTGGACGACGTTATCGTCGAAATTCGCCAGGCCATTGAGATGACCAGCATCTACCGCGACGATATCAAGGGCACACGAGAGCTGTTCAGCTCGATTTTGGACAACCGCCTGAACAACGCCATGAAATACCTGACCAGCATCACCCTGTTGATGGCCGTGCCCACCGTTATCAGCGGTTTGTACGGCATGAACGTCCAGTCCGACGGTATGCCGTTTGCCAACACCACCGCCGGGTTTGCCATTGTGCTGGCGCTGACGCTGGCTTTGTGCGTGTTTGCGGCGTGGGTGCTACACAAAAAGCATATGTTGTAAGGCGGGCGCACACAAGTGCACCCCCACAAAAATGTAACGCCTGCCGCAAAAAGCAGGCGTTTTATGTAACATTTGCAGGGCAAATCCCTACCTTATATATAAAGGAGGTCAAAACCATGGAGGACGCTTTGATCGTGGACCTGTACTGGGCCCGAGACGAGCAGGCACTGGCCGAGACGGCGGCCAAGTTCGGCACGTACTGCCGCAAAATTGCCGACAACATTCTGCACAGCGCCCAAGACGCCGAAGAATGCGAAAACGACACCTGGCTGGCCGCGTGGAACAGTATGCCCACCAACCGCCCCGCGCGGCTGGCGCCGTACCTGGGGCGCATCACGCGGAATCTGGCGCTGGATCGCTTTGACAAGGCATCGGCCCAGAAGCGTGGCAGCGGACAGACCTGTGCCCCGCTGGACGAGCTGGCCGAGTGCGTCGCCGCGCCGGGCGGCGTGGAGGACAGTTTTGACGCCGCCGAAACCGGACGGATCATCAGCGATTTTCTGCGCACTTTGCCGGAAGAAACACGCAATATATTTTTGCGCCGCTATTGGTATTGCGACGCCACGGCAGATATTGCCGCGCGGTACGGTCTGACTGAGAGCAAGGTGCGGGTGACGCTGCACCGCACGCGCGGCAAGCTGTCCGCATACTTACAGGAAAGGGGTGCCGCGCTGTGACAGAACGTGAATTGTTTGAGGCCATCGGCCATGTGGACGATGACATGATCCTGGCCGCCGACGCCCCGGTGAAAAAACGCCGCCGGGTGGTGCGTCTGCACTGGCAGCAGGTCGTGTCTGTGGCCGCGTGCGCCTGTATAGTTTTGGGCGGCGCAGCCGTGTGGCGGAGCGGCGCACTGCGCAAGAGCAGCATAGCCAGTGAAGCCAACATGACCAGCGAAGCCGCCGCCTTTGCCGACGCCCCGGAGGAAGCCGCCGAGATTGCCCCCGCACCGGATGTACCAATGCTGAGTGCCGCTGCGCCGCAGTCAGACAATGGGGACGCGGCCGCCAAGGAGGGGGCAGCAAAGGATTCCGCCGAGTCGTCTATCGCACTGGGCCTGGCACGGTGCGTGCAGATCGACGGCGTGCGTTATTTTGAGTCGCCGAAGTTGATTGATTTCATCGCTAACCGCGACCCGGACGGCGTGATCTCCGACAGCGTCGACAGAGACGCATTCCCTGAGACAGACAGGTGCTCGAATTTTGGCACTGGGTATTCGTACTGGGTGACCGGGGACAACGCCGTGGTCGTGGAGATCGACGGGGAATATTGCGAGTTTGAGGCGAATTGAGGGTTCTACTCGCCTTCCCCTTTGGGGGAAGGTGGCCCCGCAGGACAGAATGAGGGGCGCGTGTACCGTGGCGCCCCGATAGCGGACGGCAACGGCAAGGCAGCCCCTCATCAGTCAGCGGTCGGGGCCGCTGACAGCTTCCCCCTCGGGGGAAGCCATGCTCATACCAAGTACAAATGACCCGTGAGAGGCAGCCACCGTCTCCATGGGTCATTTTTTATCCCGCTCTTTGGCGGCGCTCAGGGCTTCGGGCTTGCGGGTCTCGGGGGTCAGCAGTTTGGCGCGGGTCACGGCGGCACCGCCGAACTTTTTCCGCAGGGCGTCTGCAGCGCGGTCGAGCTTTTCCTGCTTGTCGATGCGGGCGGCATCCGTGAACAGGTCCATCTGCTCAAAGTTGTCCTCGCTGGTTTTTTCGGCGCTGACACCCACCAGCCGCACCGGGCGCGCGGGCCACATTTGGCGCATCAACTCGGTGGCGACGTGATAGAGCCGGTCGGTGGAGTTCGTCGGATTGGGCAGTGTCGTCTGGTGGCTGGTGCGGCGAAAGGCGTTATCCACCAGCTGCACCGTCACCACGCGGGCGGTCTTGCCGTCGGCCCGCAGGCGGCGGCCCACCGAATCACAGAGCGCCAGCATCGTGGCGTCGGCGTCCTCGGGCCGGGGCAAGTCCCGGGGCATCGTTACGCTGTTGCCGTAGCTGTTGTCACGGCTGCCCTGCTTCGTCACCGGGTCAGACTCGCGGCCGTTGGCGTAGTTCCACAGCGTATCGCCGCGGCTGCCGAACAGCTTGACCGCCGGATCCCGCTCAAGCCGGGCCAAATCCCCTATGGTGTAGATGCCGCAGCTGTTCAGGCGCTTGGCCGCGCTGGGGCCGACGCCGAACAGGTCGCCCACCGGCAGCGGCCACATCTTGGTCTCGACCTCGTATTTATATAAGGTATGCACCCTGTCGGGCTTTTCAAAGTCGGAGGCCATCTTGGCCAGCAGGCGGTTGGGCGCAATGCCGACGTTGACCGTGAAGCCCAGCTCCCGGCGCACGCGGCGGCGGATGGTGTGGGCGGCGGTCAGCGGCGGGCCGAACAGCGCCTCGGTGCCGGTCATGTCAAGGAAGGCCTCGTCGATGCTGTATTGTTCAACATCCGGGGTGTAGTCGTTCAAAATAGCAATCAGTGCCTTGCTGTTTTTGACGTAGAAGTCAAAGTCCGGCGGCACGATGGTCAGCCCCGGGCACTTGGCGCGGGCGGCGAAAAGACTCTCCCCTGTCTGGATGCCGAATTTTTTCGCAGGGGCGCTTTTGGCCAGCACAACGCCGTGGCGCTTGGCCTCGTCGCCGCCCACAACGGCGGGGATGGTGCGCAGGTCGACGGTTCCGCCGTCCTGCAGCGATTTAAGCGCCGACCATGAGAGGAAGGCCGAGTTGACATCGACGTGGAAGTAGATTTTGGGCATGGGTGGGGCGGCCTCCTTTCCATTCTCTTTGCCTTCCCCCCTCGGGGGGAAGCCTTTATAAAGATTATACCACAAACTCGCTCTTGCACATAGCCTGCAAACGTGGTATAATCATATATATATTTATACAAATAATGCGTATATTTACAAAAGGAGCAACCATATGGACCTCGTAGGACATGATTTTTTGACGCTGTTGGACTTTACCCCCGCGGAAATCGGTTATCTGCTGGATCTAGCAGCCGAGCTGAAGGCCAAGAAAAGGGCGGGCATCCCGCACGACACGCTGCGCGGCAAAAATGTGGCGCTGATCTTTGAGAAAACCTCCACCCGCACCCGCTGCTCGTTCGAGGTCGCGGCCCACGACTTAGGGATGGGCACCACCTACCTGGACCCCACCGGCAGCCAGATCGGCAAAAAGGAGTCCATCGCCGACACGGCGCAGGTGCTCTCCGGTATGTTTGAGGGCATCGAGTACCGCGGCTACGGCCAGGCCATTGTGGAAGAGCTTGCCAAGTACGCCAGCGTGCCGGTGTGGAACGGCCTGACGAACGAGTACCACCCCACCCAGATCCTGGCCGACTTTTTGACGCTGCGTGAGCATTTCGGCAAGCTGCAGGGCCTGAAATTTGCCTACATGGGCGACGCCCGCTACAACATGGGCAACAGCCTGATGATCGGCTGCGCGAAGATGGGCCTGCATTTTGTGGCCTGCGCACCCAAAGCCTACTGGCCGAACCCCGAGCTGGTCGCCAAGTGCCGGGAGTTTGCCCGCCTGAGCGGCGGCAGCATCACACTTTCCGAGGATACCGACGCTGTGGCCGGGGCCGATGTGGTCTATACCGATGTGTGGGTCAGCATGGGTGAGCCGGTGGAAGTGTGGGAGGAGCGTATCAATGCCCTGGCCCCCTACCAAGTCAACGCGCAGCTGATGGCGAAGGCCAAGGGCACCGCCGTGTTCATGCACTGCCTGCCCGCCTACCACGACCACAAGACCACCGTGGGCAGGGAGATGGGCGAGCGCTTTGGCCGCGACGCGATGGAGGTCACCGACGAAGTCTTCGAAGGCCCCCAGAGCATCGTCTTCGACGAGGCCGAGAACCGGATGCACACCATCAAGGCTGTCATGGCGGCCACGCTGGGCTATAACGGCTGATGGGCGGAGGACACGTTTCAAGACCAGATTTCGGGATGCCGCAGCCTGACCCGGCCCACCCGCTGACGGAGTTTTACTGCCTGTTGCAGCGGGCCTTAGACCGGGAGGGCGTGTTTGCCCTGCCCGCGCTGTATGCGCAGTTCCGCGCTCCGGCCCGGCGCATCTACGCCGACGAGGCGGCGGATTTTCTCACCCTCTCCCCCGACGAAGAGGCAGGTTCTGCCCGTCTGCTGGCTCCGGCGCAGCTGCAGCTGCTCTATTCCTCTCTGCATATCATGCCGGATGGTGCGCCCGCCGCGCTGCTGCTCACCGAAGAATGCACCCGGACGGTGTACGCCGTCCAGCTGCTGCCGCCCTTCGTCTGGGAAGACCCGCTCCCGCCCCTGCCGGACGCTCCGGCGGCGCTGAGCCTCACCCTCACCATGCGGGACGTGGAAGAGATAGACGCCTGCCCCGCCGCGCTGGGCCACCGTCTCGCCTGCGACAAGGCGGGCAAGCGCTGGCTCCACCACCGAGACGTATCTCTCCGAGCGGGTAGCCCTCTTCCAGCGGCTCTACCGATAACTGAACAGAAGCTCTCAGGGTCATTTGCCAAAACATGGCGGCAAATGGCCCTTTTGTTTTTGGCGTATTCATGTTATACTTTGGGTACCTTGTGCGATGCCGGGCGGAAGATTTTTCCGCTCTGCACCATAAACTGCAATAATCGGGGCCGCTCATCCGTATACAGGGTGAATGTCCCCCATAAAAGATGATTTTTCCACCGGGTCCTGCTGTACACAGGACATCAAAGGAGCATAGAACTATGGGACAGCTGACCAAAAACGAGATTTTTGCGCTGGCCGTGCAGCGATACAGTGACACGGTGTTCCGAGCCGCCATGCACAACTGCAGCTGCACCGCCGATGCGGAAGATGTGGTGCAGGATGTTTTCGAAAAGCTGCTGTGCTACAATGGCCGCTTCGAGAGCGAGGAACACCTGAAAGCCTGGCTGCTGCGTGTGACCATCAACCGCTGCCACGACCTGACCCGCGCCGCCCGCCAGAAGGACACCGAGCTGGACGAGAATCTGCCCGCTCCGGACCAGATGGAAGACGGCAGCGTGCTGGACGCCGTGCGCGCCCTGCCCGAGAACTACCGCAACGCGGTCTACCTCCACTACTACGAGGGGTACACCGCCGCCGAGGTGGGCCGGATGCTGGGCGCCCCCACCAACACGGTGCTCAGCTGGCTTCGCCGCGCCCGCGCACAGTTACATACGATGCTGAAGGAGGAGATCGAAGATGAGGTGGTATGAGTACAAGATGGAGGTAGACGACCTTCACGCTTCGGACGACCTGAAAGCAAAGCTCCTCGCCATGCAGCCGGCAGAAGAGGCACCGAAACCCGCCAAGAAGCCCAAAAAAGCCATCCACTTTCCCCGCAAGACTCTGAGCATCGCCGCCTGCGGCCTGCTCTGCGGCGTTGGTCTGTATGCGGCAGTCCACTCCCCCTTCAGCCTGCTGCCTGCGGGCGGCGCGGCCCTCAGCTCTGCCCCTGAGACGGCCTCCTACGCCGCCGTCTACTCGATGGACGACGTGAACAGCGCCCTTGCCGCACCCAAGATGGCCGTCCAGGCCGGTGGAAGCGCCGATGCCATGAGTGACCGCGATGCAGGCGGCACCGGCACCCTCAGCGCCGAGGCCGCGCAGACGAGCACAAAGCTCATCTACACGGCCAACCTCACCATCGAGAGCAAGGACTTTGACGCCGCCCGCACCGCCCTCACCGACGCCGTGAGCGCCGCCGGAGGCTATCTGGAATCCAGCAATGAATCCTCTTACACCGGCTCGAGCCGCACCCTCTCCCTCACCATCCGCGTCCCGCAGGACAACTACGCGAGCTTCCTCGAAGCCGCCGCGCAAGCGGGCAACCTCGTGGACAAGAGCGAGCAGGTGCAGGACGTCACCACCCAGTATATGGACATCGAGGCCCGGCTCTCCAACCTGACGGCCCAGCGCACACGTTTGCAGGAGCTTCAGGCCAGCGCCGAAAACCTCTCCGATCTACTGGAGATCGAATCTTCCCTCAGCGACGTCCAGTACCAGATCGAGAGCTGGCAGTCGCAGCTGGACTGGTACAGCCAGCAGGTATCCTGCTCCACGGTCTACCTCTCGCTGGACGAGGTGAAGGAATACACCCCCACCGAGGAATCCTACCTCTCCCAGCTGTCCAGCGCCCTCCGCAATGGCTGGACGGGCTTCGTCTCCGGCATCCAGCAGCTGACGGTCTGGGTCGTGGGCGTCTGGCCCGTGCTGGTCGTTCTGGCCGCAGCCGCCCTCGTCGTCCGCTTCGTGCGCCGCCGCATCCGCAAGTGATATTCGCTCTGTCGAAGCGCCCCGGAATGGGGCGCTTTTTGTTTCCGGCAGCGGCCTTTTCGAAAAAGTCATATTCTTTTTGAAAAAACGCTTGACAAGTCCCCCGCCTTGTGGTATTATACTTGAGCAGTCAGCGAGAGGCCGACAGCAAAAAGTAAATATCGCGGGGTGGAGCAGTCTGGTAGCTCGTCGGGCTCATAACCCGAAGGTCGTTGGTTCAAATCCGGCCCCCGCAACCACCAAGCATCTTGATTTTATCAAGATGCTTTTTCTTTTTTGCATACAAAACGAGAGGCCGCACAGCTGTGCGGCCTCTCGTTTGCGTTTATATCTTTTACAGCATCCCGTGCCGACGCTGTTCGGCTTCCAGCTCCTGATTCAGGGCCGCCTTGCGGTGGTCGAGCAGGAGGTCTTTGTTGTACTGGAAATACCGCTCACAGCCGTTTTCGGCGATGAACGCATGGGCGGCGGGCGAGAGGGTCAGTTCGGTGACGAAGACCACCATCTCCTGACTCTCGGCGAATGCCTGCTCCATGAAGTCGAAGGCCGCTTCCAGCGCGGCGCTGGCCGTCTGCTGAGCGGTGTCCCGGGCATCCGACAGGGTGCCGAACTGGGTGCGCAGCACCTTGAAAGCGGCGTCCGCGTCCGGCGCAGCGGCGCGCAGAAGCTCTTTCTCCCAGCTGCGCAGGGTCTTGGCAGTCTGCAAGCGGGCTTCCAGCGTGGGCTTATCCAGCAGGCCGGCGGTGCGCTTTTTCTGGGTCTCGGCCTCGTAGTCGGCGATCATCTGGTCAAAGAGCTGCGCCCAGCAGTTCGGCTCCTGTGCCAGCTCTGCGGGCATCTCGGCAAAGGCTTTTTTCGTCTCCCGCAGGAAGGCATAGCAGCTGTCGGCCACAGCGTCTGCCCGCTGGGAGGCAGAGAAGCGCGTCTCGAGGCCGGACAGGATAAGGTTCACGAGGCTCAGCTTCTCGTCAAAAGGAGCCTGCAGCAGCCGCGCAAAAGCGGCAGGCTTGGCCTGACCGGCCAGAATGTCCTCCACGCCGTAGTCGTCACGGTACTTGTAGTAGAGGTCGAGGTAGGCCGAGAAGTCCTCGGCGATCTTCTGGTGCTGGATATACTGGCGGATGAGCTCTTCATCGGCCTTCAGGCCCAGCGACTCATAGGTATTGAGCAGGTTGGAGAGGTCTTCCCAACCGCGGGCAGTGACGAACTGGGTGCCGTCCACGTCGGCGTTTATCTGGTAGAAGTTCTGGGGGTGCAGTTCGAGATAGCTCAGGATAGCACTGTGGATGTGGGCTGCACGGGCGTAGTCCTTCCAGACCGGCAGATCCGGCTCAATGTCCATCCGGCGGACGCGGTCGAGGGTGACAATATCGAAATCGCGGACGGATTTATTGTACTCCGGCGGGTTGCCTGCCGCCACGATGACCCAGCCCGCAGGCACGGCCTGATTGCCGAAGGTCTTGCACTGCAAAAACTGCAGCATGGTGGGGGCCAGCGTCTCGGAGACACAGTTGATCTCGTCGATGAAGAGGATGCCCTCTTTCAGGCCGGTGGCCTCCATCTTGGCGTAGACACTGGCGATGATCTCGCTCATGGTGTACTCCGTCACAGAGACATCCCGGCCGCCGTAGTTGCGCTGACGGATGAAGGGCAGGCCCACGGCGCTCTGGCGGGTGTGATGGGTGATGGTATAGGCCACCAGCGCCACGCCGCACTCCCGCGCCGCCTGCTCCATGACCTGGGTCTTGCCGATGCCCGGAGGCCCCATCAGCAGGATGGGGCGCTGGCGGATGGCCGGGATGGCGTATTCGCCCAGAGCATCTTTGGCGAGGTACGCTTTGACGGTATGCTCGATCTCTTCTTTGGCTCGTTTGATGTTCATATTCTTTCCCTCGTTATCACGAATTGTTGAGGTCACGGTAGAGGTCGTCTTCCTCCGCCAGCGCTTCGGACAGGGCCGAGGCGCTGCGGGCTGCCTCACCGGTAAATTCTTCTTCGTCCAGCACCACTTTCATCGCCCAGGGCGGCACATTGGCGTCGTCGAAGCGGTCGCCCAGAAATAGAAATGCCGTGTCGTAAGCCGGGCGTCGGGCCGGGTAAGTACCCATACCGTCGGTAAAATAGAGCAGACCCCGGAGGTTCGAGAACTTCTTCTCGGCGCAGAGCTGGCTGACGTACTCGAAGGCGGGCCGGAAATCGGTGCCGCCGCCGCCCCGCAGCTCGAAATGGTTCATGGCACGGATGAGGTCGTCTTCGTTTTTGACGGGAATATCCTGCCGCACCGCGTTGTCGGCCTGGATGAGGTGGAGATTCATCCGATGGAAAAAATTCTCCCTGCCCTTCAGCAGAGTGTACGTCTCGGCCAGAAAGGCCCGCACCAGCTCACCCGAGGTGGAGTAGCTGGTGTCGATGACGAGGGCCAGCTCTTCTATCTTCTTGCTCTCCCGGGTCTCCAGCGGCTCGATGAGGGGCAGGTTGCCGTAGACCGACAGGCCATAGGTGTAAAAGTTCAAATCGAACTCGTCCGGGTCGAGGTGGACTTCCTCCCGGGTGACGCAGAACCGGCGCAGGAAGTCGCCGTAGCTGCGGCGGCTGCGGTTTGCGGCTTTGATCTGCTCCCGCATGGCATCCGCGCCCTCACCGGCCTCTTTGTCCCGGAGTTCCAGCTCTGTCTGCATCCGCTCGCCGATTTTTTGCCACGTCCTCTGGGGCAGCGGCGCAGGCATCTGCTGAGGCTGTTCGGGGGCATCTTTGGGCCAGAGGCGGTGGTCGTCGGTGTAGAATTCTTTTTCCAGCTGGCGGAGAACGCCGGGAGTCTGCCGCACCAGCCAGCGGTAGATGGGAGCTGCAGCAGCCACTTTTTCCTGCGCGATGATCTCCTCATAGGCGTGTTGGCGCACCCACGTCAGGGGGCGCTGGACGCTCTTGCGGCCAAGACCGTCGATGACGTTCTCCACCGCAATGTCACACGCAAGGTCCCACAGGCGTTTGTCCCGCTTGCCGCGCAGCCAGAGATGGCGGAAGATGCAGTGGAACACCGTGTGGAGGTAGAGCCGGTTGAGATATTTGGGGTTCTTCTGGTAGAGCCGCAGCAGGGCGCTGGGCTGGTAGCAGAGGATGGTTCCATCCGTCGCCAGCACACCGCACCGCTCGTCGGCGGTGGGCGTCAGGGCCGAGAGGGCCTGGTCTAAAAAGCGGAAGTCCAGATACAGCCCGCTGCGCACCACGGCCAGCACCTCGCCGCCCATCCGGGCCTGCCACTCTTCGTGAGTCTCGGGCCGGGCCGACTGGAAGGGCTTGCGGGGGTCAAAAAACTTTTCCTTCTCAGAAATCAAAATCATACCTCTTCTTTTGGGGCGCAGCGGCACGCTTTTTGTGCTCTGCGTCGGCCAGCAGGGCTGCAGCTTCGGCATTGTCGGCCTTGGCCGCGAGGGCAGCACCCTCGGCAAAGGCATCCGTATCCATCACATCCAGCGCCAGCAGGACTTTGATGCCCTCGGTGTCCTGCGCCTTGAGCAGACGGGTCAGCACCCGCCCGGTGTTGGTCTTGAGGAAGTCCCGGTATGCATCCCGGGCGGCATCGCTCAGCTGCCACGGCCAGCGCAGGCGGTCGAAGCAGAGCATCGCCATCACGGAAGCGTCGTCGGCGTCGTGGCCCTGCGGAAAGATGGCGTCGTACTCCGCCGGGAGAAGCTTATTTTCGAGAAAGCACTGCCGGTAGTGGTAGCCCTGCCCCGAAAAGGTGTGGAGCAGGATGTGGGCGGGCGTCTCCTCGATGTCCTCCCAGTAGGCGGGATACCACAGCCCCGCCCGGGGTACGGTCTCCCCCACCGGCCAGAACAGCGCCCGCACGGCCTCGGTGATGCTGCCCACGAGGGCGAACAGGCCGGTGGCCTGCTCGGGCGTAGCGCGGATGATGAGGTCTTCCAGCGCAAAGCAGTTGAGGAAAACATCGCTGCCCATGGTCAGCTCTCCTGTCCCGGCAGTCAGGCGGCGCAGCCTGCGGCAGTTGTAGAATGTGCAGCTGCCGATGACCCGCAGACTATCCGGCAGGGTGACTTCTTCGAGGAAGTTTCCGCAGATGGGGTGGAGCTCGTCGTCCTGCGCCGGGGCGTCGAAGTCGAAGCTGTACCGCTCTTTGCCGCTCACATCCCGGCCAAAAGCACGGGTCAGACAGAGCTTGCCGTCCTCGGCCCGCTCATAGCGGCAGGTCTTTTCCGGTCCGGGCAGACCCCGGGGCTTTTCGGAAAAACAGTAATCTCCCAGTTCGGTGATGGGCCACTGGCCCTCCCCTTCCGGCGCAGGAACAGCCCCAGGCAGCTTTACGCAGGGCTCGCCGCCGTACACCCGCACAAGGCGGGCCGTGCCGCCCGCCAGCGGCAGAATATCCAGTATCATAAGAACCTCGCTCACAAAAAAGCTGCCGCACAGACACGCCGTGCAGCAGCTCCGTTCAAAACTTCATCACTGTGCGGCCTGTGCAAGGCAATCGTTCATTGCCGCAAATACCGCGTCGCTGGTCATGGTGCTGCCGGAGACAGCATCCACTCCGACGGTCGAGCCAGCCGCCAGCAGGGAGGCCGACAGCGTCTCTGCCGCCTTGCCGCCCAGCTCCGGCGTCTCGCCGGAAGCGTCTATCACAACATTCGTCACCTTGCCGCCGGTGATGGTCACGGTAACGCCCACCTCGCTCAGACAGCCCTGCGCACTGGCGGTGTAGGTGCCGTCGGTGTAGGTGTCGGCGTTATCGGCAGCAGGCACGGTGCCGGTGCTCGAGATATAAAGGGCCAGCACGATGCCGAGGATGACGTCCAGTACCAGCATGAGGATAATGTTGCGGGTCATGTGTTTTTTCATGGTCTGTGAAGTGCTCCTTTTGCGATGTTTGGGGTCCGCTCGTTACTTTGCGGGCTTGAAGCTGTCGCGCAGGGTCACGACACGATTGTACACGCCGGGGTTCTTCGAGTCGGGAGTGAAGAAACCGGTGCGCACGAACTGGAACTTATCGCCGGGCTTTGCGTCGGCCAGAGCCTCTTCCAGCTTGCAGCCCTTGCGGACGACAACGCTGTCGGGATTCAGATAATCCTTGTAGTCGCTGCCCTCGGGAATGGCATTCATGTTCGCCTCGGTGAAGAGCTTGTCGTACAGGCGCACCTCGGCATCCACGGCGTGGGCGGCGCTCACCCAGTGGATGGTACCCTTGACCTTGCGGCCATCGGCAGGGTT
>ENA-OPCT01001034-OPCT01001034.1-human-gut-metagenome-genome-assembly--contig:-NODE-1034-length-12587-cov-2.907996_pt1 | contig 12587 bp, 10 predicted proteins | sample MGYA00241572_ERZ501495 | MGnify/ENA primary metagenome ERZ501495 (study PRJEB25962, sample SAMEA2042580) | human gut metagenome | biome: human gut; feature: human-associated habitat; material: faeces... | reverse complement strand
CCTTTTGAGGGCACTCAAATTTCAAATTATAAGTTCATATCTTCAAAAATTGAGTTTTGACACACCCTCTTGTTTTACTTATTATAGCCCAAGTGGGATATTATCCGAATTTGCTAATTTTTCGTAACCGCTCTTCATCTATAATTTGTATGCGTCGGCCATCGACTGTTATGATTTTTTCGTTTGTAAAACTCGATAGGGTGCGTATGGCGTTAGATGTGGTCATGTTCGATAAGTTAGCTAAATCTTCACGAGCCATATAGATGTTGAGTGTAAGTCCATCTTCTTCGACACCGTAATTTTCTTTAAGTACCAATAAGGATTCGGCTAATCGTCCTCGAATATGTTTTTGTGTGAGATTGACTGTGCGGGCATCCGAAATGCCTAAATCGTTGGATAGTTCTTTAATGAAAAACCAAGCCAAGCCGTTATTTTTGCGAATATGTTCTTCTACTAACGGCATGGGCAAGAATCCCACAATAGAATTTTCAATGGCTGCTGCTGCCGTTACATAAGGTTCGCGAGAGAAATATGCCCGATAGCCGAAATATTGAACCGGTCGAATTAATCGAATAATTTGGCTCCTGCCACCAACGCCGTCTTTGTAAATTTTTACTTTACCTTTTAATAAGCACATTAGTTGTGCGGGATCTTCTCCCTCACTGTAAATAATTTCATTCTTTTTGAAATTCTGAATTTTAAAGTTTTCGGCGATAATGCGTTTTTCCTCATTTTCAAGTAGAGCCCAAAAATCAGACATTTCTTGTTGTAGTATGGATTCTAATGTGCTTTTTTTAACCATTTGCCTTATAACTATGTTTTACAGCACAAAAATATATAAAAAATTGATACATTGTTCCTTAAAAGAGGAAAAACTATAATATTTAATAGTAAATCGGGATTTATATCAATAAAAAATAAGGAGCGTAAATGATTTTTTCGCTCCTTATTTGTATAAAGAAAAAGTGTCCTTATAGGCTGTTATTTATAAGATATCGTTCGGCATCCATTGCCGCTTTACAACCCGATGCCGCCGCAGTGATAGCCTGTCTATACCGGGGATCTGCGACATCTCCGGCAGCGAATACACCTTCTATGTTAGTTTCGGTTGTGTGAGGTGCAGTAACTATATATCCGTTTTCATCGAGGGTAATGGAATGTTTGAATATATCTGTATTGGGTTTGTGTCCAATGGCAAGGAAAAATCCATCTATGGGTAAATCGTAACGCTCTTCATGCGCTGTGTCTTTGCCTTTAACCAAATGTACTCCTTCCACTCCGTTTTCTCCGTAAAGTCCTACTGCATTATGCTCAAACAAAACTTCGATTTTCGGATTATTAAGTATTCTTTCTTGCATAATTTTTGAAGCACGCAGATAGTTTTTACGGACTATCAGATATACTTTGGAAGCCAAGCTTGCCAAATATGTAGCTTCCTCGCATGCAGTGTCTCCGCCGCCAACAACAGCTACTACTTTTTTGCGGTAAAAAAATCCGTCACAAGTAGCACAAGCACTTACACCCATGCCGGCATATTTCTTTTCGTCTTCCAGTCCCAAATATTTGGCTGTCGCTCCGGTACTGATGATTAGTGTGTCCGCTTCAATTACTTTTTCATTGTCAATAGTAATTTTGTAGGGCGCTTGACTTAAATCTGCAGCAGTAGCTATTCCTGTACGGATTTCTACTCCGAAACGTTCTGCTTGTTTACGCAAATCTTCCATTAGTTCTGTTCCACCGATACCTTCCGGATAACCTGGAAAGTTTTCTACTTCCGTGGTAATAGTCAGTTGTCCGCCAGGTTGAATACCTTCGTATAAAACTGGTGACAAGTTTGCCCGTCCGGTATAGATAGCGGCTGTATAACCGGCAGGTCCTGAACCGATGATTAAACATCTTACTCTTTCATTACTCATAGTTTCTGGTTTTTAGGGGTTAATTATCTTAAATCGATTATTTCAGCGTGGGGATATCGTTTTGGGTCTAACGTAAAACTACTGTCCAACAAGTTTTGTTTATTACGGTAAGAGAGGATATCGACTTGCATTTCATCTCCTTGTTGGGAATGAACTCGGATAAAAACAGGCTGATAACTGTTTTGTTCCACGAATAATTCTATTAATGATATGTCTTGTTTTTTGTTTTTTGGCAGAAGCATTAACTTATACACATTTTTACCCTTGTATAGAATTGTACCGTTTAATTTATACGTGAATCCCTTTTTGTACAAGTTAATAAACGAATAGGGATTAATACTTTGTAATTCTTCTTCGGTAGGAGTACTTACATTAATTTCTTCATTTTCGATAATATAAGTCCATTGCGTTTGTCCGTTAAACCAAGTAGTTGTTCCGGGAGTTTCAAGAATGAAACGATTTCCTTTTAAGGAAATAGAACCTCTGGTCTCTCCGGATAGCTTATTCCGGCGAAAGTTCTTTAAAAGAAAAGTGACTTTTATTCCACTGTCTTTCGACAGGGTGGACGAGGTTATGTCCAGTATCTCTTTAGCACGTTGTTCTTTTTGTGCAAACAATGTGATATGAGACAATAAAACTATATATAAAACTATATATTTTGTTTTCATGGCGTACCTTATAATATATATTATTGTAAATTACTTAATCTCATCTCCAAGTCCGTTTCGTCCATGCAAAGAACTTCACGTGCTTTGCTTCCTTGCGCCGGTCCTACTATCCCTGCTTTTTCCAATTGGTCCATAATACGTCCGGCTCGGTTATAACCAATCGCAAATTTGCGTTGTATCAAAGAGGTTGAGCCTTGTTGATGAATGATTACCAATCGGGCTGCATCTTCAAACATCGGATCAAGATGTTTCATGTCTACTTCGCCGACATTACTGTCTCCATCTTCTGAAACATCAGGTTCTGGTAAGGCAAAAGCAGATGTATATCCTTGTTGATGGCTGATGTAATCGGCAATGCGTTCCACTTCGGGTGTATCAACGAATGCACATTGTACTCGTACCGGATCACTACCTTGTAAATATAGCATATCCCCTTTCCCTATAAGTTGTTGTGCACCGGAACGATCGAGAATTGTACGGGAGTCAATCATTGCTGCCACACGGAATGCTACACGTGCCGGGAAGTTTGCCTTAATAGCTCCGGTAATGATGTTGGTCGTTGGTCGTTGGGTAGCGATAATGGCATGAATACCTACAGCCCGAGCCAGTTGAGCAATGCGGCAAATAGGCAATTCAATCTCTTTTCCGGCTGTCATAATCAAATCACCGAACTCATCGATTATCACAACGATATAGGGCATGTATTTATGTCCTTTATTCGGATTTAATTGTCGAGCAATAAATTTGGCGTTATATTCTTTCAGGTTTCGGCAACCAGCCAACTTAAGTAAATCATAGCGGGTGTCCATTTCTTTACATAAAGAATTTAGGGTTTGTACCACTTTTGACACATCGGTGATAATGGCGTCGTTGTCATCTGGAAGTTTAGCCAGAAAATGTCGTTCTATGGGAGCGTAAATTGCAAATTCCACTTTCTTCGGGTCTATAATGACAAATTTAAGTTCTGCCGGGTGCTTTTTGTATAACAAGGAAGTTACAATAGCATTTAATCCTACAGACTTACCCATACCGGTAGCACCGGCAACCAGCATATGCGGCGCTTTAGCCAAGTCCACCATAAATACTTCGTTGGTGATGGTTTTTCCTAAAGCTAAAGGCAACTCGAGCGTTGATTCCTGAAATTTCTTACTGGTAATGATATCTCGCATTGGAACTATTTTCTTCCGTGCGTTTGGGACTTCGATACCGATAGTTCCCTTTCCCGGAATAGGTGCGATAATACGAATTCCTTCGGCTGCCAGACTTAATGCTATATCGTTTTCAAGATTTCGTATTTTAGCGATACGTACACCTTGTGCCGGTGTAATTTCGTATAAAGTGATAGTCGGTCCTACCGTAGCATTAATGGAAGATATTTCAACATTAAAGCTACGTAATACCTCTATGATACGATTCTTGTTGGCTGTTTGTTCAGCCATATCAATAGACGGAGTGTTATCTTCGTATTTCTTTAATAATTCGATAGTTGGATAATGATAGTTCTCTAAATCCAGTTTCGGATTATAAGGTTCTATAGGTTCTGTTGTTTCATCTTCTTCCGTTCCACCTATAGTGACGGTAATCTCTTGCTCGGGAGTTTCCAATATCGTTTCATCTTTTTGAGGAGTAAAAGGAGGAGTTAATCTTCTCTCTTCAAATTCTTCTTTTGTTTCCATATTTTCCAATGTCTCTTCCTCTTCATTTCCATTTTCTTTTTCCGATGTTTTTTCGTAAGGTATTTCTTCTAATGGTAAATTTACAGTCAGAGGCTGAGGATCAGCATATGCGTTTACGTCTTGCGTATTCTCTGGTTCATTTATATCAGATGGAATAACATCTTCTTTTTTCGTATTTTCTTTGCGTTTTATATTCGGATGCAGCGCTTTGCGGATGACATGAATAGTTTCGGAACTGAGGAAGATACAAAATAGAATGGCTGTAACAAGAAGTAACAATGCCAAGCCTGTTGCTCCGATTTGAGAAACAATCCATTCACTTACATTATGCCCGTGGAGTCCGCCGGGATAGCAGAAGCTGTTTCCGAAAGTCCCTTCGAATATAAACCCTAAGAAAATAGATCCCCAGATAAGCAATACGGAACAACCAAGGAACCATTTCCACAGGCGAAAATTATAAGCTTTCATCAGTTTTAGTCCGGCAACCCCTAAAAAAACAGCAATGAAATAAGCAGGAATACCAAAACAGCCATTAATGAGGTATTCAGCTACTTGGGCGCCACGTGCTCCTGCATAATTTTGTATATGGTTGTTTGTAGAAACAAGTTCTCCCGATTGAGGATTTTCCAGGATACTTTGGTCGGCTGCTCCTGTAAAAAAGAACGAAGTGAAAGCCAATAACATGTAGACGGCTATAATTACACATAATAGCCCGATAATAAAGGATAAAGTTTCGTTTTTAATAAATCCGGTGAGTTTATGGTATGAAGCCGTTCTTTTTTGCGGCTCTTTATTTAATTTCTTTTTAGCCATGAGACAATAATTAGCGTTTGTCCGGCAAATATACTTGAAAAACATAAATAAATATCCTATTTATCGGCTTTTTTCATAACTTTGCCTGCCTAAAATAACATTTATGGAAAATAAATCTCAAGTCATTTTCGACAGAAATACGGTGGAGTTTGTTACCGTAGCTGCTGAGTTTTGCGCTTTCTTAGAACGCGCAGAGTTACGAAAACGTAACGATTTTGTCGATACGGCTCTTAAAATACTTCCGTTGCTTTACATTAAAGCTTCGATGTTGCCTTCTTGTGAAATACTGAATGATAATGCACCGGAAACCTTTGTTACGGAAGATGATTATGAAGTGATACGTCTTACCTTAGCTAATATAATGGGAGGGAAGGATGACTATCTGGAAGTATTTTTGCAGGATATGGTATATAGTGATACTCCTATAAAGAAGAATATTTCCGAAGATTTGGCCGATATTTATCAAGATATTAAGAATTTTGTAAGTGTGTTTCAGTTAGGATTTGACGAAACAATGAATGATTCTTTGGCTATTTGCAAGGAGAATTTCGCTTTGTATTGGGGACAAACATTGGTGAATACCATGCGGGCTTTACATGATGTGAAGTATAACCGTTCGGATGAGGATTTGGATGAGGATATGGAGGATATGAAGGATGAGTAAGTTGATTAAACGCACCATATCTAAGGCTGAAATCAGTACTTTGCCCATTGTGGCTTTCGAAGGGCGGATTGTTACAGTTCAGACAGTGGCCGATGCAGAGAAGGCGGTTGATTTTCTTCTGACACAAAAAATGGTGGGTGTTGATACAGAAACTCGCCCTTCTTTTGTAAGCGGAAGGAGTTATAAAGTTGCTCTTTTGCAAGTATCCACCGAGGAAGTTTGTTTCTTGTTTCGTTTGAATTATATCGGTTTTCCTGACTCAGTACAACGTTTCCTTGAAGATAAAAATGTGATGAAGATAGGTCTCTCTCTCAGAGATGATTTCGGGGCACTGCATAAGCGTTCGAATTTTCAACCGGGTGAGTTTATCGAACTTCAGGATTATGTGAGTAAGTTTGGAATTGAAGACCAAAGTTTGCAGAAAATATACGCCATCTTGTTTGGCCGGCGTATTTCCAAAAATCAGCGTTTGAGCAATTGGGAAGCGGAGGTATTGAATGATAAACAAAAACAATATGCCGCAACCGATGCTTGGGCTTGCCTGAGGATATATCGTTATATGGAAGAGTTGCAACAGACAGGGGATTATCAATTAGAAGAAAAGAAGATTGAAATAATAGAAAAGGACGAATATGGAATATAGGAAAGTGTTTCTTAAATCAGGGAAAGAAGAGTCGTTGAAGCGTTTTCATCCTTGGATATTTTCCGGAGCGATTCATCATATTGAGGGTGAACCGGAGGAGGGTGATATAGTGAAAGTATATACCGCCGGAAAAGAGTTTATCGCTTTGGGACATTTCCAGATAGGTAGCATTGCTGTCAGGGTATTGACCTTTTGTGACGAACTTGTAGATAAGAGTTTTTGGAAACATAAATTGGCTGTTGCTTACGATTTAAGGAAAAGCATTGGCGTGGCTACCAATCCTATCAATAATACATATCGTTTGGTACATGGCGAAGGGGATAATCTTCCCGGACTGGTTATTGATATTTATGGAAAAACCGCAGTTATGCAGGCTCATTCGGCAGGTATGCATGTTTGTCGGATGGAGATTGCCGAAGCGCTTTCTGAAGTAATGGGCGATACCATTGAAAACATCTATTACAAATCGGAAACGACCTTGCCGTATAAAGCGGAGCTTGGACCCGAAAACGGTTTTATTAAAGGGGGCAGTGCGGATAATGTGGCGATGGAATACGGTTTGAAGTTTCATGTAGACTGGCTGAAAGGGCAGAAGACCGGTTTCTTTGTAGACCAGCGCGAGAATCGTTCCTTATTAGAGAAGTATGCCAAAGACCGTACGGTTTTGAATATGTTCTGCTATACGGGAGGCTTTTCTTTTTATGCCATGAGAGGCGGAGCTAAATTAGTGCATTCGGTTGACAGTTCTTCTAAAGCCATTGATCTGACTAATCAGAATGTAGAACTGAACTTTCCGGGTGATATGCGCCATGCAGCGTATGCGGAAGACGCTTTCAAATATTTGGATCGTATGGGCGACCAATATGATTTAATTATTCTGGATCCGCCGGCTTTTGCTAAACACAAAGATGCTTTGCGTAATGCTTTGCAAGGATATCGGAAGCTGAATGCCAAAGCTTTTGAAAAGATTAAACCGGGTGGTATCCTGTTTACTTTTTCCTGTTCGCAAGTGGTAACAAAAGATAATTTCCGTACGGCAGTGTTTACTGCTGCAGCTATGTCGGGAAGAAGTGTCCGCATTTTGCATCAGTTGACCCAGCCCGCAGATCACCCGGTAAATATATATCATCCGGAGGGAGAGTATCTGAAAGGATTGGTGTTGTATGTTGAATAAAGATAGATTGTAAATTTAAATATTGTTAATCCTTAGTTCTTTTTCTATCGATTATATGTTGCATAACATATAAATGTATATCTTTGCAACGTGTTTTTCATGGTATTAGATTTAAGGTTAAGGAAGATTGGGGATCGAGAGATTCCCTTCTTTTGTTTTTGCACCACACTTTTAGATGATTTCCACTCATCTGCACTCTTCCCTGCATGTACTTAGTTCACCGGCAATGATAGGAGGCTTTCCTACCAAACTTCTATTGTTCCATGATTTCCTTCTACTTTTACCATAAGTATGATAGCTTGGTTGGCGGAAAATGCCATACAATTCATAATCCGGTAGTTTGGCGAAAAATTATAATAAAACGAATGATTTTTACACGTGTCGGACGAGGCTTTATGTGTATATTTGTGACTCAATAACCAATAATATGAAAAACATAATGAAAACATCCCATTTTCTACTACTGTTTATTTTCCTCTTTATAGGTGCGGAAGAGGCACTATCACAGGTTGTTCCTTATAAAATCTGGTATGACCGTCCAGCCTGTTTTTGGGAAGAAGCGCTTCCAATAGGTAACGGACGTATTGCCGCTATGGTGTTTGGAGATCCGCAACATGAGGTATTTCAATTGAATGAAGAAACCGTGTCGGCAGGTTCGCCTTATCAGAATTATAATAAGGAGGCTCGTGCAGCTTTGCCGCAGATTCGCCAATTGATTTTCGAGGGAAAATATGCGGAAGCTCAAGAGATGGCTGCTACCAAGATATTATCGCAGGTAGGTAACGAGATGCCTTATCAAACAGTGGGTAGTTTGAATATCCGTTATCAGGGTAACCGACAGGTGACTGATTATTATCGGGAACTGGATATTGACAAAGCTGTAACCACCACCCGTTACAAAGTAGACGGCGTGGAATTCACGCAAGAGGCGTTTGCATCGTTTACCGATCAATTAATAATTATCCGTATCCGGGCGTCTCATCCGAAAGCGATAAACTGTGATCTGTTTTTTCATACGCCAATGAAGAATCCCGCACGTAGTGTTTTAGGTAGAAAAGGTCTTCGTTTGGAAGGAACTACGGATGGAAGTAAGTTTTTTCCGGGTAAAGTCCGTTATTGTGCCGATATGGAACTAAAAAACAAAGGAGGTGAAATCGTTGCGGGAGACACTTTATTGAGTGTGAAAGGAGCCAGTGAACTTACTTTATACATTTCAATGGCCACTAATTTCGTTAATTATAAAGACATATCCGCGGACCCGTATCAACGGAATGCACAATATTTAAAGAATGCCTCAAAGAACTATCAAAAAGCCAAAGAGGCACATACGGCAGTTTACAGACAACAATATGACCGGGTGAGATTTGACTTGGGTGTGACGGAACAGACTAAGAAACCCATGGATCAGCGTATTAAGGAATTTGCTTCTTCCTACGATCCTCATCTTATTGCCCTTTATTTTCAATTCGGACGTTACTTGCTTATTTCCAGTTCCCAACCCGGTTGCCAGCCCGCTAACCTACAAGGTAAATGGAATGCGAAAACCAATCCGGCCTGGTGTTGTAATTATACAACCAACATTAATGCGGAAATGAATTACTGGCCTGCTGAAGTAACAAACCTCACAGCTTTGAACGAACCGTTGTTCCGCCTTATCAAAGAGGTAAGCGAAACAGGTAAGGAAAGTGCCAAAATAATGTATGGTTCCAACGGTTGGGTGTTACATCATAATACGGATATCTGGCGTGTTACCGGAGCCATCGACAATGCCCCTTCGGGTATGTGGGCTTCAGGCGGCGCATGGCTGTGTCGCCATTTATGGGAACATTATCTATATACCGGCGACAAAGAGTTTCTGCGTGAAATTTACCCGATTATGCGAGGCGCAGGATTATTCTTTGATGAAACAATGGTAAAAGATCCCGAGCATGGTTGGCTGGTAGCCTGTCCGAGTAACTCTCCGGAAAATACACATGCCGGAAGTAACGGGAAAGCGTCTACTGCCGCAGGTTGCACAATGGACAACCAACTGATATTCGACTTATGGAACCAGATTATCACCGCTTCCCAAATACTGGGTACCGACCAGGAGTATGCCAAACATCTGGAAGGACGTTTGAAAGAGATAGCACCGATGCAGGTAGGTCGTTGGGGACAATTGCAAGAATGGATGTATGATTGGGATAACCCCAATGACGTGCACCGCCATGTATCCCATCTTTACGGTCTCTTCCCTAGTAACCAGATATCTCCGTATCGCACACCGGAATTGTTCGATGCTGCACGCACTTCATTGATTCATCGGGGCGACCCGTCGACAGGCTGGAGCATGGGATGGAAAGTATGTCTATGGGCCCGGTTGCTAGACGGCGACCATGCCTACAAACTTATTACCGACCAGTTGACTTTGGTACGTAACGAAAAGAAAAAAGGAGGAACCTATCCCAACCTTTTTGATGCGCACCCACCTTTCCAAATAGACGGAAACTTTGGCTGCACTGCCGGTATAGCCGAAATGTTGATGCAAAGTTATGACGGATTCATTTATCTGCTTCCTGCTTTGCCTTCTCTCTGGAAAGAGGGCGAAGTAAAAGGTTTGAAAGCACGGGGCGGATTTGAAATTGATATGAGCTGGAAAAATGGAAAAGTATCCAAACTTACCATCACTTCCCATAATGGAGGGAACTGCCGTCTGCGTTCTCTGAACCGTTTATCCGGTAACGGACTCAAAACGGCAAAGGGAGTGAATCCAAATCCGCTCTATGAAGTGCCGCAAGTAGCAGAACCGCTTATCAACAAAGCAGCAAAACTCAATAAGGTGGAACTGAAAAAAACTTATTTATACGACCTGCCGACCAAAGCGGGAGAAACTTATACAATCATTGGAAAATAATTAAAAACCCTAATAACCCATTATGACAAACATGAAAAAGATTACTTTATTGTCCATGCTCTTCCTGTTTATTGCAGGAAACTTATTTGCACAGGATCCGAAACCCCACATCTATCAACCGTGGAAAAACGGCAAACTGAAAGTATCCGAAAACGGACGTTACCTACAACATGAAAACGGTACCCCGTTCTTCTGGATGGGTGAAACAGGCTGGTTGCTGCCGGAGAAACTAGATCGTAATGAAGCAAGTTATTATTTGAACGGTTGCCGTAAAGCCGGATACAATGTGGTACAGGTACAAACCGTAAACGGTGTGCCTGCCATCAATTTTTACGGACAATACTCTCATCCTGACGGATTCAATTTCAAGGATATCAATAAAAAAGGAGTATACGGATATTGGGACCATATGGATTACATTATTAAGAAAGCCGAACAAAACGGCATCTACATCGGTATGGTTTGTATCTGGGGTAACCTTGTGAAAGCCGGACTAATGAGCGTGAAAGAAGCCGAAGCTTACGGTAAGTTCCTTGCCGAACGCTATAAGGATGCTCCTAATATTATCTGGATTATGGGAGGCGATGTGAAAGGAGATATCAATCCCGACCAATGGAACACCATGGCACGCACCATCAAATCGATCGATAAGAATCACTTGATGACTTACCACCCATTCGGAAGAACTTCTTCCATTTATTGGTTCCATAATGCCGACTGGCTTGATTTCAATATGTTCCAAAGCGGACACCGCCGTTACGATCAGACTCGCGGCGATGGGGACAACACAGCCGAGGCTGCCGTAGCGGAAGATAACTGGCGCTATGTGGAAGCCGGATTGGCCATGAAACCGGCTAAACCGATTTTAGATGCAGAACCGAGTTACGAAGAAATCCCGCAAGGATTGCACGATCCCAGCGAACCGTGGTGGAAAGCTCCGGATGTTCGCCGTTATGCTTACTGGGCCGTATTTGCCGGAGCCTTCGGACACACTTACGGACACAACTCTATTATGCAGATGGTGAAAGTGGCTAATGATGGCGGTTATGGAGCGAAAAAAACTTGGTATGAAGGCATGAAAGACCCGGGATTCAACCAAATGCAATATCTGAAAAACCTGATGCTTAGCTTCCCCTTCTTTGAACGCGTACCCGACCAAAGCATTATTGCCGAAGAAAACGGAATACGGTACGATCGGGTAATTGCTACAAGAGGTAACGATTATATGCTGGTTTATAATTACACGAACCGTCCTATGAAGCTTGACCTGAGCAAAATCAGCGGTGCCAAGAAAAATGCATGGTGGTATAGTGTGACCGACGGTACATTGGAATACGCCGGAGAGTTCGACAGCAAAGTGCAGCCATTCCATTACGACGGAGCGTTCGGAGCTGGTAACGACCGTGTACTGATTGCCGTCGACTCATCTAAAAATTACATTACCAAAGACCAAAAGAGCATTCCTACCAAATATTAATATACAATGAAACAAAGAATAAGTTTAATCATAAGTGCCTTATTCCTGACAGTAGCGTTGCACGCCACGGTTAGTGTAGACCGGCTGCGCACGGAGCAGTTGGACACTCCACTAAATGTGGAAACCCAACATCCCCGTCTCAGCTGGATAATCAACTCTACCGACCGAGGCGTGATGCAGACTGCTTACCAAATTCTGGTGGCCTCCTCTCCAGAGAAGCTTGCGGCCGGCGAAGCGCTTGGCCTCGTCGGAGCTGCCGAAGCGCATGGCGACGCCCACGCGGTAAGGTAAATTCCGATCAATCGATCTGGATACCTTACCAAGGTAAGAAGCTGAAAAGTAATCAGCGTTGCTATTGGAAAGTGAAAGTCTACACAACCAAAGGAGAAAGCAATTGGAGCGAACCTGCCCAATGGGGTATGGGACTCTTGGGCGAAATCCACTGGGGCGGACGGTGGATTGGTTGGGACGCTCCGTTCGAATGGGATCGTGAAGATTCGCACAGCCGCATGAGCTCCCGTTATCTGCGTACGGAATTCAAGACACAAAATAAGGAAATTAAACGTGCTACCGTACATCTGAGCGGATTGGGCATGTACGAGCTGTTCATCAACGGCCAACGCATCGGCGACCAAGTGTTAGCTCCCGCACCCAGTGATTACC
>ENA-OPCT01001025-OPCT01001025.1-human-gut-metagenome-genome-assembly--contig:-NODE-1025-length-12699-cov-36.312243_pt1 | contig 12699 bp, 7 predicted proteins | sample MGYA00241572_ERZ501495 | MGnify/ENA primary metagenome ERZ501495 (study PRJEB25962, sample SAMEA2042580) | human gut metagenome | biome: human gut; feature: human-associated habitat; material: faeces... | reverse complement strand
TTGTTGGATCGCAGTCGTTTGGCGACATTCCCTGGTGATGGTTTCGTATATGACGACCCTAATATGTCAATGCCTACTCGCTTGCGCTATCCTGAGTTGGAAGGTCAGTACAACAGTGTGAACTATAAGGCTGCCATCGAGCGCATGGGTGGTACTGATGACTGGCACAAGAAGTTGTGGTGGGATAAGTCGGATGTCAACGTACAGGGCGACTTCAATCCTCCTTACGGCAAGGGCTACATTAAGTAATTAAGAATTAATAATTAAGAATTAATAATTAGGGGCTGACGCCTTTATGAATAAATATTATTAAGATGAAAAAGATAATGAATCAATATATGGGTAAGGTGTTGAAGTCATGGATGATGCTTTTCGCCATTAGCTTCGCACTCGCAGGCACTGCTACACTGTCTTCTTGTTCCTCTGACGACGATCCTTTCTTCACCGTATCAGAAGATGACAATCCTCGTATCTTGAACACCGACTTGGCTGACAAGAAGTTGGATCGCAAGACCAAATTGAACTTGGAAATCAAGGTGACTCCTGTTCACTACACCACTGTGACATGGTTGCTCGACGGCAATCAGATTGCCGAAGGTACCACCATCGACCAGACTTTGCCTTTAGGTGATCATGAACTGAAGATTGTGGCAACCACCACCAAGAATAAGACCACATCCCGCACCTTGAAAGTTACCGTGACTCCTGCTGCCGATGACCCAGCTTTGGGTACCAATGCCAGCGAGCTTTGGGTAGCTCCGGGAGAAACTACAATCATCCGCAACTGCAAGAACCTGGTGGATCACGTTCAGAAAGTACTCATCGATGGTAAGGAGGCTGCCTTCGAAGTTCTCGATGAGGGTAAGGCATTGAAAGTTACAGCTCCTTCCGACCTCGCCAATGGCGATTACGACATTACATTGGTAGATGGCAGTGGTGTAGAGTTCTCTTGCGGTAAAATCAAGGTAACTACAGAGCCACGTCCATCTATGGAGACTACCCTCTGGGAAGGTCATCACTATGTATCTTGGGACTTGGGAGATGGTGACCCTAACAAGAGCTTCAACCTCATCACCAAGGACCAGGTAGCTAAGTGGAAGGAGGGGCAGACCCTCCGAGTTTACTGCTCGATGAAGGATGACGATAAATACCATCAGATCAAGCTTGCCACCACCTGGTGGACCGACTTGACTTCTCCATACGAGTTTGGTGAGGGCAATGTCGTGAAGTTTGAGTTGACCCAGGATGCACTCGACAAGATAGCTGCCCAGGATGGGTTCATCTGTGTGGGACATGGCTATTATGTAGATAAAGTAACTATTGAATAATATATTAGAAAGATTTCCGCTTTTATCATAAAGCGTCAAACCTTTACTGTTTATGAAGAAAATTTTATTATCTATTTCATTGTTGGCATTGGCTTATACAGCCAGTGCCAATGTTCCGGTTATCAAGAGCGACCCTAAGATAGAGGCTCAGGTAGAACAAACCCTGAAGAAACTCACCTTGGAGGAAAAGATAGGTCAGATGATGGAATTGGTGACCGACCTCTTTGGGGGCAACGACAAGAACGGCGTGTTCTATATCGACGAGCACAAGACCGATTCTATCCTTTCCCGCTATAAGATTGGCTCTATCCTCAACGCTCCAAATACTTGCGCACCAACCGCCAAGCAGTGGGAGAAGTACATCGCGCAAATCCAGAAGATCTCGATGAAGCGCATCGGCATCCCTTGTGTCTTCGGTCTCGACCAGAATCATGGTTCTACTTATACACAGGGCGGAACCCTCTTTCCTCAGAACATCAATGTGGCTGCCACTTTCAATCGTGAGGTGGCTCGTCGCTCGGCTGAGGCTACCGCTTATGAGACTCGTGCGGTGAGCATACCTTGGACTTACAGTCCTACCGTTGATCTCGGTCGTGATGCCCGTTGGCCTCGCATCTGGGAGAACTTTGGCGAGGATTGCTACCTCAGTTCAGAGATGGGCAAGGAGATGGTCTATGGTTTTCAGGGTGAGGACCCAAACAACATCGACCAGTATCACATTGCCACTTCAATGAAGCACTTCATGGGCTATGGTGTGCCTTGGACCGGTAAAGACCGTACGCCAGCCTATATCTCTCCAGCCGACTTGCGAGAGAAGCACTTCGCTCCTTTCCTGGCGGGTCTGCAGGCTGGAGCCTTGACCGTGATGGTGAATTCCGCTTCCGTCAACGGTATGCCGATGCATGCCAACAAGGACATCCTGACAGGATGGCTGAAGGAAGAGACTGGATGGGATGGTGTGCTCATCACCGACTGGGCAGACATCAACAATCTCTATACTCGTGAGATGGTGGCAAAGGACAAGAAGGATGCGCTCCGCATCGCCATCAATGCCGGTATCGACATGATTATGGAACCTTATTCTTGCGATGCTTGTGGCTATCTTGTAGAACTGGTGAAGGAAGGTAAGATTCCGATGAGTCGCATCGACGATGCCTGTCGCCGTGTGCTTCGCATGAAGTACCGTCTCGACCTCTTCAAGAACCCAACCCAGAAACTGAAGAATTATCCTAAGTTTGGTGGCGAGGAGTTTGCCAAGCTCGCCTTGGAGGGAGCTACCGAGAGTATGGTGCTCCTGAAGAACGAGGGTAATATCCTTCCTTTGCAGCATGGCAAGAAGATTCTCCTTACAGGTCCTAATGCCAATCAGATGCGCTGCCTGGACGGTGGATGGAGCTATACCTGGCAGGGACATCGTGCTGATGAGTTTGCCGGCAAGTACAATACCATCTATGAGGCATTCTGTAATGAGTATGGCAAGGAGAATGTCATCTTGAACCAGGGTGTTACCTATAATGAGAAGGGAAAATACTGGGAGGAGAACGAACCTCAGATTCAGGGGGCAGTGGCTGCAGCGAAGGATGCCGACGTCATCGTGGCTTGCATTGGCGAGAACTCTTATACAGAGACTCCGGGCAACCTGACCGACCTTTGGCTCTCAGAGAACCAGCGTAATCTGGTCAAGGCTTTGGCCCAGACAGGCAAGCCTGTCATCTTGGTGCTGAATGAAGGTCGTCCTCGTCTCATTGCGGACATCGAACCATTGGCACAGGGCATCGTCAACATTCTTATCCCTGGCAACATGGGCGGCGATGCCTTGGCAAACCTGGTATCGGGCAAGTCAAACTTCAGTGGCAAGATGCCTTACACCTATCCTAAGGAAATCAATTCGCTCGCCAACTATGACTTCAAGAAGAGTGAGGAGGTGGGTACGATGGAAGGTGCTTACGACTACAATGCGAAGATTACCCAGCAGTGGGGCTTCGGATATGGTTTGAGTTATACCACTTACAAATATAGCAACCTGAAGGTTTCTCAGTCTGATTTCCGCCACGGCGACATCATCAAGGTGAGCGTGGATGTGAAGAATACGGGAAAGGTGGCAGGCAAGGAGAGTGTCCTCCTGTTCAGTAGCGATCTCATCGCCAGTATGGTGCCTGATGGCCGTCGTCTCCGTGCCTTCGACAAGGTGGAACTTCAGCCTGGTGAGACCAAGACCATGATATTTGAATTGAAGGCAGACGATTTGGCCTTCGTAGGTTGGAATGGCAAATGGAGATTGGAGGAAGGCGACTTCAAGTTGATGATTGCCGACCAGAGTGCCGATATCCATTGCACTGATACTTATCAGTGGCCTACTGCCAACCGATAATGTATATTTAAAAGATGATTTAAAGAAAAGAGCGTGCCAAGAGTGGTGCGCTCTTTTTGTTTGCATAGTAAAATGCAGAAGAGTTAAATATCTACAAGAATCCCCCATGATGTTTGGTGTTATGTCTTGAAATGATTACTTTTGCAAATCATAATTTTTGCAGATTTACAGAATCATTCAAAACAAGGATAAATGGAAATAGTAATTGGAATCATCATAGGACTTGCCATCGGATTCTTCGTGGGAAAACTGATGGAAGCAAAAAGTGCGGGAGAGGAGAAAACCCAGCTCGTAGCGAAGGCTCAGGTGCTGGCGGCTAACATCGAACAGATAAAACTGCATCATGCTTCTGAGGTTCAATCAATGAAATCTCAAATGGAGAACGAGCGGCTGTATGCGGCAAAACTCAGGGCGGAAAGCGACCAGCAGTGGGCACAGAAACTCGAGAGTCTGAAGCAGGAAATGCAGCGAATGACGATAGAACAGCAGAAGGTGGCGGCTGAGCAGTTGGCTGCCAAGCAGTCGGCTCTGCAGGAAAACAACCGTCTGCAGATGGATGAACTTCTGAAACCTATCAAGGAACAGTTTGCTGATTTCAAAAAATCGGTAGAGGAGAGCAAAACCCAGAACGAGGTGAACAAGAAGGAACTGCAGAACACCTTCGAGGCAACGATGAAACTCTTCCAGCAGGAACAGCAGCAGGCTGTACTGAACCTGAAGGAGCAGACCGAGAAGATTGGCTCTGATGCTGCCAACCTGACCAAGGCATTGAAGGGCGACAGCAAGATGCAGGGCGACTGGGGCGAGATGGTGCTGGAAACCATCCTGGAGAACAGCGGACTTCGTAAAGATGAGGAATTCTTCATTCAGGAGAATACGAAAGATGAAGAGGGAAAGAACTATCGTCCGGATGTCATCGTCAGATTCCCGGAAGGCAGAAGTGTGGTCATCGATTCCAAGGTTTCGCTTACCGCCTATTCCGATGCTCTGGCAGCTGAAGATGAGGCTGAACAGGAACGCCTGATGAAGGCACATGCGCTGAGCGTACGAAAGCACATCGATGAACTGGCAGCCAAAGACTATTCCAAACTGGTGGATGATGCCATCGGTTTCGTACTGATGTTCATTCCTAACGAGACCAGCTATATCGCAGCGATGAAGCAGCAGCCTGATCTCAGCCGTTATGCTTATCAGAAGAAGATTATCATCATCTCACCAAGCAATCTGCTCATGGCGTTGCAGCTGGCGTATAATCTCTGGCAGTACGACCGGCAGAACAAGAATGTAGAGAAAATCGTGAAGACGGCTGCTGACCTGTATGATAAGGTGGCTGGCTTCGAAGATACTTTCCTGGGCATCGGCGATTTGATAACCCGTCTATCCGGAACCTTCGACAAGGCAAGAAAGCAGCTTTACGATGGAAGTGGCAACGTGATGCGCAGGGTGGAAAGCTTGAAAGGTCTCGGCGTAACGCCGAAGAAGCAGATCAAATCGCTGGAGGAATCGTAACATTTTCTTTTCCTGGTCTTACCATATTGTTCAAAAGTATTTGTTAATCGTTCAATTTTTGAAATTAGTTCTCTAAAAATGAGCGGTTTTCGATTTTTCTTTGTACTTTTGCCACGCCTATTCGGAAAGATAGGCACATACATGGAACAATCAAAAAAACGTATAATCATGAAACTGAACGAAATTCTTTCTCGCAGCTTTAATGCTGCAGAATGGGAAGCTAAGGGTTATGAGCTTCCTAAGTATGACATCGCAGCCGTAGCTAAGAAGACTCACGACGAGCCTACTTGGGTTCACTTCGGCGCAGGTAACATCTTCCGTGCGTTCCCTGCTGCTATTCTTAACGATGCACTTAACACCGGCAAGTATGATCGTGGTGTTATTGTTGCTGAAAGCTTCGACTACGAAATTATCGACAAGGCTTATCGCCCTTACAATAATCTCTCTCTTCTCGTCAGCCTCCAGAGCAACGGAACCATCGAGAAGAAGGTCATCGCTTCTATCACAGAAAGCCTCAAGGCGGATAAGCAGTTTGGTGAGGACTGGGCGCGTCTGGTCCAGATTTTCCAGGCACCAAGTCTGCAGATGGTAACTTTCACCATCACAGAGAAGGGATATTCTTATAATGATGCCGATTTGGCACGTGGTCTTGATGCAGTATTTGCTATGGGTAAGCTTACCGCTCTTCTCTATGAGCGTTATAAGGCAGGCAAGTTGCCACTTACTCTTCAGTCTACCGACAACTGTTCTCACAACGGCGACCATGTTAAGGCTGGCGTAAAGGCTTATGCTGAGCGTTGGGCACAGGATGGTATCGTAGAGGCTGGTTTCGTAGATTATATCAATGACAGCAGCAAGATTACCTATCCTTGGTCTATGATTGATAAGATTACTCCTCGTCCTCACGAGAAGGTACAGGCGATGCTCGCTGAGGATGGTTTCGAGGATAACAATACGATTATCACCGAGAAGCATACTTTTACCGCTCCTTTCGTTAATGCCGAGGAAGTGCAGTATCTCGTTTGCGAGGATACTTATACCAACGGTCGTCCGCCATTGGAGTTGGGCGGTGCGCTCTATACATCCCGCAAGACTGTAGATGAGGTTGAGACCATGAAGGTAACCACCTGTCTGAACCCTCTCCATACAGCGATGTCTATCTATGGTTGCATGCTCGACTATACCTTGATTTCTGCCGAGATGGCTGATGAGGACCTTCGTGCCTTCATCCAGAAGATAGGTTATATCGAGGCGATGCCAGTAGTAACAGATCCAGGCGTATTGAACCCATACGAGTTTATCGGCACCGTTATCAACAAACGTCTGCCTAACCCGTTCATGCCAGATGCTCCTCAGCGTATCGCTACCGATACCAGCCAGAAACTCTCTATCCGTTTCGGTGAGACTATCAAGAAGTACATCGACCGTGGTCTCGACAAGAGCAATCTCGTGTTGATTCCTCTGGTATTGGCAGGTTATGCCCGTTATCTCAAGGCATTGGATGATAACCTGAAGCCATTCGAGCCATCTTCCGACCCATTGTTGGCAGAACTGCAGGCCATCGTGGCTCCTCTGGAGGTAGGCAAGGCAGATCAGGACTATTCTTGCCTGAAGAACCTCTATTCCCGCAAGGATGTATTCGGACTCGATCTCTACGAGGCTGGCTTCGGCGAGCAGATTGAGGGCATGGTGAAGGAACTCTTCGCCGGCAAGGGTGCCGTAAGACAGACATTGCATAAATATGTTTCTGCAAGATAATTCATTTTTAAACTTATACATTATATAATATATATGGAAAGAACATGGCGCTGGTTTGGCAAGAAAGATAAGATTACACTTGCACAGTTGAAACAGATAGGTGTTGAGGGCATTGTTACTGCATTGCACGATGTTCCTCTGGGCGAGGTTTGGACACGCGAGAAGATTCATGAACTCAAGGAGTACATCGAGTCTTACGGTATGAAATGGAGCGTGGTAGAGTCTTTGCCTGTGGTTGAAACCCTGAAATATGGTGGTCCTGACCGTGATCATCAGATTGAGGTTTACAAGGAAAGTCTCCGCAACCTGGGCGAGGAAGGCATCAAATGCATCTGCTACAACTTTATGCCTGTATTAGACTGGGCACGTACCGATTTGGCACACGAGAATCCTAACGGAGCCAACAACCTCTATATGAACTGGGGCGAGTTTGCCTACTTTGATATCTATATCCTGCAGCGTGAAGGCGCTCGTGAGGATTGGGCTGAGTTCTCTAAGGAGCACAAGTGGGGCAGAGACCTGGTGGCTGAGGCTGATGAAATCAAGAAGACTTCTACACCAGAGCAGGATCATGCCCTGGTAGAGAATATCATCATCAAGACCCAGGGTTTCGTATCCGGTAACTTCAGCGAGGGCGATTCTGCTCCTGTCCAGAAGTTCCGCGACCTCTTGAAGCTTTATGATGGCATCGACAAAAAGAAGTTGCAGGAGAACATGAAGTACTGGCTGGAGGCTATCATGCCTATCTGCGATGAGTACGATATCAATATGTGTGTTCACCCAGACGATCCTCCTTATCCTGTATTCGGTTTGCCAAGAATCATCGGTCGTGCCGAGGATATCCAGTGGATGCTCGATGCTGTGCCAAACAAGCACAACGGTTTGACTTTCTGTGCAGGTTCATTCTCTGCCGGCGAGCACAACGACTGTGTGGCGATGGCGAAGCAGTTTGCCGACCGCACTCATTTTGTTCATCTGCGCTCCTGCTACATCTTCCCTAACGGCAACTTTACAGAGGCTTCTCACTTGGGTGGTCGCGGCCATCTCATTGAACTTTGCCGCATCTTCGAGAAGGCTGAGCAGGAAGGTAAGTGCAATTCGGGCCGCAGATTGCCTATGCGAGTAGACCACGGTATGACCTTCACTGATGAGCCAGGCGGCGTATTCGATGAGAGCAATCATGGTCACAATGCCGGTTACACTCTCCTCGGCCGTATGTTTGCCATGGGTCAGATTCAGGGTGTCATCGCAACAGTAGATGATGAACTGGGCATTGAGTATAAGCAGCCGGGATTCTATGATTAGTTGATAGTTTATAGTTGATAGTTTATAGGCTATTAAGTGATTTGAAATTCAGGTTAGATAAAATACGAAAAAGGCTAGCGTGCGTTTTTGCATGCTAGCCTTTTTGTGCTGATTTTTTGGCTATTGCCTAAAGCACCACCTCCTCAACATATTTCACCAGCGAATCCTTGCCGTTATGCAGATAGAAGTCTACACGAACCACGTGGTTGATGTCGGCATTGCCCTTCACCTTTATGTGTCGGGTCTTGCTGTACATCATCGTGTCGCGGCGTGAAGGATAGGATACGAGCTCGATGAGGTCTTTGGTAGAATTGCTGCCCACATAATAGATGCCTACACTGTCTTTTCCGTTCTTGATGGCAGCAATCTTCGCCATCTTCTTGGCATGAGCCGCAGAGGTATCTATCGGGTAAAACTCGCTGGCGGCTACCGTGTCGCCGTCATGCTGGTCGGGTGCAAACTTGCAGCTGGTACCCGTCGTAGTGATAAAGGATGCAGCAGCCAGGACTGCCACAAAGTATAATATTTTCTTCATTGTTATTTCCTTTCTTTTCTTTAAAGAATCCTGTTTTGTTCGCAAAATGCGTTATCGGCTGCAAAAGTACAAAAAATAACTCGAAAAGCCATACCTTTTTTATCTTTTTCCTTTTAATACTTCGGATGGAGAGACGTGTGCTGAAACTGGGCGGAAGGAGTTGTGGGGATAGTATGGAAGAAGTTATGGGGATGGCATGGAAGGAGCGGTATGGAAGGTGTTAGAAGGTATGGTAGATATGGATGAAATGGATGGAATGGAAGGAATGGATGGAATTCCGTGCAAAGATACAACTTTTCTCTGATACTGCCAAATTTGGGGGTGTGATAAGGAAATGTTTGAAATGTGCTTTCAGATTGAAAGTAGTTAAACTTCCTTACTCATAGTTTTGCGGGTGACAACTCATAGTTTTATGGGTCGCAACTCATAGCTTTGCTCTCTTAAAGTATAGAGTTAAGCAGTAAATCAGGTGTTTACGAGGGTTATGATGTTTTTACTACAATGACTCAGTTCCTCAATAACTCAGTTCCTCAGTTTTTCTCTGACCCTTCACTTTTGTCTTTATTTAGAAGTTTATTATATATATATAAATATATATATATATAATAATATATAATATATAACAATTTAAAACAACTTTGAACTATAAGGGCTATATACCCCCTAGAAAAAAACTGAGGAACTGAGTTATTGAGGAACTGAGTCAATGATAGAGACTTAGAATCTGACTCTTGATACTGTTGAATATGTGCTTATGTTAAAAGTTAAGTATCAGATTATCAGATAAATAAAACACTTGACCCCCTGAAATAAGGGGTCAAGTGTTTATTGTGATACCCATACGTTGTGAAACACGACGTATGGGTATGAAAAAGAGTTTCGTTACATTGAACTTTCAAATCGTAACTTGATAAAATCTGGCTGATTTTACATCTCAACCACTACTTCATGCTTGCCTTCAGCGCAAGGAACGATGGTGCCTGAGATAGGAGTGCCATCCACTGTAATCTGCTTCACACCCTTCTGGTTTCCGCTAGGATTCTTTACTGTGATATGGTATTCGCCACCACGGAACTTGCGGGTTACCTCATACTCCTTAGCGGTGCTTGGGAGACAAGGATCGATGAGCAAACCTTCATAATCTGGCTTGATGCCGAGGATGAATTCTGATACTGTATACCACATCCATGCCGCTGTACCGGTGAGCCAGGAGTTCTTTCCTTCGCCCGGTTTGGCTGCATCCTTACCGGCTACCATCTGGCAGTTTACGTAAGGTTCTACCTTGTGAAGTGTCTGATATTTTTCCTCTACATAGCTAGGCAGAATCTTGGTATAATGGCTCCAGGCATCGTTGCCTCGTCCGGCTACAGTCTCTCCGATGATGACCCAAGGATTGTTGTGGCAGAAGATACCGGCATTCTCCTTGTAGCCTTCAGGATAAGAAGAAATCTCACCCATTTCTACATGATAGGTAGTATAGGCTGGGTTGTTCAGCACCATTCCGTGCTCGCATTCCAGTCGTTTCTTGCTGCTGTCCAGTGCTTTATCGCAGAGTCCTTCTTCCAGACCGATTCCAGCCATCGTACACCAACCCTGGCTCTCGATGAAGATTTTGCCTTCCTCGTTCTCATCACTACCTATCTTGTTGCCGAAGAAATCGTAAGCGCGGAGGAACCATTCACCGTCCCATCCATGCTGCTTCACAGCCTCGCTCATCTCATCTACAGCCTGCTGCATGCGCTCGGCTTCTGTCAAATAATCTTCCTCTGCAAGACCGGCTATTTCGCCCTCATTGCTTTCCATAGCTTCCTTGGCAAGCTGCTTGCACAGAGCCACATAATCCTTGCCGGTAACCACGAACAGACCGGCTATCATCAGACTCTCTGCCTTGCTTCCTTCGCCCTTGTTTTCGGTGGTCTGGAAACTCTCGTTAGGGTCCCAGGAGAAGCAGTTCAGGTTCAGACAGTCGTTCCAGTCGGATCTTCCGATGAGTGGCAACTTGTGTGGACCCAGGTTGTTGATAACATGGTTCATCGAAATCTTGAGGTGCTCGAAGAGGCTTACTTCTGTGCCCGGCTGGTTGTCAAAAGGTACCTGCTCAGCGAGGATAGAGAAGTCGCCCGTCTCCTTGATATAGGCTACGGTACCGAAGATGAGCCAGCAAGGGTCGTCGTTGAAACCGCCACCGATATCGTTGTTGCCGCGTTTGGTGAGCGGCTGATACTGGTGGTAGCAGCCACCGTCAGGGAACTGGGTGCTGGCGATGTCGATGATGCGCTGGCGGGCACGGGTAGGTATCTGATGAACAAAACCTACGAGGTCCTGGTTGGAATCGCGGAAGCCCATGCCTCGACCGATGCCGCTCTCGAAGAAACTAGCCGAACGCGACATACAGAAGGTGATCATGCACTGATACTGGTTCCAGATGTTCACCATGCGGTCTAACTTGTCGTTGCCGCTCTTCACGGTGAAGATGTTCAGCAGGTTATCCCAGTACTGGTTGAGTTCTGCGAAGGCAGCATCCACCTTTTCGGTGGTATCAAACTTGGCGATAAGCTGATGAGCTTTCTCCTTGTTGATTACCTTCTTGGCGCTGAACTTCTTGTCCTGCTCGTTCTCTACATAGCCCAGCAGGAAGATGAGGTCGCGGCACTCGCCTGGCTGCAGGGTAACCTCGATATAATGAGATGCGATAGGGCTCCAGCCGTGGGCAAAGCTGTTGCGTGGCTTGCCTTCGATGACTGCCTCAGGCTCGGCAAACTCGTTGTAGAGTCCGATGAAGCTCTCGCGGTCGGTATCGTAGCCCTGAATCTCGGTGTTCACTGTGTAGAAAGCATAGTGGTTGCGGCGCTCGCGATATTCGGTCTTGTGATAGAGGGTAGAGCCTTCTACCTCTACCTCGCCCGTAGAGAAGTTGCGCTGGAAGTTCTCCATGTCGGTAGCAGCATTCCAGAGGCACCACTCTGCAAAGGAGAACACCTTGAGAGTCTTCACCTCCTCAGTCTGGTTCTTCAGCGTCATCTTCTGCACCTCAGCCCATGTATGGAGGGGTACGAAGAAGAGCACACTCGCCTCTACGCCGTTCTTGCTGCCCGTGATGCGGGTATAGTTCATGCCGTGGCGGCACTCGTAGCTGTCGAGCGGTGTCTTGCAAGGTTTCCATCCCGGGTTCCATACGGTATCGCCATCTTTGATATAGAAATAGCGACCGCCGTTATCCATCGGCACACCATTGTAGCGGTAACGGGTGATGCGACGGAACTTGGCATCCTTGTAGAAGGAATAACCACCTGCTGTGTTTGAGATGAGCGAGAAGAAATCCTCGTTACCCAAATAATTGATCCAAGGCCATGGGGTCTTTGGGTCAGTAATCACGTATTCGCGATTGGCGTCATCAAAATGACCATACTTTTTTTCTGCCATTGTTTTTTTAATGTTTATTTCTAGGTAAAATATATTATTTTCGTGCAAAGATAGTAAAAAGTTTCAGTTTCGGGGTTAGAAAACAGTTTTTTTTTGTATTTTTGCAATGAAAAGTTTGATGATTATCATCATTCTATTAACATTTTATACAGTTGGCTTATGAAAAGAAACATTTTATCACTTCTGATAGCCCTCTTTGCTACGATGCAGGTAGCGGCTCAGACCTACGACAGCTTGTGGAAGCAAGCTGAAATCAATGCTCAGAAGGACCAGCCTAAGAGCGAAATCGCGGTGATGAAGAAAATCATCGCCAAGGCTTCGGCTGCCAAAGATTACGGGCAGCTGCTGGCGGCTGAGACAAGACAGATGACACTCTGGAATGAGATTTCGCCCGACTCGCTGACACCGAACGTGAAGCGGATGGAAGCCGAGCTGCAGAAGGTGAAGGATCCCGTGTTGAAGGCGGTGAG
>ENA-OPCT01001019-OPCT01001019.1-human-gut-metagenome-genome-assembly--contig:-NODE-1019-length-12771-cov-2.537040_pt1 | contig 12771 bp, 7 predicted proteins | sample MGYA00241572_ERZ501495 | MGnify/ENA primary metagenome ERZ501495 (study PRJEB25962, sample SAMEA2042580) | human gut metagenome | biome: human gut; feature: human-associated habitat; material: faeces... | reverse complement strand
TTCACAGCTTGCGCCTGTATGAATTCTATTGCGAGCGCTTGCGAGTATTTTTTTGAGCGCTCGCAACGAAATTTCTGAGGGCTCGCAATTTTCATTCCGGGCGCGTGTACTGCTTTATGTGTGCTTTTGGTGGGTACGTATATATACAGTAAAGGCGGTCGGTGATGCATGTTTTTATGCTTTGCCGACCGCCTTTGCTTTTCCTATGTTGTTTTCTGTTTATTTCCGAAAGTTTATACCGCCTGTTTTTCAATCCTCTTTGGTGAACAATCCTGACGGTATCTTTCTCTTGAGAACTTCCAGATCGAAATCCTTGCCAGGGATAATTCCTAGTCCTCTGAGATGGTATTCCACAGTTTTGCGTGCAAGTTCAGGATGGTTGTTCTCCTCGCTCAAGTGGCACAGCCAAACGCGTTTGAGGTTCTCGTGGAAACATTCGCCCAGCGTTTCTGCCGTCTGCGTATTGCACAGATGTCCGAAACCTCCTCTGATTCTGTCTTGAAGCGGTTTGGGATATTTGCCGTTTTTGAGCATCTCGGCATCGTAGTTGGCTTCGATTACGAGATAGCCGCTCTGCGAAATGAATTTCTTTATGTCGTCTGTAGGACAGCCGATGTCGGTCATGAGAGTGAACGTGTCCTGGCCGAAATCAATGCTGTAGCCGATGTTCTCGGATGCGTCGTGAGGAATCTCAAATGTGGATATGCGCAGGTCGTCTATGCTGAAATCCTGACCCACTTCTATGATTTTGACGCATGAAGGCTCAATCTTCTTTGTGGTGTGATAGTTCCTCCTGATGCCGTCGTGTATCTTTTCGGTTGTGTATACAGGTATGTTGAATTCGTTGCTCAGATGGCCGACAGCTTTGATGTGGTCGGTATGATCGTGAGTAACGAGTATGGCTTTTAGTGAGCTGAATTTCAGACCGTATTCCTTGAAATGGCGCTTCATGCGGCGTATGCCTACGCCTGCATCAATGAGTACTGATGTATTGCCATTACTTATGTAGTAGCAGTTTCCGCAACTGCCACTTCCGAAACTGAGGAACTGAAACATGATAGGGTAGTTTTTATGTCTTTAGTGCAAATTTATGCAAATTTGCTGGAATATCCGAATAAAATCGGCTGTTTCCGCCGTAGATTTACGATTAAGTTGCACCTGAAAGCGCGTTGATATATTTTGTCTGAACTGGATATACAATCATATAAATGTGAAAATTTGTTGTATATATTGTTATTTTTGCGACCTTTGCAGTCGCCTAATACAAGCTTTTTCAGAATGCAGTCTTAAGGTAGATATGGGGAGTATTTTTAAGTTCTGCTGTTCTGAAGGATACAGGCGGTAAAGATTTACCTGTCATAACAATAACTTGTAAATTATAATATAAAGAAAAACAAAAGCAATATAGAATCAAAAATCTGGAATTTATGAGACGATCAATCACTGCATCTATGCTTTGTGGTCTGTTGTGTGCATCCGTAGCATCTGCGCAGACAAGTGTCAGTCAAGAATTCTTGACTGCTTCAGAGGATGAAGGCCATAGAACTGAAATAAGTATTTCTGCAGGACTTGATGTGTCAAAATACAGTGAAAAGCCGAGTGCAGAAAGCGTTAAAAACAGACTTGGATACAATTTCGGTATCGGAGTGAATGTTCCGTTGTATTATTTCAGAAGTGATTGCGGTCTACGTCTGCAAACAGGACTGTTTGTAGAAAACAAAGGTGCAAAGGAAGAATACAGTGGTGCTGAGGCTACGTACAACACTACTTATTTGCAGATTCCTGTAATGGCCGAGTTCAGAAGCGAAGTGGCACGAAATACAAATGTATTTATAAACATTGGCCCTTATTTTGCTTATGGAATAGGTGGAAACTACGATTCCAATTCGTCAATCATGCCTACAGGTTCGCTGTTTACGAACATACTTAATCGTTTTGATTGCGGACTTACCTACGGTGCCGGTGTTATATACAAGAAGGTCAAGTTCGGAATATGGTATGAAACCGGATTGGTTGACATTTCGAATGTTGAAGAATATTCTATAAAAACAAGAAATCTGATGTTTTCGCTTTCCTATATCTTTTGATTAGGCTGCCGAACAATCAATTAATTTTAATGATATGGAGAAAAATCATTTGTATTTAGGATTGCTTATGGGTATTATCTTGACTGGATGTTCCGGCAATAAGACTGAAACTGCGGCTGAGAAAGAAACGCTTTCTCCATGTGATTTTGCATTCGGAGGCATTAATTTCTCTCAGGCAAAGAACGGTGCAGAGAACTGTGTGGAGATTCTCAATGACACATTGAAGTTTGCGGCCGGTGCACAAACTGATTATTTCCGTTCGCCTGATGGAAGTGTCATAGATTCATCTCCTGTTATATTTACTGAAGTAGACAACACAAAACCGTTTACATTTACTGCCAAGGTTGAGCCAAAGTTCACTAAAACCGGTACATATTCGGCTGGCGTGCTCTATGTGTATGAAGATGAAATGCACTGTCAGAAACTGTGTTTCGAGCAGGATGAGTTTGGAGTTCATCGTGTAGTGACTGTCCGTACGATAGGTACTTCTGACGACAATAACCATCAATCAATAGAAAAGCCGTACGTTTACATGAGGATTTCATCTGACGGCAAGCAGATAGGAAACTATTATTCCGAGGACGGCAAGACTTGGCGTTTGGCACGTCTGTATGCCAACGATTATCCAGAAAAGGTATTGTTGGGACTCAGTTCTCAAAGTCCAAAAGACAACGGACATACATGTAGCTTTACCGATGTATCGATTGTAGAAACAGCTGTGTCAAATTTCCGCATCGGAAAATTGGTAAATGAATGAAAATATAGAATTGTAAAATATCCGGTTGGCTGTGTTGGTTTCGGCACAGCCGATTTTGTTTTTATTGTAAATAGACGGTATACAAATTTATATTGTTAGGATTGTGGATTTTGTATTGCGTGCAATCCTATGACTTTTGTCTTGTTTTGTTCGGTTTTCACGAAGATTTTATTCATTTTTGCATATTGTAATTATTGTGTTGTAATAATTTGAAACTTATGACAAATACTGATAATAGATACGAAGAATATATAGAGTTGCTTAAAGCGAATAAGAATCTTATTCTGACAGGTGCACCAGGTACAGGAAAAACTTATTTGGCAAAGAAAATTGCTGAGATTCTTGTAGGAATGCAGACGAAATCTTACAAGAATGAGCCTGTAAATTTCAATGAGATAATTGAAAAGTATATTGTGCCTAATGATTATTTAAGTGCTTCTGGGCGTGTTACTTCCCATGTAGACAAAGTTGAAAATAATAAGGTTTTTATTACTGGCGATTCTATTCAGCCGTATGCTGTACCATTTAGAGAGATAGAGAATGCTTATAAACGTAGGCTTTGGGAAGGTGGAGGAAGAAATGGGTTTGACCCATATTCTTCTGCATTTGCAAAATATATTTACAATCATGTTGGTACTGAGATTTTAAATATTAATGATGATAAAAATCTAGAAGACAGAAGCGACTGTATACAATTTGTTCAGTTTCATCCGTCTTATGATTATACTGATTTTGTAGAAGGTTTACGTCCTACGCTACCTGATGGAAACGGAAATATTGGATTTGAAAGAAAGGATGGGGTGTTTAAGGATTTCTGTAAGAAAGTAGTAACGTATAAAATAAGTAAAAACTCATCATATAAATCTCAAAGTGTATTCACAAAAGATGCCAATAATGAAGATGATAGATTAAAAATGGCTATGGATTGGCTTATGACACAAAATGGGGTTACTATAAAATCCATTCGAAGTGATAAAGAATATACTTTAGTGATAAAAGAAAATAAGATATACATAAGAATACCTAAAGGAACAGAGAATTATGTTAATCCAAAAGGTATTTATAGATATTTAAAAACAGGAGAATACGATCAAGAACATCAGACATATGAACCTGCTATTGGCAATTTTATTCAAAATAATTGCCCATTGTTTGCAAATTCTTTTTCTAGTAGTCTTTTATATAAGGAAATCTTACCTTCTGTTACTGATAATGTTCCAATATGGAAGAATGAAGAAAAAGAAAATAAATATTATGTTTTTATCATCGACGAAATAAACCGTGGTGAGCTTTCTAAAATTTTCGGTGAATTGTTTTTCAGCATAGACCCAGGCTATCGCGGGAAGAAAGGTCTTGTAAAGACTCAGTATCAGAATTTGATAACTGATAAATCTGACCCGTTTTATGACGGCTTTTATGTGCCTGAGAATGTCTATATCATAGGGACAATGAACGACATAGACAGGAGCGTTGAAAGTATGGATTTTGCCATGCGCAGACGTTTTGCATGGAAGGAAGTGAGAGCTGACGAGAATACCGGAATGCTTGATGATTTGGGTTCTATGAAGCTTGATGTCGTTGCCAAGATGAATAGGTTGAATGAAGCAATATGGAATGATGCAACCAATGATGGCATTGAAGGGTTGAGCAGGGCTTACCATATTGGTGGTGCATATTTCAGAAAACTGAAGCTTTATTTGAATGATGATTTTTCAAATAAAGATGAAGCATACAGAAAACTGTGGGATAATCATCTCCGCGGTGTTTTGTTTGAATATCTGCGCGGTTCGATTGATGCGGCAGAGAATATGAAGATGCTTGAAAATGTGTATTTCTCTGAATAATGGCTGAAATGATTTGTTGGCAGGATAATTCTGAATATACTTGTTCGGATGATGTAAAGCAGTTCTTTCCAATTGCAGATCGTCCGCTGTCTGAACTTATGGAAGACAATGGCAACAGTCTGCTGGTATATCCGCATTCGTTCCACGATTGTCGTGACGGAATCGGACAACTGCATATTGTAGATGTAAGTCTTAGTCGTGGCCAATTTGTGCTTAAGACCGGTAATCTTGCCGGATATATAAGCATTGACGGTGTACCAGTGTCTATACGTTCGCGTTTTTCGAATTGCAATGAAAAAGACTTTTTCCTTCAGTATATGCTCAAAAAGGTGCTTTCGCTCAACCTTTTTGACATGAAGCATTCGACTACAGACGAGTGTGTGCTGGATTTCCTGCTTTATCTGTTTCCGCATTACCTGAACGATGCTCTTTCGCAAGGACTGTACAAGGAATACAGGTATAAGGAATATAACGACAGCAATGTGAGGGGAGCAATTGATGTAGGCAGACACATAAAGGTGAACATGCCTTTTTGCGGTCGTGTGGCATATAGAACTCGAGAATTCAGTTATGATAATCATGTGACTCAGTTGGTGCGCCACACGATTGAGTACATTCGCACTCTGGGCAGCGGTGAGATGGTTCTGCACTCCGATGCAGACACACAGGCCAATGTGTCGCGAATCGTTTGGGCAACTCCGAGCTATTGCAGACGTGACAGAGCTGATGTGTGTACAGAAAAGGCCAAGCCGGTGAGCCATCCTTATTTCACCCGTTATGCCGCATTGCAGAATATATGTATGAGGATATTGAACCACAAACGACTTAAATATGGTTGTGGCAAGGATAATATTTACGGCATACTTTTTGATGTGTCATGGTTGTGGGAAGAGTATCTTGCCACGATGCTCAAACGCCTAGGTTTTCGTCACCCAGACAACAGACGAAGGAAGGGCGGCATATACTTGGGGCGCAGCAGATGCGATAGCGGAAGAAATGCTTTTCTTCGTTTCCCGGATTTTTATGACAATGAAGTTGGTGGAGTCATTGCAGATGCTAAATATAAGAGAAATATTGATAGAGGGGCAGATGTGAATCAGATGGTTTCGTATATGTATAGACTGAAAGGACGATGCGGGTTGTTCATACAACCAGCGGAGAGAGAATGCACATATTCAGATTATGCTCTTAAAGGACATGGCGATGATGCAGATGCTACATTGGGAGTTTATCATTTCGGAATTCCTGTAGAAGCATCCAGTTATGAGGATTTTGAAAAAGGCATGTCGGCTGCAGAGAAAGCTTTTATGGACGCGATTGCTTGTAGACGCAATGTTGCTGGCCTGTTCTAAAATAACGTGAACTCCATTTGTTTTTAGTATGCGATTTTGTTATCTGCAAATTGTGAAATCGACAGTTTTTTTGATGATGATATACTTTTTCCGCGAACCGTATAAAGTGTATAAATGGAAGTGTTGTATGTAAGGATTAATTGTATATCTTTATGTCCTGCATAGTGACTATGACTTTTTTAATCTAATAATATTGAAAAATTACTTTCGTTTATGCAAAAGGGATTTCTTGTGTTGGCTGTTGCGTCCTGCATGACGTTCAGTGCCGCATACGCGCAGAACGACAGCGGAAAGAAGATGAAAGCCTATATGGTGGCAGATGCCCATCTTGACACGCAGTGGAATTGGGACATTCAGACAACAATCAAGCATTATGTGAGGAACACTCTGACTCAGAACATTTATCTGCTTGATAATTATCCGAATTATGTATTCAACTTTGAAGGTGCGGTAAAATACTCATGGATGAAGGAGTATTATCCGTTGCAATATGAACAGATGAAAAAATATGTTGCCGACGGTCGCTGGCATTTGGCCGGCAGCGGTTGGGATGCCAACGAGACAATGGTAGTTTCTCCTGAATCGTGGTTGCGCAACATACTTCTAGGACAGAGTTTCTACCGCAGCGAATTCGGAAAGGAAAGCACAGATGTGTTTCTGCCTGACTGCTTCGGTTTCAGCTATTTCATTCCGACACTTGCCAAGCATTGTGGATTGATAGGTTTCTCCACTCAGAAGCTTGGATGGAGAAATCATGCTTTTTATGATGGAGGCAAGAAATATCCGTTTACTGTTGGATTGTGGCAGGGTATTGACGGAAGCCGTATCATGATGGCTCACGGATTCAATTATGTGGAGAGATATCCGGACAGCGACATTTCGAAGAATGAACAGTTGATGAGAGATATATCTGAAAGTCCGTTGAATATGGTTTATCGCTACTACGGTACTGGAGATATAGGCGGTTCGCCGAATCTTGCTTCTGTCAGAGCTGTAGAAAAAGGTCTCAAGGGTGACGGACCAATAGAAATTGTCAGTGCAACGAGCGATCAGATATATAAAGACTTTCTGCCGTTTGAGAACCATCCCGAACTGCTGGTTCATGACGGAGAGCTGTTTATGGATGTTCATGGAACCGGATGTTATACGTCGCAGGCTGCAATGAAGCTTTACAATCGTCAGAATGAGCATCTTGGTGATGCTGCTGAACGTGCATCCGTTGTGGCCGAATGGTTGGGACAGGGCGAATATCCGCAGCGTGATCTCAACGAAAGCTGGAAACGTGTGCTGGTGCATCAGTTTCATGACGACCTTACAGGTACAAGCATACCGCGTGCCTACGAGTTTTCGTGGAACGATGAACTTCTTTCTCTGCAGCGTTTCTCAAATTGTCTGACTACTGCTGTCGGAGGTGTTACTGGCCGTATGAATACGAATGTTTCCGGTATGCCTGTGGTGATTCACAACACGGAGGCTTTTCCTGTGAGTGCGGTGACAAGCATTGTTTTGCCGGAAATGGCTGACTCGTACAAAGTGACCGATGCCGATGGAAAATCCGTGGTCTCGCAGGTGGTGACAGACTCAAAGGGCAGGCGCAGTCTTCTTGTTGATGCCAGTGTACCGGGAACGGGTTTCTCTGTATTCAGTGTCAAGGCAGGAGGAAAAAATAAGGCGTCTGTGCCTGTAAAGACTAATGTGATAGAGAATTCTGTGTATAAGGTGACAGTTGATAAGATAGGAAACATTTCATCGCTTATTGACAAACGTTGCGGAAAGGAACTTGTGGCTTCGGGCAAATCCATTGGACTTGTCGTGTTTGATGACTGCAGATCTGAGTCGTGGCCTGCATGGGAGATACTCAAGCACACGGTTGACAAGAAACCTTTGGACATAAAGGACAATGTGAGCATAGAAATGGTTGAAAATGGTCCGCTGCGCAAGTCGATGCGTATAACAAAGAGTTATGGCGAGTCAAAAATTGTGCAGTACATACGTTTGTATGAAGGAAGTACGGCAGAACGTATTGACTTTTACAACGAGGTGGAGTGGCGTTCGATGAATGCTCTTCTCAAGGCGCAGTTCCCATTTGGTGTATGCAATGAGAATGCGACTTACGATATAGGACTGGGATGCGTGGAGCGAGGAAATAACCGTGAAAACAGTTATGAGGTCAATTCTCATGAGTGGACCGACTTGACCGACGCTTCAGGCGATTACGGCATAACTGTGCTGAATGATTCGAAATACGGATGGGATAAACCTGACTGCAATACGATTCGTCTCTCTCTTCTTTATTCTCCTAAGGCTGGAGGTTCGTACAAGTATCAGGAGCGTCAGGATCTGGGATACCATGAGTTTACTTACAGCATTGTTGGCCATAAGGGACAGTTGGACAAATCCAAGGCTGTAAGGATGTCGACAGTTCTGAACAGTCCGTTGAGGGCTTTTGCAACTACCAAACACAAGGGCGATCTCGGACGCGAATTTTCGTTTGCTTCATCAGACAATGAGAATGTCATTGTGCGTGCATTGAAAAAAGCTGAGGTGGGCAATGAGTATGTAGTTCGTGTGTATGAAACGGGAGGCGAGAAGGAACAGACAGCTGGTATTACGTTTGCCTCGAACATTGTGAAAGCTGTTGAGGCTGACGGTACGGAGAAGGAACTGGGACCAGCTTCGTTCAGCGGCAATAGGCTGAATGTGGATATAAAGCCATTCAGTGTGAAAACTTATCGTTTGGTTCTTGACGACAATGTGTCTTCAAAGGCGGTTGCTTGCAGGGAGAATATGCGCAGTCTGGAATTGCCTTACAATAAGAATTGTTTCTCGCATAATGATTTCCGTGCCGCGGGTAATTTTGAGGGTGGCAACAGTTATGCTGCAGAACTTCTTCCAGAGGATGGACTTACGGTTGACGGTGTGCGTTTCACATTCGGAGAAATGGATTCGAACAATGGCCTTGCTTGTGGCGGTGATACGATAAAACTGCCTGCCGACGGTGAATATAATAAAGTTTATCTGCTTGCTGCATCGTCTGCCGGAGATCGACAGGCAAGATTCTCTGCCGGTGAGAATGTGTATACTGTAGATGTCCCTTATTATACGGGGTTCATCGGACAGTGGGGACATGACGGTCATACGCAGGGATATCTGAAAGATGCAGAAGTTGCATACGTAGGCACACACAGCCATTCGGAGCATGAAGACCGGGCATACGAGTTTACATATATGTTCAAGTATGGTTTTGACATACCTGAAGGTGTTGACGAAATTGTGCTTCCTGAAGACAAGAATGTGGTTGTGTTTGCAGTAACGGCTGTCAAGGAAAATCATTCTGTAGAACCGGCGTGCAATCTGTTCCGTACTAGCAACAGGACGGACGAAGCTGATGGTGGCAGACAGCGTGACAACATTCTGAAGGGAGCGAAGGTTATTTCAGTATCAGGAGAGGTCAATGCAGATGAACGTGCCGTGAATCTCATTGACGGAAATATGGGTACTAAATGGTGCGACACGAATGGAGCACCGAATCATGTCGCTTTCGATATGGGAGATGCTAAAACCTTCAGCGGATGGAAAATTGTGAATGCGGGTTCTGAAACAAACAACTATATCACGCGTGCATGCCTCTTGCAGGTCCGCAACAGTTTGACAGAAGAGTGGAAAACGGTTGACATGATAGATGGCAACAAGAGCAATGAGGTTGAACGCGGAATCAAGTCTGTGAGCGCACGTTATGTTAGATTGTTTGTGACCGGACCTACTCAGCTGATAGGTGAAGGAACGGTGCGTATATATGAGCTGGAACTTTATAAATAGGAATATCTGAAAGATTGATGGAGTTTTATTGCTGATAATGGCGGTTGTCTTGTTAAAACCAATCAAGACAACCGCCATTATTGTGGATATGAAAGATATAGTTCGTTCCATTCATCAGAATGGCAGTCCGACGGCAAAATGCAGACTAAGATCTTTTGAAAAATCCGGGTTTGTAATCGGGTAGTGTGCACGGCCTTTATATGCCGGATCTATGGCTTTCATTCCGGCATCAAGACGCAGGATGAAGAAATCGAGGTTGAGGCGCAGACCTATTCCGTAGCTTAGAGCAATCTGTTTGTAAAAGTCCTTGAAACGGAATGCTCCTCCAGGCTGATCTTCATATTCGCGTATGGTCCAGATGTTGCCGGCATCGATGAAGAAGGCACCGTTTAGCTTCCAGAACAGATAGGCACGGTATTCGAGATTTATGTCGAGCTTGATGTCTCCCGACTGGTTGATGAAGTTGATATTCTTGTCGCCCCCTGAGTATGAACCAGGACCCAGCGAACGGACTGACCATCCGCGGACACTGTTGGCACCTCCGCTGAAGTATCTTTTCTCGAACGGCAGAATGTTGGAGTTTCCGTAAGGGTAGGCTATGCCGAAGCCGATGTGGAAGGCTACGGAATTGTTGCGGTCGATGCGTGTGCTCTTTGTGAAATCGAAATCACCTTTTACATACTGTGCATAGGCTATTCCGCAGAAAGTGTATTGTCCATCTGCATTCTTTTTTCCGTTGACCATATTTGTGAGTCCGTAGAGCACATTTCCTGAGGTTTCAATGTTGGCACGTATGGTAATGGCGTTCTTGCCGTAGGTCGTCGTGTTGGAAGTGCCAAGCGAGTTGTAGGTGAAGGAATATCCCAGTTTGGTAATGAGCAGGTTCTCGTAGTTGTACTTCAATATGGCATTTGTCTTGCCTATGCTGTCGAGATATTCTTCCTTGAATGTCTTGGAAATCCACGGCATGTAGACGTAGTTTACTTCGAGAAGGTCGAACTTGTTCTGCATCTTCTGGTCACGACTGTTCCATCTGTATCTCCATGCGGCAGTGAGCACCCTTCTGTTGAATTCAGGTCGGTTCTGCCAGTTGTACTGAAGCGAAATTTCTGATGATGCATTGAGCGAGCGTCCGAACGATTTGCTGATGAAAGGGAATAGGAAGTTTGGAAATGTCAGACGGCCTTCTACACCGAATTCAACGTAGCTGTTGCCTTCATACCCCTCAAGTCCTGTGATGGCTTCGTATGCTCCGCGGAGCTTGAACATGAGAGTTTCTGAACCTTTAAAAAGATTCTTATGCTGGAATGTGGCCGACGCTGCAGCTCCGAGGTCGCCTGCAGAGTTGGTGCCTTCGATTTCAAATTTGATAGATTTGGGTTTGCTGTGGTTCAGCACAATCGAACAATCCAGCGTGTCGCTGTTCTCTCTTTCGCGGAAGCGTATATTGGAGAATCGTATTGCCTGCAGTCGGGAGAAGTTGGACATGGTTTTCTGCATGTTTCTCTCGTTGTATACATCTCCAGAACTCATCATTGTGTTTGATGTGAGCAGGCTGGGGCGGAAATGCAGCTTATTCTGGTATATAATACGATTGTTCTCGTATGTTATTGTGTCTAATGGATTGAGGAAATTTTCGACGTCAGAATAGTAATTTATGTCGCCTATGACATAGCGCTTGTGCATCTGCGGACGTGAATCTTCATCGGCCTTGTAGAGCTTTATGTGCATGGTGAGGTCGACTTTTGTGCTTCCGCTGCATGTGTCGGCTGTGAATGTGATATATTCTTTGTTGAAATTATAGTATCCTCTGTCTTTCAGTATTTTTGTTATACGGTTGCGTTCCTGGTCGAGCCTGTTTACATTGAAGACCATGCCTGGACGTATAAGTGAATTCTCTGTTTCTGTGGTTGCAAGAATTTGGGCAATCTCAGAGTCGTAGATGTCTTTCTTGAGACTTCTGACAGAGTATCTGTCGCCTGGCTTGACACGATATTCGAGCACCATCTTTTTGCCTTTTATACGCTTTATCTGCTGTACGGATGCGTGCATGTAGCCTTCGCTGGAAAGCATGTTTACGATGTTTCTCTTAGATTTTTCCGTGGCGACGCTGTCGTATATGACGGGAGATTCGCCGAGCTTACGTAAGAGTCGGCAGTTCCATTTGGTTGTGTCAGTTCCTGACAGGCAATAGATTTTCAGCGGAACTTTTGCTCCGAACCATTTTGTGTTTGGCGTCTGTACTATATAGTCTCTGAGTGAATAGTTTTTCAGTATTTTCTTATTGTCAGAACTAATCTTTATGTCTTTAAGAAAATATTCGTTGTCGGGTACATATCTGCTGACTGAGCATGCACCGGCAAAAATTGCCGCAATGCATGCCATAATGATTCTTACGGCAGATTTGAAACATGATTTTTTTATGTTGACGAATTTCACAGTGTTTCTGTTCCTATTGTGTGTTATACTGCAAATTAGCATGTAAAGATACAGCCTTTTAGATAAACGGTCAATATTTTCACGGCAATAAGGGCGTTTTGTGAAAAAACATTTGTAGCTTTGCTTATATTATTGTAATCTGCATATCGCAAGTTACGATGTCGATATGTGATTTATTCCTATATTTTCAGATAAGATATGTTAAGCAAAAACAGAATAAAATTTATCCATTCGCTGGCCTTGAAAAAGAACCGCACGTCTACAGGTCTGTTTGTAGCCGAAGGGCCTAAGCTGGTAGGCGATCTTTTGGGAACTTTCGAATGTGAATATATTGCGGCATCGCGAAGTTGGCTCGACAGTAACACAAGATTTGTTAGAGACATTAAAGAATGTGATGAGGCAGATGCTGAACAATTGCATAAAGTCAGTTTCTTGGAAACTCCTCAGGATGTTGTGGCTGGTTTCCGTCAGCC
>ENA-OPCT01001017-OPCT01001017.1-human-gut-metagenome-genome-assembly--contig:-NODE-1017-length-12810-cov-7.650412_pt1 | contig 12810 bp, 9 predicted proteins | sample MGYA00241572_ERZ501495 | MGnify/ENA primary metagenome ERZ501495 (study PRJEB25962, sample SAMEA2042580) | human gut metagenome | biome: human gut; feature: human-associated habitat; material: faeces... | reverse complement strand
CATGCCGCCGGAGGGGCGGCGCTTGCCGTCCAGCACCTGCATCAGGGTGGACTTGCCCGCACCGTTGGGGCCTGCGATCACCAGCCGCTGGCCGCGGCACACCGTGTAGGTAAAGGGTTCCAGCAGGGTGCGCTCCCCTATTTTGATGGTCAGGTTCTTGAGCAGCACCAGCTCGTTCCACGGTTCTACGTCATATTCAAACCGGAACTTGAGCTGATTGGTCTCGTCCTTGGGCGCTTCGGTGATCTCCAGCTTTTCCAGCTGCTTGCGGCGGCTCTGGGCCATTTTGGTGGTGGAAGCGCGCACAAGGTTGCGGTCCACATAGTCCTGCAGCTTTTCGGCCAGTGCCACATCTGCATCGTGCTGCTTCTGGCGCAGGGCATCGGCGGCTTCCTTCTGGGGCAGGTAGGCCGAGAAGTTGCCCTTGTAGGTGGTCATGGTCTGGAAGGAGACCTCCCAGATCTTCGTACACACGTTATCGAGGAAGTAGCGGTCGTGGCTGACCACCAGCACCGCACCGGAATAGCTTTTGAGGTAGTTTTCCAGCCATTCCATGGTGGCAAAGTCCAGGTGGTTGGTGGGCTCGTCCAGAATGAGCACGTCCGGCTTTTCCAGCAGCAGCTTTGCCAGCCGCAGCCTCGTCAGCTCGCCGCCGGAGAGCACCGCAATGTTCTTCTGCCATGTATCCTGCGCAAAGCCCATGCCGGACAGCACCTTTTTGATGTTCACATCCATGTTGTAGCCGTCGGCGGCATCCACGATGTTCTGCAGCTGGTCGTGCCGGGCCAGCAGCTCCGTGTCGTCCGGCTGCGCGGCCATTTTGCGTTCCAGCACCTGCATCTGGGCCATGGCATCCAGCACAGGGGCAAAGGTGGAGCGCATCTCGCCGTAGAGATCCAGCGTGGCATCCAGCTTTGCGTTCTGTTCCAGATAGCCCAGCGTCACGCCGTGGGTCACGCTGAACTCACCTTCGTAGTCCTGGTACTCGCCGGTCAAAATCTTGAGCAGGGTGGTCTTGCCCGCGCCGTTCTGGCCCACGATGCCGATGCGGTCCTCCCGCTCGACACTGGCGGTCACATCGTGCAGCACGATCTTCTCGCCAAAGCTCTTGCCTAGTTTTTCCAAATGTATCAGCATAGTTTTATGATCCCGTTCTCCATCCGCTTATTGGCTCAGCACTGGTGGCGGCGGTTCTTCAGGCCCACATTGGCCAGCTCTTCCTGCTCCATCACCAGCGGGTACAGCTCTTTCAGGTCTGCGATCTCATAGGTGGGCACCACCTTGCCGGGGTTCTCGGCGTGGCTGGGGTTATACCAGCAGGTGTCAAGGCCCGCATTCACGCCGCCCTGAATGTCGCTGCTCAGGCCGTCGCCCACCACCAGCACATGCTCGCGGTTCTCCACGCCAAGGGCGCGCAGGGCCGCATCAAAAATTCTGCGGTTGGGCTTTTCGCTGTCCATCTTCTCGGAGACGAACACGTCCTCCATAAAGTTCAGCACACCGCTCTCGGCCAGACGGCGGGTCTGCACCTTCTGGAAGCCGTTGGTCACAACGGCCAGCGTTGCCACCTCGGAAAGCTCCCGCAGCACATCCAGCACTTCCGGCCCCATCAGGTCCGGGTGGGTGGAGAGCTGTTCCAGATAGAAGCGGTTCATCTCGGCTCCATCACCGGCGGCATCAATGGCCTTGAGGAAGCGGGTGAACCGCTCCGCCATGAGCTTTTCCCGCTTGATCTGACCTTTTTCCAGCTGCCGCCACAGCTCCGAGTTGATGGTGCGGTAGGTCTGCACCGTTTCTGCATCCGGCTCAATGCCGTAGTTCACCAGCGTTTCGGCCAGTGCCTTGCTTTCGGCTGCGTCAAAGTTCAGCAGGGTGTTGTCTGCATCGAACAGCACGCAATAATATTTTGCCATAAACCTTCCCTCTTTTCCTTCTGCCATGGCCTCAGCTGCCATGCGCTCAACAACAGGCAGAAGCCAGCCCTGCCGTAAACAGAGCTGGCTTCACATCATTCTGTTACAATTTCGTACGATGGTACGTCCGTCTGCTCCGGGTCGTTGTCCGGGCAGGTGGTTTTGACATCACAGGGGGTGGCAGCACACTTTGCCATTTCCTCTTCCAGCGCGCCGTTGTCCACGTTCTCCCAGTCGGTGCCGTAATCGTCCACGCTGCCATCGGTCACGTTCTCTTCCCCGGGCAGCGCCGGGATGCGGGGTTCCTCGTAGTACATGCAAACGCCTCCCTTCCTGCCAGCCTATGCGGCACAGCAGGCCGGGGTGACAGCCTCAGGACGCGGAGTCCGTGGATGCGGACTGCTCGTTGGCGGCTTCCTTGCTGGCATTGGATTCCGAAGCCGCATGGGAGCTGCCAGAGCTTGCAGAGCTGCTCTCGCTGCCGGAGCTGCTATGGGAAGCCGAGCTGCTCTCACCAGAGCCCGCGTGGGACGAGCTGGTGCTGTGGGAAGAGCTGGCTGTTCCGTTGGAAGCAGAAGCCGAGCCTGCCGGGGAAGCCGTGCTCTCACTGCTGGAAGAGCTGTGAGACGAGCTGTCGGAAGAGCTGTGAGACGAGCTGCCGGAGGTGGATGTAGCCCCGGAGGATGCCCCGGAGGTGGTGCCGGACGATGCACCGGAAGAGCTGGTGCTGCCGGAAGAACTGCTGGAAGAGCTGTGAGACGAGCTGCCGGACGAGCTGGAACCGCTGCCGGAGCTGGACGAAGTGCTGCCGGAGCTTACGCCGCTGACCGTCACGTTCAGGGTGTTGCTGGTAACGGTGCAGCCGTTGTAGCTTGCCACGGCATAGACCTTAAAGGTCGCATTGAGCATGGAGGGGTCGATCTCCACCTTGACGGTGGTCTTGCCCGCCGCCTGCGGCACTTCCACACCGTTGGCGTACCAGCGGATGCTGTCGGCAGTGAGGTGCTTGCCGCCCAGCTTTGCGGTAAAGGTGTAGGAATCGCCCAGCACGGCCTTGCCGGTGCTGCTGATATGCACGGAAGCCGCTGCAAACACGGCGGTCACGTCCACGTTCTGCTTGAAGTTCGTATCGGTGCGGGTCTTCTGGGTCACGCCGTCGCTCCACTTGACGAACACATAGCCGTCCTGCGGCACAGCCGTCACGCTGATGGACTGGGCGGCGCTGGTCACTTCATAGGAGAGGGATGTCTTGCCGCTGTCGCTGCCGCTGGAAAGGGTGCCGCCGGTCTTGTCCACCCGGTAGCTGGCCTGATACAGCACACCCTGCTCTTCGGAAGAGCCTGCAGCCTCCGAGCTGCTGGGTGCTGTCACCGCAGAGCTGGGGTTCGGGGTATACTCGGCGCGGGTGGGGATGTTGGCGGTGTCCGGGCGGCGGTCGTCGGTCTGGTAAGCGTGGGTGCGCAGATAGCTCAGCATGGCCTTCAGGCCCACGGGCTTCAGGTGGATATCGCCGGTCTGGTAGTAATCCTCGCGGCCATAGCCGTTGGCATCCTTCAGCGCTTCGGCGCTGTTGAGGAACTTCAGGCCCATCTGCTCACACATGGACAGCAGGGCCATGTTGAAGTCGTCGATCTTGGTCTGGTCCATGTGGGGGTAGTTTGCGTGGTTTGCAGGCACCGGCGGCACCGTGTTTACGATGATGTCGGTGTAGGGGTAGCTTTCCTGAATGGCCTGCACCAGCGCGGTGTAGTTCTTGATGAACTCGTCCACGCTCATGCCGGTATCGTTGGTGCCCAGCATGATGACCACGCGGCGGGGCTTCATTTTGGCCACGGCCTGCGCGATGGTGTAGGTGCTGCTGTCCTTTTTAAAGGTAACGATGCCCTCGTTCAGGGCGGCATGGGTGCCAATGCCCTCCTTGGCGCAGAACTGCTGCAGGCTGATCAGGCCGTTGGCGTACAGGCGCACCGTGTTGGAATCGCCGAGGAACAGCGTTTCCTTCTGGTAGCTCTCGCCCGCGTCGGCGGTCTCCGGCAGCAGGGCGGCAGAGGTCTCGCTGATCTGGTAGTGATCCGAGATATCCTCTTCGCCCGGCACCAGCACCTCGCTGGAGGGCTGTTCCCCCGGGGCTGCAGGGGTCTTGCCGCGCTTGAGCAGCGTCATGGTAATGGCAATGGTCAGAATGGCTGCCAGCGCGCACACACTGCACACCAGCACAGCCTGCTTCTGCATAGGAGTAAGCGATTGCTTTTCCGGTCGTGTATTTCTCATATTTCTCACCATTCACTTAGTTTCCGGCACAGGGCCTTCCGGTCATGCCTGTCCGTTCAGGATCTGGTCTGCAAGGCTGGCGCAGCTTTCGGCCAGCAGCACCGGGTGGAAGGGTTCCAGCTCTTCCCTGCTGCCGTAGCCGTACAGCGCACCGGCGGCATCCAGCCCGCAGTCCGCAGCGCCGCGCATGTCGTCGTTGCGGTCTCCCACCATCAGCACCCGCCTGCCCTGCATCATGGGCTGGGCCAGCACATGGCGCACCACGTCGGTCTTGGTGTCGCGGCTCTCGTCCATGGATGCGCCGCCGATAAAATCAAAATAGCCTGCAAGGCTCTTTTCTTCCAGAATGGGCGTAACGACCTGCGTGGGCTTGGAGGTAGCGGTGCACAGCACAAGGCCCGCGTCCTTCAGGCGCTGCAGCATTTCTGCTGCGCCGGGGTAGGCGGCGCACTCGTGGCTGCCCTTGACGGCATAGCTGTCGCGGTACAGGTCGGTGGCCTTTTCAATGAGGGCCGGGTCGGTAAAGTGCTCACCAAAGCTCTTGCGCAGCGGCGGGCCAAGGTAGCGGCGCAGGTTCACATTTGTGGTGTCCACGCCCATCTTGGCAAAGACTTCTTTTAATGTATTTATGATACCGGGAGCGGAATCGATCAGGGTCCCGTCCACATCAAACAGGATCGCATCGTAGTTCAGCAATTTGTAAATTTCCTCACTTTCATGGTGATACATTGTATAGTATAGCACAGAATCCCGTTATCAGCAATTCCAACAAATGGTTTTTACAAAAATTATGCATTCAAGCAGAGAAAAGGCCCGCCCGGCATCCGGACAGGCCTTTCAGCATCTTCTTACTTCGCTGCGGCATCCACAGGCGGATAGTACAGGTTGTTGGAGACGAACTCCAGCTTATCCTTGAGCACCAGCTCCAGGTTTGCCACGGCGTGCACCATGTTGGTGGCCGAATCGTTCACTTCCAGCAGCTTGCACAGGTCCAGACCGTCCAGTTTCATGGCGGCATCCATCTTCCGGCTCTCGGCGCACAGGATGTGGCTCAGGGCATTTTCCTGCAGAGCGATGCTCTCCACAAGGTCAACGACCGCCTGCTCCAGCGTCACCTTGGGCAGGCAGGGGCAGGGGCAGCGGGTGGTATCGATACAGTTCTCAGCAGACATGATAAAACCTTCCTTTCGTTCGTCCGGTCAGGGGCGGTGTACGCCCCATTCTATGTCTGCCGGGTACGCCGGTGTTACTCCTGCTTTTTAGGGTTCTGGGTGCCGCGCACCTTTTCAATGGTCTCGCGGTAGCCGCCGGAGCCGTACTGGATGCAGCGGTTGATGCGGCTGATGGTGGCCGTGCTGATCTCCACTGCCTTCACGATCTGATCGTAGGTTCTGCCGTCCAGCAGCATCTTTGCCGCTTCCAGCCGCTGCGCCATATCCGAGATCTCCTTTACAGTGCACAGGTCTTCAAAGAAGTTGTAGCACTCCTCCCGCGTTTCCAGACTGAGGATGGCATCAAACAGTGCATCGGTGGTCTGGTTTCTTCTGGAATTTTTATCTGCCATGAATGTTCTCCTTGCCGCCGCAGCGGACTGTCCGGTTTTGGGAGCGTTCCCTCTTTTAAATGTTCCGGAAATGTTCAGGTTCTTTCTTGCATCATCACTTTAGCACATCAAAGTGTGAAAGTCAAGCCCTTGGCGTGAACTCTTTTCATTCGTTGACGTGTATAGTTTTCTTCGTTTCACGCATGAACAAAAATCACCTAAAAATTATTGCAGAACGCTTTCCTGAATTAGTGTATCCTCCGAACTTGTTCCAAGGATATTGACAATTTGTGAATTCCGCACTAAAATACGGACAATCATTCGGCAAATGCGATGAACAGGACATGATTCTTTGCAGCACCCTCTCCCAGAGAGCCGCCCATCTGATGCAAGGGCAGCAGTCAGGAGCAAAGCGTTCTCCCCTGCGAGCAGCCTGTGTGAACAAAGGCGCTGACCCCGCCTTCCAGTAATGCATGGCCGTTTTGCCCACGTTACGGGGCTGCGTATGTATGTACGCTGGGAGTGGCTGCCCTGTGCAGCAAACGAAGTGGTATCGCGGAGTATTCCATACACGATGTGCAGTGTATGTGAAGGCCTTCGTCTTCGATGGTTCGTCCCAAATGGAACGAACGCAGGAAGACGGGGCCTTTTTTACATCCTGCCGCCCCATGTCGCTGACATTTGCCGGATGCCAAGAAAGGAAAGAGGTAAAAACAATGAATACGCTGGTCATCGTATTGATCGCAGCCGTGTGTCTGTTTGGCGCTTATATGCTTTACGGCCGCTGGCTGGCAAACAAGTGGGGCATCGACCCCTCTGCCAAGACCCCGGCAGTTGTCCATGAGGACGGCCGGGACTACGTTCCCACCGACGGCTGGACCGTGTTTGCACACCAGTTCAGCTCCATTGCCGGTGCAGGCCCTGTTACCGGTGCGATCCAGGCCGCTGCTTTCGGCTGGCTGCCGGTGCTGCTGTGGGTGCTGCTGGGCGGCATCTTCTTCGGTGCTGTCACCGACTTCGGCGCTCTGTATGCTTCCGTTAAGAACGACGGCAAGAGCATGGGCATGCTGATCGAAAAGTACATCGGCAAGACCGGCCGCAAGCTGTTCCTGCTGTTCTGCTGGCTGTTCTGCGGCATCGTGATCGCCGCCTTTGCCGACATGGTGGCCGGCACCTTCAATGCCTACGGTGCTGACGGTGCTCTGGTGGAGGCTGCCCAGACCAACGGTGCTGCCGGCATGGTCTCCATCATGTTCATGGTGTTCGCCGTGGTCTTTGGCCTGCTGCAGAAAAACCTGCACTTCACCGGCTGGAAAGAGAATGTGATCAGCATCGTATTCATCGTGCTGTCCTTTGTGGTGGGTGCAAACTTCCCCATCATTCTGGGCAAGGCTGCATGGAGCTACATCACCTTTGTGTACATCTTCTTTGCCGCTGTCCTGCCCATGTGGCTGCTGAAGCAGCCCCGTGACCACATGACCACCTTTATGTTCGTGGCCATGATCGTGGGCGCTGTTCTGGGCCTGATCGTCAACCATCCCGTCATGAACCTGCCGGTGTTCACCGGCTTTACCAACGCCAAGCTGGGCACCATGTTCCCCATCCTGTTCGTTACCGTTGCCTGCGGCGCTGTTTCCGGTTTCCACAGTCTGGTGTCTTCCGGCACTTCCTCCAAGACCGTTACCAATGAGAAGGATATGCTGAAGGTCGGCTATGGTGCCATGGTGCTGGAAAGCCTGCTGGCTGTCATCGCCCTGTGTGTTGCCGGTGCTTCTGCTGCTGCAGACGGCACCCCCGCAGACGGCACTCCGTTCCAGGTCTTCAGCCGCGGCGTTGCCAGCTTCTTCGTGGGCTTTGGCCTGGACCAGCACTTTGCCTCTGTGTTTATGACCATGTGCGTTTCCGCACTGGCCCTGACCAGTCTGGATGCTGTGGCCCGTATCGGCCGCATGAGCTTCCAGGAGCTGTTCAGCGTGGACGACATGGAGCATGCTGAGGGCTGGCGCAAGCTGCTGTGCAACGTGTACTTCTCCACCTTCCTGACTCTGGCTTTCGGCTTCCTGCTGACCAAGATCGGCTACGCCAACATCTGGCCCCTGTTCGGTTCTGCAAACCAGCTGCTGAGCGCTCTGGTTCTGGCCACCCTGTGCGTGTTCCTGAAGGTCACCGGCCGCAGCAACAAGATGATCTTCCCTCCGCTGATCATCATGCTGTGCGTCACCTTCACCGCTCTGGTGCAGCGCCTGATCGCCATGGTCAAGGCCATCAGCAATGCCGCTGCTGTCACCATCCCCGCTGGCGAGACCACTTGGGGTGCTGTGTTCATTGCAAACGGCCTGCAGCTGATCCTGGCCGTGCTGCTGATCGTTCTGGGCCTGAACATCGTGTTCCACTCCTTCAAGGCCTATAAGAATGCTGAGCACAACAGCGAAGCAAAGGTCTGAGTTTCAGATCCTGCTGAACTGAATCTGTAAATGCAAACTGCCGCTGACGGCGTAAAAACCGTCAGCGGCAGTTTTTGTTGCTGTAAGCTTCTATGATTTGAAATGGCCTCCGCGTGCGCTCTGGCCATAAGCAGAGGAAAATTTATTTGATATTGTGGTTTGGAAACGACTGCGGTCGTTTCCAAACCATTTTTTCACAGAAAGAGTCCCAAAGATAAAATGCATAGTCACCACAAAAAATGCAGTGTACGGTCACGACCTTTCCCGTGAAAAAGCAAACCAGCAAAGCCCGCAGGCTTTGCTGGTTTGCAAATATAAAAATAATACTTCCGCTAAAAATAGCCATAGCGCACGCGGCGGCTATTCTAAATCAAAAATCAAACGTTCGTTTCTTCCCACGTTTGAAGGACCGCCATCTGCACTGGGGTGTGGAACCAGTGTTCCCCTCCCTCCATGATCGTCAGATGCGCCCCGCTTTCCTGACGGAAGCGCTCGATCATGGTGCGGCTGGTCAGGGCATCCCTGTCACCATACAGCACCTGCGTGCGGCCATGCCAGTGCAGCGGATGTTCCCGCACCCAGCACAGATACGGCCATGAGAGGGTCTCCCCAAGATCCGTGGGGATCTCCCCTGCCCGGTGCAGCTGTTCCTCGGTCACATGGGCACATTGCATCATATTCGTGATGAGAGCTTCCATATCCACCACCGGAGAGACCAGCAGGGCCTGTTCCGGCGCGTCTCCCTGCAGCGCCTGCATGGCAAGCCACGCGCCGATGCTCACGCCATACAGCCGGATATGCGCCCACACCGGCTTCATGCGGGCATATACGGCTTCTATCTCCGGCACAGCCACCCACGGCAGAAGCCGCTCAGGGCTGTTTTTCCGTGCGCCATGCTCGGGCAGGTCGATAGCCAGCACCTGCCAGCCCGCCTCACAGGCTGTAGCGGCAAAACGTTCTGCCTCTTCCTTGCAGCCGTTCTTGCCATGGAGATAGAGGTAAACATTCCGGCTCCGGCTGCCGTACAGAATGGCAGGGATGCCCGCAAGAGTCATGGTTTGTTTTTTCATAAGGGATTCTCCTTATCCGATCATGCTCTCCATTCGGAGAGACGTTTTGTTTACACTGCGCATTGCTTTTCGTCCTCCCTTCTTTCCGTTTTCTCTATGATAGCACATCCGCCCGCCAAACACAAACAAAAAGGAGCCGCAGCGCCCTGTTACGGGTACTGCAGCTCCCAATTCAACTTTGGAAGTTAAATTACTTCACCATGCTTGCAACTTCAGCAGCGAAGTCGTCAGCACGCTTCTCCAGGCCTTCGCCCTTCTGGAAGCGGGTGAACTTGACGATCTTGATGTCGCCGCCCAGATCCTTAGCGACCTTAGCGGTGTACTGAGCAACGGTCAGGTCGCCGTCCTTGACGAACTCCTGATCGACCAGGCAGTTCTCCTTGAAGAACTTCTTGATCTTGCCCTCGATCATCTTCTGCTTCACAGCCTCGGGCTTGTTAGCGGTCTTGGGATCGCCAGCCATCTGAGCCAGCATGATCTCCTTCTCCTTGGCCACGACCTCAGCGGGGACAGAAGCCTCATCGACATAGCCGGGGTTAGCAGCTGCAACCTGCATGGCGATGTCCTTGCCGTAGGTAACGAACTCGTCCTTAGCCTCGATGCCGTTGGTGGTCTCGAAGTTGACCAGAATGCCGTGGGTGCCGCCGCCGTGGACGTATGCAGAGCAAACGCCCTCGTAACGGACGAAACGGCGAACCTTGATGTTCTCCTTGATGACCAGGATCAGGTTCTTCAGAGCCTCGTCCACGGTCTCGCCGTTCTCGGTCTTGCAAGCCATCAGAGCCTCAACATCAGCAGGGTTCTGCTTCATGATGACCTGAGTAGCCTCCTTGACGAAAGCAACGAACTTGTCGTTCTTGGCAACGAAGTCGGTCTCAGCGTTGACCTCGATGACAACACCCACCTTGCACTGGGGGCAGTAGTCAGCGTAGACCATGCCCTCGGCAGCGGTACGGCTTGCCTTCTTGGCAGCGGTAGCCAGACCACGCTCACGCAGGATCTCGATTGCCTTCTCGAAGTTGCCGTCAGCCTCGGTCAGAGCCTTCTTGCACTCCATCATGCCGCAGTCGGTCTGCTTGCGCAGTTCCATAACGTCCTTTGCAGAAATAGCCATTTTCGTATTCTCCCTTACACGTTATTTTGTTGTTTGTGGGATGGGAAATCAGGCGTTTGCTGCATCCTCAGCGGGAGCGGCCTCCTGGTTGCCCTGCTTGCCTTCCAGCGCAGCGTCAGCCATAGCGCCAGCGATCAGCTTGACAGCACGGATTGCATCGTCGTTGCCGGGGATCACGTAATCGATCTCGTCGGGGTTGCAGTTGGTATCAACGATAGCCACGATGGGGATGTTCAGCTTGCGGGCCTCAGCAACAGCGATGCGCTCCTTGTGAGGATCAACGATGAACATAGCCTTCGGCAGGGTCTTCATGTTCTTGACACCGCCCAGGTACTTGTCCAGCTTCTCCATCTCCAGCTCCAGCTTAGCAACTTCCTTCTTGGGCAGCAGCTCGAAGGTGCCGTTCTCCTTCATCTTAGCCAGCTGATCCATACGGTCGATGCGCTTGCGGATGGTGCGGAAGTTGGTCAGCATACCGCCCAGCCAGCGAGCATTGACATAGTGCATGCCGCAGCGCAGAGCCTCGTCACGGATGGACTCCTGAGCCTGCTTCTTGGTGCCGACGAACAGGATGTCGCCGCCCTCAGCTGCAACTTCCTTCACGTAGTTGTAAGCCTCGTCCAGCTTCTTCACGGTCTTCTGCAGATCGATGATATAGATGCCGTTGCGCTCGGTGAAGATGTACTTTGCCATCTTGGGGTTCCAGCGGCGGGTCTGGTGACCGAAGTGCACACCTGCTTCGAGAAGCTGCTTCATAGAAACGACTGCCATAGTAAAAATACCTCCAGATATTGTTTTGCCTCCGCACACCGTGATCCCGGGCCGTATCGGACGGTTCGGGACTGCCCTCCACCCATTTGGGCACAAAAGGGCATAGTGATGCGTGTGTAATGCCTTGTTATAATATCACAAACAAACGCCGGTTGCAAGAGTTTTTCTCTGTTTTTTACAAAGAAATCGTCTGTTTTTCGCTCATTTGCCTGTGTCCACGCCGCTCAGGCCCGCAAGGCCCATGCGCTGCAGGGCGTATCCCCTGCCGAACATCAGGTCGTACTGCAAAAGCCAGTGCTCTGCGCACCACCGCTGCTGGAACTCGGTAGGCTCCTGCGTGGTGGTGCCGTCCAGATTCATGGTGGTTCCGCGGGTATTGGTGCGGCTGGCCACACGCAGCTGACGGTTCAGGAACTGGAAGTAGAGCGGCTCTTCCAGACCGTAAATGTCCATCATCACCGGCGAGATATCGTAAGCGGCAATGGTGCCAAGGTCCACCTGCTGCTGGCTGTAGTTGGACCACATCAGCAGCGTGGTCTGGTGCAGGCGGGGGTCTGCGCTGGAATCGCTGGCATAGCCGGTAGTGGTGTAGACATCGTAATTGGAATCGATGGGGTTATAGTGGTCGCCCCAGAACACCAGAATGACCGGCTCGTCCACCTGCGAGAAGTATTCGGTCAGTTTGCCCATCATGGCATCTGCATCCCGGATGCCGGTAGCAAAATCTTCCAGCGCGCCCACGGTGCTGGGCTTGAGGCCCGCCGGGTGGGACAGCACCTTTACGCGCTCGTCGTCCGGGTAGTTGTCCTTGTTATAATTGGTATGGTTCTGCATGGTGACAGCGTGCAGGAAGATGGGCTTGTCCGAGCTGGACTTCATGCTCTCGTACTGCTGGATGATCTGGTCGGCCATGGAATCATCGGTGACAAGGCCGCTGGTCCAGTAGTGCTTGCGCACCTTGGTCACGCCATGCATATCCTCAAGGCTGATAAAATCGTCAAAGCCGAGGTTGGGGTAAGCCTTGTCGCGGCTCCAGTATTTTGCCCAGAAGCAGTGCACGGCTGCGGTCTGGTAGCCCTTGAGCTTGAGGTAATTGGGCATGGCGAACATGGGCTTGGTCACATGCTGCTGGTAGGGCTTGCTGCCGCTGGGCAGGAAGGATACCGAGTAGCCGGTAAGGGCTTCAAACTCCACATCGCAGGTGCCGCCGCCAAAGCTGGGACTGTAGGCCCGGCCATAGGCGCTGGTCTGCTGCAAGGCGTGCAGGTTCTTGGAAACATCGGTATCAAAGGTGATGCCGTACTGTTCCAGCTCCGAGACATCCCAGTAGGACTCGTCCATCACATAGATGATGGTGGGCTGCTTCACCTGCTCGTCCTTGGGGGTCACGGCGCTGTAGCTGGTGGAGTACAGCGGGCTGGTGGCAAACTTCGGGCTCTCGTCCACATTGTCCAGCAGGGCATCCACCGCTTCCTGCGAGTATTCCTCGGGCTTCGAGATCTCCAGATTGGTGAGGTTGGTCATAAAGCCGGTGATCACGCCGTAGTAGCGGTAGTAGCGGTCCTGCATCCATGCATCCGGCGTAATGCCCAGCACCTGCGTGACAGCGGGCTGCAGGTACACGCCGAACACCAGCAGGCTTCTTCTTCTTCTTCTTCTTCTTCTTCTTCTTCTTCTTCTTCTT
>ENA-OPCT01001015-OPCT01001015.1-human-gut-metagenome-genome-assembly--contig:-NODE-1015-length-12846-cov-15.351888_pt1 | contig 12846 bp, 10 predicted proteins | sample MGYA00241572_ERZ501495 | MGnify/ENA primary metagenome ERZ501495 (study PRJEB25962, sample SAMEA2042580) | human gut metagenome | biome: human gut; feature: human-associated habitat; material: faeces... | reverse complement strand
ATATCGGCAGAAGAAGCCGTAATCCTTTGGCAAGCCTCACGTTTGAGCCTGTCGAGAAGTTACGAGAAAGCCCCTGAGATTCTCAAAGTACATGGTTCCGTCATAGGAACATTGGGGAATTTCAGCGCATCCATCGGCAAAGCCAAAAGCAAAAAGACGTTCAATGTGTCGGCTATCGTAGCTGCCGCATTGAAGAACGGTACGGTATTACGGTATGTCGCTGAACTTCCGGAAGACAAACGGAAAATCCTTTATGTGGACACGGAACAGAGCCCTTATCATTGTCTGAAAGTCATGAAACGTATTTTACGGATGGCTGGGCTTCTCGATGACAGGGACAATGAGCATCTGGAATTTCTCGCTTTGAGGAAATACACGCCCGAACAGCGTATCAGGATTGTAGAACAGGCTATCTACAATACGCCTGACATAGCCCTTGTAATCATAGACGGCATCCGTGACATGGTATATGACATCAACAGTCCCGGTGAATCAACACGCATCATATCCAAACTGATGCAGTGGACGGACGACAGGCAGATACATATCCACACGATACTCCACCAGAACAAGGGCGATGAGAACGCGAGGGGGCATATCGGCACGGAACTGAACAACAAGGCTGAAACCGTCCTTCTTGTGGAAAAGGACAAGAGCAATGGAGAAATAAGCAATGTTTCAGCCATGCACATACGGGCAATGGACTTCGAGCCTTTCGCATTCCGCATCAACGACAATGCCTTGCCCGAACTCATGGAGGGTTACAAGCCCGAAGCCAAGAAACCGGGAAGACCGGAAGAGGAAAAATTCGACCCTTACAGGCATATCACCGAACAGCAGCACCGCATCGCACTGGAAGCAGTTTTCGGATTGAAAGAGGAATACGGCTACAAGGAGTTGGAAGATGCTTTAATCAAAAGCTATACGTCAATAGGTGTAAAGCTGAACCATCAAAAGGCGGTACCGCTCATCACCATGCTTCGCAACAAACGGATGATAGTGCAGGAGAACGGCAGGAAGTACACGTTCATGCCCGACTTCCACTATTAGCCCACACCTTGCAATCGCTTCACTTTATTCCGAGGGTCTATATATTAGGGATAAAGCGAAGTGGTTCGGAATGTGACAAAACCGCTTCACTTTATTACCGTACTCTATATATACGAAAATAAAGTGAAGTGATTATAAAGACCGTACTTCATAAAGAGGTACGGGCGAAAAGAGAAATAAACCAATTCAATTATCATTAAACCAATCGTTTTATGGATATACAGACAGCGAAACAAATCAAGATAGCAGATTATCTGCACAGTTTGGGCTTTTCTCCCGTCAAACAGCAGGGGATAAACCTGTGGTATAAATCACCTCTAAGGGAAGAAACGGAAGCCTCGTTCAAGGTAAATACCGAGCGCAATCAATGGTATGATTTTGCACTCGGCAAGGGTGGTAACATCATCGCACTGGCACAGGAACTCTACTGTTCCGAGCATGTGCCATATCTCCTGCAAAGAATCAAAGAACAGACGCCCAGCATTCGTCCCATGTCTTTTTCTTTTGGCAAGCAATCATCTTCCGAGCCAAGTTTCCAACAGCTGGAGATTGTACCGCTTTCTTCTCCTGCCCTGCTCACCTATTTGCAGGAAAGGGGAATAAACATTGCACTGGCGAAAAAAGAATGCAGTGAAGCACATTTCACCCATCATGGCAAACGCTATTTCGCCATTGCCTTTCCCAACGTGTCGGGCGGATATGAAATCCGCAACCGCTATTTTAAAGGCTGCATCGCACCGAAAGAGATTTCCCATATCAGACAGTCGCGAACAGTAAGGGAAACGTGTTATGTGTTCGAGGGATTTATGGACTATCTTTCATTCCTTACTTTGAGATTGGAGAATTGCCCGAAATATCCCGAACTGGACAGGCAAGATTACATGGTGCTGAACTCCGTAGCCAATGTTTCCAAAGCTCTCTATCCTTTGGGGAGCTACGAGCGCATCCATTGTTTCTTTGACAATGACAGTGCAGGGATGGAAGCACTCCAACAAATACGTGTGGAATACGGCAGGGACTTATACATCCGTGATGCTTCGCAGACCTACAGCGGATGCAAGGACTTGAACGAATACTTACAGAAACAGACTGAAAGAAAGAGGCAAGCCCAGTCTGCAAAGGAGACGCACAGCCGACCACCGAAAAAGAAAAACGGCTTTCGGTTATAGCCCACTATAACTACACGCTTCGCTTTCGTAGTTGTGGGCTCTCCCGAGGGGATTAGGGCTTTGCCCTAATGACCCACTCAGGGCGTTTCTCCCCTGAGAACCCAGACCAAAGAGTGACCCTCTCTTTGGAAACTCCGCTTATGGGTTGCATCCCTAAGAACCCCTCTGCGAAAGCGAACAAAGTAATCTGTCGTAAACAATAAATCTGAATAGTAATATGGCAATAAAATCAAGCATACATATCAAACCTTGCAACACCAAATCAAGTGAGGCTCACAATCGAAGGACTGCCGAGTATATGCGTAATATCGGAGAGTCCAAAATCTACATCGTGCCTGAACTATCCGCTGACAACGAGCAATGGATAAACCCGGACTTCGGCAATCCGAATTTACAGACACATTACGACAATATCAAACGAATGGTAAAGGAAAAGACAGGTCGTGCCATGCAGGAGAAAGAGCGTGAGCGAAAAGGCAAGAACGGCAAGATTATCAAAGTGGCAGGATGCTCGCCAATCCGTGAGGGTGTGTTGCTCATCAAACCGGACACCATACTGGCAGACGTGAAGAAATTTGGCGAGGAATGCCAAAGACGCTGGGGCATCGCTCCGCTTCAAATCTTTCTGCACAAAGATGAAGGGCATTGGCTGAACGGACAGCCCGAAGCCGAAGATAGGGAGAGTTTCCTAATTGGTGGGAAGTGGTTCAAACCTAATTATCACGCTCATATCGTTTTCGATTGGATGAACCACGATACAGGAAAGAGCCGAAAGCTCAATGACAACGATATGATGGAAATGCAAACTTTGGCATCCGATATTCTCCTGATGAAGCGTGGACAATCAAAGGCTGTTACAGGCAAGGAACATTTGGAACGAAACGATTTCATCATTGAGAAACAGAAAGCCGAACTGCAACGTATAGATGAAACCAAGCGATACAAGGAACAACAGGTAAGTCTTGCCGAACAGGAACTCAAACAGGTAAAATCGGAAATACGCACGGACAAACTCAAAAGCGTAGCCACTGATGCTGCCACTGCCATAGCAAGCGGAGTTGGTTCTCTTTTCGGAAGTGGAAAGTTGAAAGAACTGGAACAAGCCAACGAGAAATTGCGTCAAGAAGTGGTCAAGCGCAATAAGGGCATTGACGAACTAAAAGCCAAGATGCAACAAATACAGGAACAGCACGGCAAACAAATACGCAATCTTCAAGGAATACATAACCAAGAACTTGAAGCCAAAGACAGGGAAATATCAAGACTGAACACCTTGCTTGAAAAGGCATTCAACTGGTTTCCGATGCTCAAAGAAATGTTGAGAATGGAAAAACTGTGCACAGTCATTGGATTTACCAAAGATATGATAGATTGTCTTTTGACAAAGAAAGAAGCCATCAGATGTAATGGAAAAATCTATTCCGAAGAGCACAGACGAAAGTTTGACATCAAGAACGATATTTTCAAGGTAGAGAAAAGTCCAACCGATAGCAGTAAACTTGTGCTAACCATAAACAAGAAACCAATTGAAGATTGGTTCAAGGAACAAATGGAAAAATTATGGCAAAGTTTACGTCACACGACAGAAGAACCAAGAAAAAATAGAGGGCTCAAGATGTAATCTTGATAATATTTGACTATATCTCAATAAAATTCACTAACTTTGTAAACGGATTGAGCCAACTCTCTCCAAGACATATTAGAAAAGAAAGAAGCGTTATGCTTATCTTGTAGTTTGAAAACCTGAGAAACTTTCAAAATGAGATACAAGGAGAGCGTAGTGGTTCTCACGCTATAGCGTGGGCTACTATATCCATATCTGTATCTCAGGTTTTCTCAGGACCTTCAAACTAAGACGTGGCATAGTCAGCACCACGCTTCGTGATTTAATAAAATGACGTTCTCCGTGGGGCTGGGGAGAACATTGACAAAAAATCAATTCTATGTTTTCTACTATTTGTTTAATCATTTCAATCATTTGTTTCATTTCAGTATATGGATGTCACATGACGTTGAAAAATGGTGATCCGTTATCTTATGCCGGATATCTTTCGTCCCCATTATTATCTTCTATACCTTGGATTAGTGGGTTTATTCTAGCGGTAATACCCGAATGTTTAATTTTTAATGTAACTTGGTATTGGATGTTTCTCATAAACATAGCAGGCATTTATATTTTAGGACCAATCATAACTAAATTCTTTTTAGTACGAATGGCAAGTGGTAAGGGCTTGGGGATGGATGCTTTTATCGCTCTAATAATAGGTATAATAACTCTTATTTTGGGACTTATATTTCGCTCTTAAATCAAATTCATACAAAGGTCATGAAAGCTATACAAGTTATCTTAATTTTGGCATTATTATTATGCCTATTCCCAATGCCTTATGGATATTTCATTTTAGTTAGATATTTGGCTACAGTTGTTTTTACAATAATGGCATACCATCATTACAAACAACAAAACAATACGACAACTTACTTATGGGTGTGTCTAGCCTTATTATTTCAACCATTTTTTAAGATTACATTGGGGCGAGAAATTTGGAGTGTAGTAGATATAGTTGTTGCTATCATACTAGTCATAATATTGTGGAAAGAAAGGAAAGCAACTGATAAAGCTAGCGCTTTGAAAGGAGTAATGCAAGAAATAAACAAGAACCTATTTCCCGGAGGAACAAAACAAATTGAAAAAGAGACTCAATTACTACAAACTTCATTGCATGAAAAGTATTCTTTTGAGGATGTAAAGAATACATTACTATATATATCTTCTATTTTTTTATTATCAACAGACAAAAGTCAGGATGGAATTGTTTCACGCGTATTAAAACGTCCGCAGAATAGCCTTGACCGCTCATCCATCATTGTGATATATCAGTTCGTAGCCAAAAAAGCAATGGGAAAGAATAAGAAAACAAACGATTCTGAGCTGCAATATATCCTTAATTTTATAAACGGCAACATCAATAATGGATGTACCGAAAACGAGATACCTAACGGATATGGTGAGTTCGGATTAACAAAAACTAATCCAGTACCAGTAAAAGGAATTTTAGCCAATGAAGCCTACCTATCCCAATTGCGTACATTAAAAGGTGACGAACTACGTTGGAACAGATTAGGATCAACACACGCACCCAATATTGATTCTCCTATTGATATTTACCGCATTACAACCAAAGACGGAATAGACATGGGACATATTTATATTAATCCATATCAGAATCACACATCAACAAAAGCTCCGAAAGGTTTTATACATATAGGTACAGGCTATTCACAATCACCTCTTCCAATCTGTTACCAACAAATTTATAGTAAAAATTTAGCTATTGATGACATTAGAGATAAACAAGGAAATTTGCTAACATCAATATCGATGCGACAGATAATACCTTTACTAATAAAATATAATAATGGCAAAACCAATGATTTAATAGAAAAAGCAAAGAATGAATATTTAGTTTTAATAAAACAAGGTTATCCTGATGCTTACAATAATCTCGCCATAATTGATGACTTCCACAACGGTGGCAATAAAACTATATTCCAAAAAGGAGTAGAAGCAGGAAGTCTGAACGCCTGTTTTAATCTTTCCATAGTAGAAGATTATGAAGAAGGCTTTGCTTGGAATAAAAAAGCTATAACTTGGATAAAAGAACCAACAAGTGAAATAGAAATAGTTCTAATTATAAATATGGCCATTCGCTACCACTTCGGGTATGGTTGTACTGCAAATCTATCTAAAGCCAAAGAGCTATACAATAAAGCACTGTATTGGAATAGCAATATTGCAGAAAATAATTTGGGAGCTATTTTCATGAAAGAAGGTAATTTAGAACAAGCAAAACGATTGTTTAATCGAGCTATCGCAGAAAAAAGCCATTATCGTCATGGAATTGATGTTTACGAAGTTATTTCAATGGCTCAACAAAATTTGCAGCTCATATAAAATAAGCAGATGAGAATGTTATTAATCCTAATACTATCCCTAATACAACTGCCTTGTGTAATTGAGGGGTGGATTTCATATTTTCTAAATTGCATAGTCAAGCTAATCTCTGACATCATCTTCTTATTGGCTATTATTTCATTCGTCTGGTGGCCATTAGATATGTTATGCGGAGCATTATGGGCTGGATGTGAATGCCTTAAGCAAAAACTTTTTTCACGAAATATAAAATTTAGTGATGCATTGATATTATATACTCAACTATTTCCCACTATTTAAATACTAATCATATGAAATTTTTTAATTTGATTTTTAGTTCTAAAAACAAGCTCCGAATCTCTAAAAAGCAAACTTCTGCTCAGACTATATCTCCTATAGAAAAACGGACAAAACAGACGGAAGATTACTCATCAGAAGAAATGATTCAGAATGCATCCGATTGGACGAATTATTTTCTTCAAACAGCTCCTCAGTTAGACAATGGAGTATACCAGAAAGATGAAATTTATATGTTTTGCTGTTGGATATTATTAGATTATGGTGTAAATCATGGCTATTTAGACAAGCATTCTAATAGAGACAGTTTCTATTCTACCATTTATCAAGCAGTACGTAACACCGGCAAATACAGTCAATCAAATTCAGAACAATTTATGTTTAGAGTTGACCAATACAAATGGCAGATTAAAGAAATGTTAAAATGTGATTATCCGAGAACTAAAATATTTTTTCCTGAAACTCTTTACGCTAGATTTGTAAAAATTGATTTCAAGCATTATACCCCAACTTTTGGGGAAATTGATGATTCTCTTATTCTATTCAGTGAATTTTTAGCGTCTTTTTGGAATCAAATCAATAGTGAACTAATGAAAAGATATCCCACTAAGAAATAAATAATTAAATTTAAGCTTGGTAATATAAATGGTAACCATAGTGGTGAGGATACACCTCTAGCCATTCCGAACAGAGAAGTTAAGCTCACTTACGCCAATGGTACTGCATCATTGTGGAAGAGTAGGAAGTTGCCAAAGATTCTTACTTTATTAACATTTAAATTTTAGTAATATGACGTTTAAAGAATTAATTTAGAAGGGGTCTTCATGGATAAAGAAGACCCCAAGTAGATTGGAAGTTTGTATTCTGACAGTATTGATGAATATTACACTGGCGATAGGTCACTATCACTAGTTTCAACAATGTCCAAGTTAGTAGCAAGCGGAACAAGTGATATCAACTATATGTGCTATCGAAAAAACACTTTGTGAATATAATGAAGGTAAAACCGTAGAATACAAACCTAAAAGGAAAAGGTAATTCCGTATCCTAACGATGGAAAACGTGAAATAACCCAATTGGGAGGATTCGCTCCTCCCAATTGCTTTTTATTACCCTTCTAAGCATAAGATATTATCGAAAAAAGACTTCAAGCCTTAAATAAAATAAAAACACCCAATTTTACATTCTTGGGTGTAAAATTGGGTGTTTGCTTTGTAATTTGCTGATTTTCAGCATTTATTGCGGAGAGACAGGGATTCGAACCCCGGGTGCCTCGCAGCACAACGGTTTTCAAGACCGCCGCAATCGACCACTCTGCCACCTCTCCTAAAACTTCCTTTTCGGGAAGTGCTTTCCTCTTTAAAGCGGTGCAAAGGTACAAATCATTTTTAATTCTGCAAACTTCCTTTCTCTTTTTTCATGAATTAATAGTACTTTTGCACCATGATATATCCGCAGAACTTTGAACAGAAAATAGGTTTCGACCAAATACGCCAATTGCTGAAAGAAAAATGCCTCAGTACACTTGGCGAAGAACGGGTGATGGACATGGCATTCTCCGACCACTTTGGAGAGGTAGAGGAGCGTTTGGACCAAGTCACTGAATTTGTACGCATACTCCAAGAAGAAGACAACTTCCCGGCACAATACTTTTTTGATGTACGCCCGTCACTGAAACGCATACGTGTGGAAGGCATGTATCTAGATGAACAAGAACTCTTTGACCTACGCCGTTCACTAGAAACCATACGTGATATTGTACGCTTCCTACAGAAAAGCGACGATGATGAGGAAGAGGGCGCTTCCCCCTACCCTTGTCTGAAAAGACTGGCAGGAGACATCACCGTTTTCCCACAGCTCATAGCAAAAATAAACGGCATCCTCTCTCCTTACGGAAAAATCAAGGACAATGCCTCTACAGAGTTGGCACGCATCCGCCGGGAACTGGCAAGTACTATGGGAAGTATCTCCCGCTCACTGAACAGTATTCTACGAAATGCCCAGTCCGAGGGCGTTGTGGACAAAGACGTAACGCCCACCATGCGTGACGGCCGTCTGGTCATTCCCGTTGCACCGGCACTGAAACGGAAAATACGCGGTATTGTACACGACGAGTCGGCCAGTGGTAAAACCGTATTCATCGAGCCTGCCGAAGTAGTGGAAGCCAACAATCGCATACGAGAACTTGAAGGTGACGAACGCAGAGAAATTATCCGCATCCTGACGGACTTCTCCAACCAGCTGCGCCCCTCCATCTCCGACGTACTGCTATCATACGAGTTCCTTGCCGAAATAGACTTCATACGTGCCAAAGCATTGTTTGCCGAGCAAATATCCGGACTCAAACCGGCTCTCGAAAACAAGCAACTACTGGACTGGACAATGGCGGTACACCCACTCTTGCAACTTTCTCTCGCCAAACATGGCAAAAAAGTCGTACCGCTTGACATCGAACTGAATGAAAAGCAACGTATCCTCATTATCTCCGGTCCGAACGCAGGCGGCAAGTCCGTCTGCCTAAAGACAGTAGGCTTATTACAATACATGCTGCAATCCGGACTACTCATCCCGATGCACGAACGCAGTCATGCCGGAATATTCAGCAGTATATTCATCGACATCGGTGACGAGCAGTCCATTGAAGATGATTTGAGTACCTACTCCTCCCACCTTATGAACATGAAAATCATGATGAAAAGCTGCAATGAACGGAGCCTCATCCTGATTGATGAATTCGGTGGTGGAACGGAGCCCCAGATAGGAGGCGCCATCGCCGAAGCCGCATTGAAACGCTTCAACCAAAAACAGACGTTCGGTGTCATCACCACACACTATCAGAACCTGAAGCATTTTGCCGAAGACCATGAAGGTGTAGTAAACGGCGCCATGCTCTATGACCGCCATCTGATGCAAGCACTGTTCCAGTTGCAGATAGGCAATCCGGGCAGTTCGTTCGCTGTAGAGATTGCCCGCAAAATAGGTCTGCCGGAAGATGTCATCGCCGATGCCTCGGAAATTGTGGGCAGTGAATACATCAATGCCGATAAGTACCTGCAAGACATTGTGCGCGACAAACGCTATTGGGAAGGCAAACGCCAGACAATACGCCAGCGTGAAAAGCACATGGAAGAGACTATCGAGCGCTATCAAACCGAAATCGAAGATTTGCAGAAATCCCGGAAGGAGATTCTGCGCAAAGCGAAGGAAGAAGTGGAGCAACTGATGCAGGAAGCCAATGCACGCATCGAGAACACCATACGCTCCATCAAAGAAGCCCAAGCAGAAAAAGAAAAAACACGCCAGGCCCGCCAGGAGTTGACGGACTTCCGCGAATCAATGGAAGCGCTTGCCAACAAGGAACTGGAAGAAAAAATCGCCCGCAAAATGGAAAAGCTGAAAGAGAAGCAGAACCGGAAAAAGGAAAAGAAAGCGGGCAAAGGAAAAGAGAACGGACTGTCTGCCCAGGCTTTGGCAGAACAGCAGGCGCGGAAAGAGGCAGAACGCCTTGCAGCCATCACCCCCGGCTGCAACGTCAGAATAAAGGGCCAAACCTCTGTGGGCGAAGTAATGGAAGTGAATGGCAAGAATGCGGTCATCGCGTTCGGCAGCATCAAGACTACCGTAAAGCTGGACAGGCTGGAACGTACCAACGCGCAGCCTAAACAAGCTGATGTGTCCACCAAAAGCACTTTCATCAGCGCCCAGACCCAGGACAGCATGTACGAGAAGAAACTGCATTTCAAACAAGACATTGATGTCCGCGGCATGCGTGGCGACGAAGCCTTGCAAGCCGTTACCTATTTCATTGATGACGCCATCCTTGTCGGCATGTCACGCGTGCGTATCCTTCACGGAACGGGAACAGGCATCCTGCGCATGCTTATCCGTCAATATCTGGAAACTGTCCCCGGAGTGCGCCACTTTGCCGACGAACATATACAGTTCGGCGGAGCAGGCATCACCGTTGTGGACTTGAGTTAATGGATAATTGACAGTTGATAATTGATAGTTAAAGCTAAATCATAAATCTGAAATATATGAAATCAATCAAAGAACTCTACCGTATCGGTACCGGTCCATCCAGCAGCCACACCATGGGACCGCGCAAGGCAGCTCAGATATTCCTGGAAAGGCATCCCGAAGCAGCCGCATTCCAAGTAACCCTATACGGAAGCCTCGCCGCTACCGGCAAGGGACACATGACCAATGTTGCCATCACCGAGACACTGCAACCCGCAGCACCGGTAGAAATAATCTGGGAACCCAAAATATTCCTGCCCTTCCATCCCAACGGCATGAAATTCGTTTCTTTGGACAGCGAAGGCAAGGAGACCGACCAATGGACTGTATTCAGTGTCGGCGGCGGTGCCCTGGCAGAAGAGAATGACGGAGCATCATCCGTAAACACCCCGGATGTATACGAAATGAACAGTATGACCGAAATACTACAATGGTGTGAACGTACCGGAAAAAGTTACTGGGAGTACGTCAAGGAATGCGAGGAAAGCGACATTTGGGATTACCTGCAGGAGGTATGGAAAACCATGCAGGCTGCCGTAAAACGGGGATTGGATAGTGAAGGAGTCTTGCCTGGCCCTCTGAATCTGCGCCGAAAGGCTTCTACCTATTATATACGTGCCAGTGGCTACAAGGCTTCCCTCCAGTCGCGCGGACTAGTATTTGCCTATGCCTTGGCAGTAAGTGAAGAAAATGCGTCAGGTGGGGTCATTGTCACTGCACCTACCTGCGGTTCGTGTGGCATTGTACCGGCAGTGCTCTATCATCTGCAAAAAAGCCGGGAGTTCAGCGACACACGCATACTCCGTGCCCTTGCCACAGCCGGACTGATAGGAAACATCGTGAAGACCAACGCTTCCATTTCGGGAGCGGAAGCCGGATGCCAGGCAGAGGTAGGCGTAGCATGTTCCATGGCATCAGCCGCAGCCAACCAATTGTTTGGAGGCAGTCCGGCACAAATAGAATATGCCGCTGAAATGGGATTGGAGCATCATTTGGGAATGACCTGCGACCCGGTTTGTGGGTTGGTACAAATCCCGTGCATCGAACGTAATGCCTACGCCGCCGCACGTGCCCTGGATGCCAACCTTTACTCCTCCTTCACCGATGGCATGCACCGCGTATCATTCGACAAGGTGGTGGAAGTCATGAAAGAAACCGGAAACGACCTGCCCTCCCTCTACAAAGAAACCAGCGAAGGAGGACTGGCGAAGGATTATAAGCCGATGTAGTTAGAGATTACGGATTACGGATTAAGGATGAAGGATTAGGGGTGTGCAATCATATTGAACCTTAATCCTTCATCCTTAATCCGTAATCCCTAACCCCTCATCCCTAATCAAGTTTTACCGGCCAATGCGTATCATCCCTATTACCGCTCACATCTTTTGTCTGTAGCAAGCCGCCTTCTTCCGAATAGAACAATTGATACTCTGCATTTCCCTTTTCAACTTCAATGACAAACTGCATAGGCACTACCGGATACTCCAAAAGAACAATCTCCTCTATCTTCCAACCGGCATACTCACTGGCGCTGAAAGAGGTCTGTACTGTTCCCGGAAGATTATTCCAAAGCAATTCGGTTTCCGTCAGTTGCCATTCCGCCTGATTATTGAACCATACATCCTTTTCCTGCCCATCCACTTTACAATCTGCAACGAAATAGCCCCCTTTCTGTTCCCATTCCACATGGATTGCGGAAGGGTATTTGGACTTCAATGCTTGTGACATTGCTTCGGGCACTTTGACATCATCCTTGTCGTCATCATCACTGCATGCACCAAGTGCCAAGGCGGCGATGAACATCATCGCCAACATTTGAATCTTCATTCTCATCATTTCTCTATAAAGTTTAGGTTAATAGTTACTGGAGAATCAATCGTCCATGCTGACGAACTTTCCCTTTTTGTTGAACTTCAAAGAGTAGTCATTACCCAATTCAATTTCCACACCGGTACGTCCGCGTTCGATTTTAGTAATAATCTCTCTCGGGAAGTTAGCCTTCACATACTCCTTTACCGGAACCGGAATCAATGCTTCGGGAACAGCGGACTTCTTGCAATCCACTTCCAACCAATTTCCTTTCTTGTCGAAGTCTATTTCCGTACGGTCTGTCAACAGCACTTCATATTTTTTAGTCTGCAATATTTCACTTTCAATCTTGATGTGTGAAATGTGCGGTTTCGAGAAATACTGGTTGATAAAATTGCGTGCCGTCAGCGGAAGCTGCTTGGTATCCTGAGTGATGACATCACCGGCAAAGGCAAACTGAACAGCTACAAGAGCCAACACAAGAATAGACAATACTTTCTTCATAATCGTTATTTTTCTTGAGTTCAACTTATAAATGCAACTTTTTGGGTGCGGATAATAAGCAAT
>ENA-OPCT01001013-OPCT01001013.1-human-gut-metagenome-genome-assembly--contig:-NODE-1013-length-12869-cov-18.234977_pt1 | contig 12869 bp, 14 predicted proteins | sample MGYA00241572_ERZ501495 | MGnify/ENA primary metagenome ERZ501495 (study PRJEB25962, sample SAMEA2042580) | human gut metagenome | biome: human gut; feature: human-associated habitat; material: faeces... | reverse complement strand
AGTCTATAATAGCAAGATCTCGTTTGGTCGTGCAACTATCTCGAAGTTGCTCCAACTGTTCGTCAGAAAGCACCTCTTTTACAAGTGAATCTGTCTTAACTTTGTGAATGCGTCTTACCGGGCTTTTAGCGATATAATCTTCATCTTCCAACCATGCAAAGAAGCTGGAAAAGATGCGTCGCATATTGTCAATGGTCACTTTGCTCGATTGGTGTTCTTCTTGGTAATCTGATAGATAAGTACGAATATCTGTTGTCGTAATGTGACAAATTGCCAATGAAAGCGTGACTAACAACCGTTCAATGGTATTACGGTAGTAAGTTAATGTCTTATCTGAACATCCCTCTATCTTTTTGGCTGATATAAAAGAGTTAAGAAGATGTTCATTCTCCTGCGTTTGCTGTGTGGCGCAATCGCTCTTTTCAATGATTTCTACATTATGCAGTTCTGATGTAAGCACAGCTTTAAGCCGTGCCATTTGTCGGCAATCTAAGTCACGCTGCATTTCCGCAACTATCGCCTGAATGATGTTCTCTTTCATAATTCTGATAATTTTGTTCTTATATATAATATAAGAGGCTGATAAATCAGAATTTACCAATACCTGACCGTTCATATGATTACAGGTCGTAATCTAAAAGCATTTTCATCTACTTCCATTTGGTACAACCTAATTTGCGGATTTAGTTCCTTGCAAACATATTGGATTATTTTTTCTTTCTCAGTTTGTTCTATATTGACACCAAAATAGATAGACTTAAAGCATTCACCTTTTAGTGGCATATAATGGTGTATCTCACGCCAATCCCATATTTCCTTGTTCTGTTCAGCTTGTTGTGGTGTAAAAGCGGCATACGCAGCATAGGGACTTGGCACGACTAATCTAACCTCCTGCTCATATTCCCATTCCTTTGCTTTTGTCCGCCATTGATAACTGAATAAATCTTTTGTGGTATGATATGCGTTAGGACGCTCTATTATATTCTGATATTGAACATCAAGAATAAGCGGTTCAAGATATATTGTACCAAACATTGGCGGAACAGATTCCATCACTTTTTCTATGTCAAGTCCTATGCAAACACCTTTGTGGTTATAGCAATAATGACTCCACATTAGTAATGAATTATTAACTTTCGACAAGCTGCATAACCATGTATCATTGTGCAAATTGAGGGCATTATTTTCTTCTTTCTCTATCCACCATTCCTTAGGTATCCATCCTTGAAGTTTAGTATCAGGTACATTTGAGTAGTCAATTAGTTTTGGATGACAATCGAAAGGATCGTTCAGTTGAGACGCATTAGTGAATTGGAGATTCTGGTTTCCAATCATGCACTTTGCGCCAACTATATCTAAATATTTGTAGAGTATGCGAGGCATTTTTATTCTATTGTTATTTGTCCATTCATTAAAAGTGGTAAAAGTTCGTCACGCTGCTTGATAAGATTTGATATTTCCTCTTGTAACTTCACTATCTGCTTAAAGATTGGTGATATAAGTTCCTCAAATTTATCCGCAATATCTTTATTATCAGGTATGGCGATTGTGCTTTGTTGTAAATGGTCTTGCGTAATATGTCCCATCGTTGTTTTCCTTGCTTCTGCCATTTTCTTGAATACATTGACATAATCCAAAAGTTGAAAATAGTAGAATGACTTCGGGAAATCATTTGCAGATGTAACCTTAAAGATGTGCTGATTAAGTCCTCCAAGCCCATAAGCCCAGAGCATAACTTCCAGTGATGCCGACCATGAAAATAGCACATCACCATTATACACCTTTACTGATTCTGGTATATTTGACGTTACCTCTTCAGTGTCAACAGAAATGCCATCGTGCATTTCTCGTATCTTGATGACGGGTAATGGCATTTCATCATCCTTTGGTCTGAATTTCTGACAAGCCAAACCATTTGTAAAAACAGCAATTTCAAAGAGGTTCCCACAATGCCAGCCAACAGGAATGTTGCGTTTCAGCTTATCATTCCAAAGCATTTCACCCCCACTTGATTTATACGGCTTGCCCTCCTCGTTGGGAAAATCAAACTGCACAAACCAGTAGTCATATAGTTGCTTTGCCATCGCCTCTAAATTCTGATTTATCGGTAAATAAGGAGAGGAAAAGTCCCCTCCTCAATTTTAAACGATGTGTCAGACATTTAAGTCCTTCATCGGCAATCCATAATTGTTTTGGTCAAAGAATCCTCGATAGATGAGCTTTAAACCGAGTGTCTGATAATACTTGTAGTTATCACCTTCGGTACAGAGGTATTTGTAACCGTAGCGTGGCATGTACTCCTTGAAGAAGCGAGCCAAATCTTTCAGGCTTTCTTCTTGGTTCTTCTTGAAGTTACTGCGCACAATGATGATAGACCAGTCGGGGAAATTGCCTCTTCCACAACTATACTCCCAGAAGCGGATGTAGCAGTCTAAATCACGCTCACTGATGTTCACGCAAAAGCCATTGGCATTTTGCATCACGCTACAACTGTTTCTGTAGCCGAACTTTTCACACAGGTAGAGATTGAAATCACAAATCAAATCGTTGTGTAACATAATTGATTAAGTTTAAATTGTTAATAAATGGTTTATAAACGAAAGCCTCGCTTGCGTTTAGCCTTTTTCTTCTTCATCAGGCGATTGAACTCTGCTTCTTCTGCGGCAGTGGCATCGTAAGAAGATCCACCGTTTAACAGACCGAGACTGATGCCAACTCCATCATCAGAATGAGAAACGCTTTGTTGTGTCTCTGTTTCCTCTTGTTTGGGCTTCTGCTTGGCTGATTCAAACAAGAACGCACAGGCATTCTCTTCCAATCGATTGTCGATGTTCAGGTAGCTGAACTCACGGCTGACCTTTGAACCGGAGAACGAGAAGCCACCATACTCAAACTTGACACCTTGTATTGCACGTGTGGTGCGACTGACCTTGAATTTCATATCAATGTCTCGGTCGGCAAGGGCATCTTTCAGCTCGTTCCAACTCTTGGCATTCGGCAGTTCTTCTTTCAATGCTTTGTATATTTCATGCTTTGCCCGGTCGTATGGGCGCAAGCGTTCCTCGTTGATATGGTCTTTGCCATTGGCAAAGTGCAGTCGGTATTTTGCTGTCAGCATCTTGCAGACCTTCTCATTCCTACGAAAGTCGTTCTTGTCACTAATCGTCTTGCCGTCATTGTCCACCCGGTTGAAGACAATATGACAATGTGGATGTTCACGATCAATGTGCCGGGCAACGATGTATTGCGTATTCTGAATGCCCATCAGCTTCATGTAGTCATGAGCGATTTGCAACATCAGCGCGTCATCATGCTTTAAGCGGTCGCTATCTTCTGGAGAGAAGTTGAGCGAAGTGTGTCCGACAATATTCTTTACCTTGTCATTTAGCAACGATTGTAACTCGAATTGCTCCGCCATCTGTTCGGGCGTTCCGTCCACTCCAACTGCCTCAAGCAACTTGGACTTTTCTTCTTTGAGGACGTAGCAGATGCATCCATTGAACGATGTTCCTTTCGTTTGTTTACCTATCATCTTTCAGCCGTTTTATAAGTTGGTTAATACGTTCCGCCATCTCTTCGCATCGCTTGGCAACAGCAGAGAAGCCATAGGTGTTTGCCTGCCTCGCCAACTGGTTGAGATTGGTGCTTTCACCAATCAACTGACGGATGATATAGATATGTTCTTGCGAGATTCGTTCACGTACCAAACCGTTCTCAATGAACGAGCGGATGACTTCACTTTGAGTCCGTTTAGTCCGTCTGCAAATCGCACCGAGTAATGTGTACTGCATATCTGTCAGTCGGAGTGTTATCGTATATTTCTTTTCCATTTTGATTCTATTTTTAGTGACTAATTTGTGACCATCGGGAGTCGTCTCCTCAGACTTTTTGAGGAGCAAGTGGTCGGGGAATGTAATACACCGACATAAACTTGCTACAGTAAAAAAGTCTCAAAATTCTTCCCTTCGGTCATAGTTTGAAACCTCGTTTCTTAGGTGGTGACACCTTCGGATGAGGGATACCTCGTTGCACACTGACGAGCTTCAAATCGAGTGCTTCTATCAGTATTTTCAGAGCTGGATTTCTTCTTATCATCTGTTGAAGGATAGCTTCGTCAGGCTTCACTTTGAGCAGATAATCGGCAATGTCGTATCCCTCTTTTCGCTCGGTTTCGCTGGCGTTGGCCTCCAAATAATCGAACATCTGCACCTCGATTCCACAACTTTTCATCAGTCCGATCTTGCTCTGCCAATAGTCAGTTGCGCCTAAGTCGGGGAATAGCACAATGCTTCTTCCGGCAAGAATAGGTAGGTTGTTGGCGTTGAAAGAACCGTTCTTTCCGCCCGAGGCAATCCATAGGAATTGGGGTAGATAGTAAGAGGCGATGAGGGCGGTCTTTTCGCTTTCAACCAATGCTACAGGCCGATTTTTATTCTCGGAAAGCAGATGTTCTCCAAAGAAACATTGCTTCAGATTATAGTTCCCTTTGTGAAGAACGGAGTGTACCCACGTGACATGATTGTATGGTTCTTTTACTCGTTTGCCCGTCTCCGAATTGTAAAGCATAATCTTCCCTGTGCGGACTCTGCCTTGATTGTCCGTTTGCCAGAATACAGTCGCACCGTCCCAATACTTGGATGTGCCCACCTTGTATTTCTTCATCAGCTTCAATGTTTCGGTCTCTCCGAACTGAGCCGATAGGAATTGGAACAACTTGTTCGCCGGATAGCCTCGTAATGATTGGTTGACGATGTCCAAATCAATGTAAGAGGTTGTCACGGGCTGTACTACCTTAACAGGAGCATAGCTTCTGAAGGTGTTATCCGAGAGCTTTTCTTTCTCCACCGGATTCTGCTCGAAGTAATCACGAGGCGTGAAGTGGTAACCACATTTCTGCTCGTGGTCACAACGTCCCACGTATTCGGGAAACTGGATTTGCTTCTCCGTATCAATGTACTTGGAGAAACATCTTTGGCGGTGGCAGTTCGGGCATGTGTGCCGAGTGTTGACACCTTTATAGGGTTCTAATATGAATCTGTGTGTACTCATTGTCTTTTCGTTTTTGGGTGTGTCACTTTTGTCGTTATTGTCGCTTTCGCTGGGAAAGTGTCAAAAGCGACAAAAATGTCACTGGTTAATCTTTGAATATTCTCCGTGCTTCTCTTTGCGGAACAGCGTTCCGATGTTATCATTGAGAAAGCGTTGAAATGTTCGCTCCTTCATTCCGTTTTGTTCGGCCAACTCTATTGCTTGAGAGGTCGTGAAGAATGGCGGAAGCTGATTGACTATCGCTTGTTGCTGACTGGTAAGAGCATTCTCATTCAAGATGTTTTGCACACTCAATGCAGATTCCTTGAAATACTCAGTCAGTTTTATGGCTCGCTCCACCGTCAGTAGGTCGATATATGTCTTATCACACTCTCCACAAGTACATCGTGCTAATTGAATAATTAGGCAGAAGCGGATGATGTATATCTCCAACTTGCAGTAGATACTGACAATCGTGTCGTTGGTCTCTCGATCGCACAATTCGGAAAAGTGGTGTTGCCATTCGTACAGTCTTCTCTTCGCTTCATCTGAGAAAGGAAGAACGTGTGGTTCAATTTCTCCGAATTCGTTAAGGCTACACTCTTGCTGTATCAGCTTCTCAATGATGGCATTCCATTCCTGTTCGATGTCCTCCGGCAGTTCCTTATCGTTCCAACGTGCCTTCTGTTGTAGAATGGGCATTACAAACAGAATACGGTCAATAAAACCGTTGCAGGAACGTTCGCCTTTGGCCAACTCGCTCAGGATTTTCTTTTGGATCGTACCAATGACCGAGATGTACGGACGCTTGATGAAGATGGAACTCTTGGCATTCTTGCGATCAGATATGGTGGTCTTGGCACTGAACACCGAAAGCCAGAACTGTTCCTCCGAACCGTTATTGTAGCGGTTGAAGTTCTTGAACCAAGCGGATAACTCGTCAGCCCACAGGCACAAACCACGTTTGTTCTGTGCATGAATGAGGCTCAAACCTTCGGGTGTTACATCAGATACCAAGAAGCGTTTGCGGATAGGCTCTTGTGAAAATTGCTCTCCACCGCTTTCCGCACGTTCCTTGCGGCTCATACTCATCAGCTCATCGTACTTGGCAAGAGCCTTTTCAAACTCTTGATTCTGCTTGTAGTCATAATCAAGGAAAGGTTTCATAGCGAAACTGAGAGGATGACTCTTGTTCGCTCCCGGTCTTCCAATCAATGCCATATATAGGATAGGACTCTCCATCCAGCCCTGCTTGATTTGGACAAGATGTGTATTCCCGATGCCGACTGCCATTGCCGTCAGAATAGCTGCGGCTATGTAGTCGGTGGGGTAATTGTGGCATTCGTGTACCTCATGGATGATGCGTTGAATCTGAGTGGGGAATATGCTGATGGGAAACTCCGTACCAGCCAGCCGTGTACTCAAATCAATCGCTTCATCTATGACAGACACAGGATTGATAGAACTTGTATCCATACGTCAGACGGTTAGAAGTTAAAGGATGATTTAGGCTTGTGCTTGACACCGCCTTGCATATTGGCAAGCATCTCCTCATAAGTCTGTTCCGCAGTCTTTCTTCGTCCGTTGTCAATCCATGCCAACAGCTCGTCTTCATAGAAATAGAGCTTCTTGCCTTTCTTGTAAGCCGGAAGCAGCCCTTTACGTACCAATGTATATATGGTAGGCTTGGCCTTTCGGATGATACGGCAAGCATCCTCAATCTCAACCAACACGTGTTTGTCTGATGCAGGAGGTTGAAGTTCCGACACCATTCTTTTCAACTCGATGACCTGTTCGGTCAGATAACCTACCGCCTCGGGCAGCTTATCAAATGTTACTGTTTCGTTTTGCATACGCCAATCGTTTTTAATTGTTCGACGGCAAAGGAAACAGGTGTTTCAATGGTGGAATTATCCACCAAAACATAACTGTGATATAACTTTTTGATGGTAATAAGTGATGATTACAAGGGATTTAGGTATCTTTGCACAAAACTTTAACATGGAAAATACGGACAAAGTATATCTTATTAAATGGGTTGGACCATTTTCTTCGTATGAAGAATTGTATGAATGGGAAAAGAAATGGTTAGATGATAATGCTGACGGATTTAATTTGTATTTACTACAAGGAAAGAGAAAGTATGCTCGGAAATACACATATTATTGTGGGCAAACTACACGATGTGTTTATCAGAGGCTAAAAGATAAGAACCATCATTTTCATGAAATTATCCATAGTGATTACTCAATTTGGATAGGAAAATTCTCAAATATCGTACCCGACAAATACGATATAAATGTTGCCGAAAAGATTATTACTTCAGAATTAGCAGAACTTGAATTGGAAGTTGAGAATATGATGAACGAAACGAATTTTCGTCCTCCTGTCTTTGATGTGTATATAATAAATCAGTGGTTCCATCCCAGCAAAAATAAGGAATGGAAGAAAATTAAGGCTAATTCTCCTGCAAGTTATATCCCCGACCTTATGATTTATGATTCAATCACAAAAGAGATAAGAGGAACTCGTAAAATTAAGAGGATTGGAATCTTAGATTGATTCTTACTTAGGCAATCTTTCCATCCAGCTTAATCTTGCACTCCGATTCCGTGTGCGACATTTTGCGCTCAATAGTGGAGATTTCCACATCACGGAGGGTATGAGCGAATACCCTCTTTATGAATGTGGCTGTCTGTAAACGAGGCTTCCCGAAAGCCTTACCGATGTTCCAGCCGAAGTGCATAGCATCAATGGTCTTTAATTGTGAACTGAGTTTTATGGATTCGACTTTAGACAAAGAGTCTGACAGATAATATTCTGTGACATATCCGCATAGGCGATGGAGGCCTTCTTCATCAAGATAGGGAACCAAAGTACGTTTCGTGTAGGTGATGACCTTATCAAGTTTTTCTTGCGATGCACGTTCTTTCTCAGCCATTGCATTGGCACGAAGCACCTCGTATTCCGATGGCTGATTGGGTTCTTCAATAGAAGGTGGGGCGTCTTCCTTTGGAAGATTAGCCTCTCCTTCGTCTGTCTCGGAAGGCATGGGAGACGAAACCTCTTCTGATGTATCAGATGTGGTTTCGACTTCAATCATAGGTTCAGGACATTCTTCAACCTCCACAATCTTGCTGCGGTAGCACTCAAATCTCAGAAAGCACTTCTCTATTGCAGGTGAGAGTATTTGATTGAAAGCCATTTGCAGATTGAGGTAGATGGATCCCATGATGATGGAGCATACCACGAGAATAAGGTAGCTGCTGAACTCATCCCAACCATAATGTAAGGCGGTTTGACGAGCTAAAACTCCAATGATGATGATTGTACCGAAAATCATCAGATGCAATGTAATATGTTCTATCTTTTTCTGTTCCATAGTGATATTTGCCAATCGTTTGCGTGCAAATGTATATCATTTATTCTTAGCAAAATGTGAGGTTTTGCCCGTCAGAGGGTTTTTGACGATATATTACATCAGATATCACCACGTTACACTCTTTATAATGAGCGAGTTGTAACTTTTTTGTTTTTCGGTGAAAATAGTTGATAAAGTAGGCTTGTAGGGCTTGGAATAAAAGAATATCTGCACTATTTGTGCCCAAACAAAGCAGATATTCTAATGGTAGAAAGGGATGTCTTATCAACAAGACAATGTACTACTCGTACCCTTGTTGAAATATACCAGGATATTATGGCCCTGCTTACGTGTGACTTTGTTTGTCAGCCACTTCCTGAACTCTATGGAATGCCCGGTATCAATATGATAAGATAAAGCGATAACAACATTTAGGTTATACACATCGACATTATTCCCGTTATCCAATTTGATGTACTTGCGCACCTCGTACTCCTTCAAGATGTTGTCTTTCAATATCCTTTTAACAGCAGCGTGGATAACCCCTGCCGTTGTATTGAACAGGTCGGCAATCTCCCAAGAGGTCATCCACACCTCGCCATCAGAGATATGGATGCCTTGTCCGTTGTTGGTTATGATTCCTCGTTTCATCGTAGTAATTTATTTGAGTGAAATTTTATTGGCGGTTTCTCGCTTCTTGGAATTGACCAAGTCGGCATAGATTTGAGTAGTGGTGACGTTCTTATGCGTTAGCATCTTTGAAACCGTGTAGATGTCAGTACCCAAGGAGATTTGTATCACGGCGTAGCTGTGTCTAAACCCGTGGAAGGTGATGGGCTTGGTTATTCCAGCTTTTTTGATCCAGTTCTTTAGCGGATAGTTAATCATGCTCCGTTTCAATCCCTTGAACACTTTGCCTGTTCCAGGCGTACCGCATAGTTCGTAGGCTTCATTGCTGATGGGGAGTGTCGCTTCCGTTTGCGTTTTCTGTGTTCTGATACGCAGACAATAGCCTTGGTCGGGAGCGACTGCGAAATCTTCCCATTGGAGATTCTGAATGTCGCTGATGCGTAAACCTGTCAGACAAGCGAACAGAGAGGCGGCTTTCAATACGGGGATGTCGCAGGGCGTGGCGGCAAGTTGTTTTACCTCGTCCAGTGTCAGGTATTCTTTCTTCACTTCTTGCGGTTCGATCTTATCAAGATAGTCATTGATATTCTCCCGAAACCATTTGTCCCGATAAGCAATCTTCAACAAACCTCTAAACGTAGAGTAGTAGCCGGATGCCGAATTGAGGGATATGGGGCGGCTACTGCGTTTGAGTTGCTTGGCATGTAACGGATACTCGCGGAACTTCTTGCACAAGTCCACATTCACCTCGCCAAACGTGCAATGACCTTTGACAAAATTATGGAAATGCTGATAGACAAACTGCCATTTCTGATCCTTGTTGCGGCACATTTTCTTGAAGTAGGCAAGGAAATCGGCCTTCTGTTTGGTCTTATCCAAGAAACCGAACTCTTCATTGATGAGCGACTGTACCCGGATGCAGCGGATAGCCTCTGCCTTATTCAACATATCGTTGTTGAACTCCCGTTCCATCTCGTTCTTCGGGTGGGCATAGATGTAGATGCCGAGGTACTCCCTGCGGCTCATCTGCATGGTTTCGGGGTTACGTACTGCCGGATAATAATCCAGATACAAGGAGATGCGGTTGTTACGAATCGCTCTCTGACGAACTGTTACTTTTGTACACGTGTGTGTCATGATGTGTGATATTTAGAGTTTTACATTTGTTTGGTGCAAAGGAACAAGGTGGTTTAATGGTGAGAACAATCACCGAAGGATAACTTATTCAATCTTTGGAGTGGCAAGTAGTTTATCTAACTCGACCTTGGAAAGAAGCGTGTATTTACCCTTCTTCACCTTCGGGATATTGTGATACGTTGCGTAATGATAGAGCTGGTCACGAGTGAGATTGAACTTCTCCATCGCTTCTGGCACGGTATAATACTTCGGCTCCTCGGGTGCTGCTACGCCTTTGGCTATATTCACATGCTTCTTGGAGTAGTACACCATGATGCCCTCCTTCTTCTTGGGAATGGCATTCTTGGAAACGAAACAGTAGACAGCGGCTAAGGTCATGCCGAACTTCTCCTGTATTTCTTGGGTACTGTACCATTCCGTGATGTCGGGGTTCGGTGCTTTCTTGGCAAAGTAAGCATCTATGTGCTTCTTGCTCCAGTAGGTCTTGCCACGATTGAATGTCCGAGGGATATTGTTCTTCTTTGCGATGGCAAATACCCATGACTCTGCCACATTGAATTTCTCTTTGACTTCGGCTGTGGTGTAGAAGTCGGTGATGGGAGTCTTCTCTTTTGTTGGTATATGGAACTCTGTCGGGTGATTGAAAAGCTCATCAATATCCTCTTTCTTCAAAAGATACTTGAAGCCTAACCGGATAACCTTTAGCTCTCCACGCTTAATGTAACCATATACGGTCGGTCGAGTTACACCAAGATAAATTGCGGCTTCCGTGATTGTAAGAAAAGGCTTGTTTTTGATTCTTTCAATCGGCTTTTCCTCAATCTTTTTCTCCACGATTTGATTGTTCGCCTTGATGGCATCGTCACGCTTCCTCTTTTTGTAGAGTGCGTTGGCGCATTGTTTGGAGCAACACGCTGTTGTAGTCTTTTGGGCGATAAACTCTTTACCACACCAAGCGCAAATTCGCTTAATTTTTAGGTTACTGCTCATTTTATTACATCTTTATTTCTCCGTTTTTCTGTCAATTCCCGTAAAATCGTGTAAAATGGCGTAAAGTTTCTCTACTACCTTTCCACGCAATTCGCGAGCCTGTGACAAGCGAGCAACAAATGCGGTACAAAAATGAGCTGAGAAAGCCTTATAAACGATGTGTATCGCTTACAAGGCTAAAAAAGAAAGGCGCTCAAAATGAACGCCTTGATAATAGTTGATGATATATGCTAATCGTTGGTGATCATCACTTATTTGCCGATGCAAAAATGTTCGAAAATATTCCCAAGTACCATATCGTTCGTAACTTCCCCTGCAATATCGCTTAGATGGAAAATGCATTCGCGGATATCTTGTGAAACAAAATCTCCGGATAGATTTTCTGCTAATCCTTGTTGGACCCGGTGGATGGCTTCCAAGGCATGGGTCAAAGCCTCGTAGTGGCGTATATTCGTGACAATGACATCGTTTTGGGTAACCGTGGGCAGGTTAGCGGCAGAGATTAGCATTTGCTGAAGCTTGTCGAGGTTGGTACGTCCTTTGGCAGAGATGGAGATGCATTGCACATTAGTAGCGGCCACGGTGAAACTGGAGTTGGGGATGGTTGAGGCATCTTGCACCAAATCGGTCTTGTTGAATACGAGAATGAGCCGTTTCCCTTCGCAACGGGGAAGTATCTGGGTAGTTAGTTGTGGTATCCGTGAGACGGCATTCGTGGCATCAACTATCCAGAGCACGATTTCCGCCTGCTCCAATTTCTGGAAGGTTCGCTCAATTCCTAGGTTCTCGATGGTGTCGTTCGTTTCGCGTATGCCTGCCGTATCAATAAATCGGAAAGTTATCCCACCAAGATTGACTGTGTCTTCTATCACATCGCGGGTTGTCCCGTGTATGTCGCTTACAATGGCTCGTTCCTCGTTTAGTAGTGCATTCAACAGGGTGGATTTACCAGCGTTCGTTTCGCCGATGATGGCTACGGGCACGCCGTTCTTGATGGCATTGCCTACACTGAAGGATTGTACTAAACGGGAAATTACCTGCTCTATGCCGTCTGCTAGGAGACATAGCTCGGAGCGGTCGGCAAATTCCAGTTCTTCGTGGTCGCTGAAGTCCAGCTCCAGTTCTATGAGTGATGTGAAGTGCAGCAATTGGTCGCGTAGTGAGGCCAGCTCTTTACTGAACCCACCGCGCATTTGGCTCATGGCGAGGCGGTGAGTGGCGGCAGAGGTGGAGGCGATGAGGTCGGCCACGGCTTCGGCCTGGCTTAGGTCCATTTTGCCGCCCAAGAAGGCCCGTTGCGTGTACTCACCGGGAGCGGCCAGGCGGCAACCATTGCCGATGAGCAATTGCAACACCTTCTGAAGAATATAGCTCGAACCGTGGCACATGATTTCCGTGCTATCCTCGCCCGTGTACGAGTGGGGGGCACGGAATAAGCTTACAAGTACTTCGTCTATGATGTTTTCTTCTTCATGGATATGACCGAAGGTAAGTGTGTATGGCTTGGCATCCTTCAGCTTCTTCCCCTTCCGGGCAGGGGTAAATATGCGGGATGTTATCTCTATGGCATCCGGTCCGGAGACACGGATGCATCCTATGGCTCCCCCTTGGGCGGTGGCTATGGCACAAATGGTATCTTGGTTCATTTTATCCGGCTTATTTTTATGATGCAAAGTTACTACAAAAAAGTGAAATGCGGAAAGATATAGTGATAGAATTGAGT
>ENA-OPCT01001010-OPCT01001010.1-human-gut-metagenome-genome-assembly--contig:-NODE-1010-length-12890-cov-3.035294_pt1 | contig 12890 bp, 11 predicted proteins | sample MGYA00241572_ERZ501495 | MGnify/ENA primary metagenome ERZ501495 (study PRJEB25962, sample SAMEA2042580) | human gut metagenome | biome: human gut; feature: human-associated habitat; material: faeces... | reverse complement strand
AAACCTTATTTTCGGGGGAATACCTAAAGATACAAAAAAGCCAGCTAATTCGCAATACTTTGTGTATGAATTAGTTGGCTAATTTTATTCTATTTACTGAATATCCCTATGAAGAATCAGAAATGGGAAGATTTAACGTTTTTAACTTTATTAAATAGGTACTAATATTAACTTGTGCCAAATGCATATATGAAAAAACATTTATCGCCTTTCGTGTTTTTATGCAATTTAGATTTAGCCAAATAAATGATACTCAACCTGACTCCTCAACTTTCCTATCAATGAAGGTATTTGATCTTTTAGTGATTTATGAATGAAAATGTATCTGAATGGTTTGGCCTTAAATTCATAACAGTTCTTGTCATCCGAATATATATCAGTGTATGGAATTACCTTATCGTCAATAAGAAAATTCACCTTTGAAGCCTTAACACCTTTGTCTGTTCCTGTTGCCTCTAACGACCATACATCAAATATATTAGTTCCCGTTTCTTTGCATATAAACTCTTTGCATTTGTCACTAAACAACCAGCAATTAGAAGAATACAACATTTTATGCATTATCGGGAAAAGTGCAAAGAATTCTGCTGTGGACTTCCATAATGGGACATATTCGTAATTGCGACTCAACCATTGCTTGACATATTTGTCATTATGAGTATATTTCATTAAAGAAATAAAGTCATCATCATCAGGGTAAATCAATGGGACTTTACTACTGCCTAATTTTATCTCACTGAGATATGCATCCACATCACAAAGTTGTTCTAAAGCATTCTTTCTTATTTCCTTATCTTCCGTATCTGGATATCCGAAATGATACATGGCTGCAGACTCCATTGCTTTTTTCAATAAAGCCTGTTCAAATACTACTGTATGGTGCGTTATCACATTCTTCTGCTGATATGTTTTTACAGCCAATACTGCTTCTATTTCATTCAAAGCTTTTGGTGAATAGCAGACTTGCCACTTACCATCCTCTCCACAATGTACACGTATAGCAGAGATTAGTCGCTCTGAATCGACACTGGCTGTACTGTATCCAGATGCCCATGAATCTCTTTTTACATAGTCAAGGCCATCTGCATCAATGATGTCACCATGGATAAGATCAATAAATGCATTTTCAAAACTTTTGTTAACTTCATCTTGATATTTGCATCCAATTATCATTCTCACTACCAGTTCCAAATCTGCATTTTGCTGAACATAGTTACCAAAAGCTTTAATGACAACCCATGCACTCATCTTTTCATGTGGAGCCGCTTTTTTTAAGAAATGGAATGAATCAGCACGAAAATCGTCATTTCCTATTTCGTCCTCAAGCATTTGAGAAAGATTGTGTTTGTCATTATCAAAATATTCCTCAAATGTGTGAGAGAAAGGAGAGTGACCAATATCATGCAATAAGCAAGCCAATTCATAACTATTGAATACAACTTCCTTATTAGAAGGGAAGGATTCACATTTTTCAGTTTTCTTTAGTGCTTCAATTATCAGGTGGCCAAGGTGGTATACACCTAAAGAGTGTATGAAACGATCATGTCGAGCACTAGGGAATAAGGCCCTGGTAGAAGTCTGCTCTATTCTACGTAAACGCTGAAAATATACAGTGTCAATAACATTTTTCATTAAGTTGTCAGACACTTGAATATAGCCATGTACACTATCTAATATTCTTTTGTTACTATTTCCCATTTTGTTCTAATACGTTCAATCATATTTTTATTTGAGTCGTAATAAACAATGCGAGGTTTGGACTCTACATGCTTCTTTATTATAATTTCTGTACTTCGAACTTCTAATAAAGACGGATATTCATAAGCCGCAACTTCAAAATCCTCTTCATTGAAAATACATTTTATATGTTCCTCTCTTAACAGATTAGCTAATCTGTTAATCTTACAAGCTTCTACTACAAGATCATCCTCTAATCTTAGACTATCAAAGAATGACAACAGTTCATAAGTTTCACAATATATCATTTTCTTTAGTAATATTACGCCAACAATAACCATGTAACATTCGCCACAGAGTCGCATCGTCCATTATTACTACTCTGTCCAAACATATATTACAGATAGTTGACTTGTCATAAATTTTTTTATACTTCAAGATTCTCTATTTCTTTTGAAATTAACTTGTACTTAGCACGAATATCTTCTCGTTGATAGAACTCCAACAAATCTGCTTTACAGAGAACCCCGTCCTCCAAATATTTTTCTAAGTACTGCTGATTGAATTCTATTGACAAAAGGCTTTTCTCTATATTCTTCAGTATCTGTTGATTATTCTTAAGATTGCTTTTCACCAGCATTTCAATATTCTGTACATCACGGATGTCTTTCAGCAAACGTTGGATTAGCATATTAACAAAATCAACCTCTACGTTCTTCCCATCCTTTCTTAATGCCAGTCCACGGGCTAAATTGTAAGCAATAGCCAAGTTGTGATAGTCTGAAACCTCGTAATCAATAATGCAAATAAAACCAATATTTTCAATATATGCAACCCCATCCACAACCCGCTGTATAGAAGCATCTGCCAGTGTTTTATCAAAAACAATAATGCTCGCATTAGCACCACGGTTTACTGTTGACTCTAGCAATTGACTCCATGCAGTATCATACTTGTTAGATGCAATATCTGGTGAATCAACATCCCCCAATTTAATACTTTTGTCAAACTTACATTCTATGGCCACTTTCTTTCCACTGTTCTCGCCACCTACATAAGCCAGAATATCGCCAGTCTTGTTGTTCTTCAACAGACCTTTCGATGTACCAGATAGTGAAACAACATCTCCTAGATGAAAACGCTCAATGTAGGCTTCAAGAAACTCTAAAATATCATTCTCTGCGGCAACGCCCTTAATAGCTGTTTTATGAAAAACCTCTTGTTTCATATCAAACAGCAGTTTTAAGTTCTCCAATTGTACCCCCAAGTCATCTGTTGTTTTAGAGAGGAAAGCAGAAAATCTGTCTTCCATTGTTGCCAGTACACCAATGCGAATCGCACGCAATAAAGCTGTCTCTCTTTCATTCTCAGGGAGGGAAACAAAAAAACGATAAACAAGCTCATCCGAGATTTCAAAACTATCCACTTGGACGCGCTGGAGTTTGTGATCTATACGCATACTTTATACTTGAGCGTAACGGTAGCCACCCTTTTTAATATAGGCTGCAAGGAATTTGCCATGCGAATCTGCAGCCATCAATCCATCATAAATACTTTGTGGCACATCATAATACTGATAAACGGAGCCACTCAAAAACTCAATCTCTAAAACCATGTTTCCAGGGTCGTAGCCAATCGAAGCAATGTTCGTAGATGATACATATTGTCTTTCCATATATTTTATAAATGTTACAAATTAACTTGCTGTAATCTCCATGCTTTCACAATGTTTTGATACTCTTCATCAGTAATATCCAAAGCATTGTTCCAAGCACCTTTCCCGTTTTCGTCAGAAGCCACAATGGGGTCATTACTGTCTGGCCTATTCTTTTTATCTGGGAATGTAATGACAGCTCTCATAGGCATTCTCACTGCCTCACCAACAATAATGGATTCACCAGTTTTCAGAATCGGAAGCATATTCACCAGATTAGAAAGATTATCTGAAACAGAATTGGCAATTATACCTCTATCATTAGAGTTTGTCAGGCGCAAAGCTATCGTTGTACCACATTGTGAAAGAATAGTTGGATCAATCTCTGAAGGGCGTTGACTTACAATCATGGCACTAATACCATATTTACGTCCTTCCTTTACCAATCGGCGTACTATTTTGGACGCTCTACTATAATTGTCACTTCCAAGATAATTATGAGCCTCCTCCATCACGACCAGTAAAGGACGCTTTCTGCCTCCTTGTTCAAGATTACGTGACCAGAACATAGAGTCATACATGACACGCAGAAGAATTCCTATAATATCATGTAAAATTCCACTTGGTACTCCTGAAACATCAAAAACTGAGAGAGTTTTTTCTCCCATCCAAAGTTTCAATAGTGAATGTATATCATTTGTTATATTTCCATCTGCATCTGGAATAAACCCCTCTGGTTTTAAAGCAAAATCAAAACGTGGATCTACCATTTTTGCCTGTAATGCTATCAACTGTCTTCTTAGATTCATGGTAGCCGCTGACAAGAATATTTTTGATTGCTGTTGCTCCTTATATCTGGGTAGTACAAATGGCTCCATAGATCCAGTCATTTTACTTCCGTCTTCGTTTGTTACGAAAGCTTCAGTCGTCTCATTCTCATCAAAATCCCTATCAATAGCACACATCTTCTGTCCTGTTCCCGTACAGGTATGTGTAGCAAACATCGACCTGTATAAATAAAGGAACAAACGTTGCAGACTGAAAGGCACAGGTGTATCTACTGTTATATTATCCTTGTTTAAATATGAGAATAAAACAGGGTTCTTCTCTATTGTCAGCTTTTTAAGTGCTAGAATAAGTTCCGAAAGTGGGAATCTGTCATTATCTTGAATATCACCAAAAGCAAAACTTACGAATTCGTCAAAGCTCATAGCCCAATAGGGCACAACTAGTTTTTTATCCGTATCATCTTCTGGAGTTATTCTAAAAACATTAGCTCTACTTTTAAAGGTACCACCGTACTCACCATGAATATCAACAAGAATAATTCTGGAGGACGGAAAAACTGTGGAATCTATAAGAGTGTTAACTAATCCTGCCACAGTAGTTGATTTACCGGTTCCTGTAGAGCCCACAATACAACTATGTCTGGTCACCAACTTATTGATATCTACCATCGCTGGTATATTCTCCGCACCAGAAATAGTACCTACTGGTACAAACTCAGCACCATTCTCACGACCATATATATTCACCAGGTCATCTTCTGTAACAATATAAACCTCGTCATCTATCATAGGATATTGTGAGATTCCTCTTTCAAATGGCTGGCCTTTTGCGCCTTCCCCTACTAGTTGTACAGTCATCCACCTTAACCCCGTATTGGCATCGTCCCTCATGGGTTCAGGTACTGCATCAGCTCCTATCTGTACAATGGTACCATACAAATTGACAAAGCCCTGTGGTATTTTCACAAAGCCACCAACCTGTCCAACCTTATAACCATTTCCATAGATATAAGAAATGGTTGAGTTGAGCGATGGATATAACTGTACAGAAACATTTGTTCCAGAAATACTTCTTACAGATCCTATGACAGCAGGATTACTATTTGTCTGCATCTGGATGATCTCCTATTAGTTCTAAAAGGAAGGAAGTGAAAGCGGCGAAGTCTCCAAACGATACGCGGTCATCAACCTTTTTTAAATTAAAGTTTACAAATTCATTCTTGTCATCCACAAACTTTGACCATTCACGGCGTTGAGCACCAATCACGGCCTCTTCATCGTGCCAAATACTGAGGTTGGGACGTTCTAATGCTCTTTTTACAGCTTCTGGTGCAACTAATGTACCTGTAGTATCTTTCTTCATCTTTCCATACATCAATGCCACTACATTTGCACTCTGGTTTACCTTCAATGCATTTATAATTGTGTCATTGATATGTTCGTCACCAAATGAATAACCACAGACAAATAATACGGCATGAGGTTTTAGAAGGAAGCTAGTCAATCTGTCTGACATAGCCAGAAATGGCATTTTGCGACTCTGATCGTATTTCAGTTTGGAGGGATATATTAATTCAGGAGAACCTGGAATACCTTTAGATACTCTGCAAACTCCTCCCGACATGGTCTTCCAATTCACCGAGCCATGAAGTTTCCATAGTCTCGTCCAATAGGAAGGCAGTTCATTTTCCTCAACAGAATGAATATCAAAGAATGGGTATCTTGAACCAGAGAATCCATCAAAGAACGGTACACTTTGTTCTTCTAAAGCCTGTTCTAACAGCAAGTCATAGTTAGTCGTGAATACTTCAACAGGAACGGCACGGTCAATAGAGTTTACCCATCTTGCTAATCTTCTATATGAATTATCTCCATCTGGTAAGTCCTTTGTCACAGCATTAGCTATCGTATTACAGATTTCTGTTTCCAAGTCATCAAGTTCATTTTCTGTAAAACCTCGTACTATGCCGCCTCCTGTCGAGACTTCTTTCATGGAGCGGATATAGGTAAGAACATCTTCTAGATTTGAGGTGTCCCTACCAGACTTACCCAACTCTTCAATCAGTTTTTTATATGGTGAGGTCGTAGCGTCTGTAGCATGTGCGTCGTTGATAATCTTAGATAAACCCACCATATCTGGAAGCAGTGGGTTTCCTGCGACTTTAACAGACAAAGGACAGCCTGCTGCAAGGAGGAAGCCAAGCGGGGCTTTATCTTGTGATAGTAGCAACCTCAGACTTCGCAAATGTTTTATTTGATCATGATTCATATATCTTCTATTTTTACAGCCTTCAATTCTCCAAAGTGTATGTCGTCTATAACCATCTGAAAGAACTCAACAGGATATTCGTCCTTGATATTAATAATAGAACGCTTGGTTTCATCCCAAACACTTTTTTCGTTCACCCATTTACGTCCTTTCAGTATATCTATAATCTCAGATTGCTTTTCTTTTGGGCATTTCAAACCGAAATAGATAGCAGCAATGCTGTCCTTTGCGTCAATGCAGGCATAGTCCCCTGTACTATAAGGATCATAAGCAAGTAATCGCAACTCATTCTCGTATTCCCATGCTTTTCCTTTCACAAAAAAGGCATCCTGTAAATTGATTGCACCATTTTTCCTATAGACATCCATGTTTGAGGTATATTCTATATCCCGAAAGTATGCTATCTGACTTTTAGCTTCATCTGCAAATCTTGTAATGTCGTTGTTGAAGTGGTACTTTATGCACACACCCTTGTGATTATTGGCATAGTGAGCCCACATGAGTTCATTCAGATATTCTTCTGGATCATTATCATGTTTTCGTACCCATATAGGTTTGTCTCTTTCATCAAATTCTGGCTGAACTCTTATGTTCTTAACAAAACACGTAATTTTAAAGCATTCTCTGTACGATTCACTGACAAGTTGGGATATATCGTCTCCATATAGAGTCAGAAGTTCCAATATTGGACAATCAAAAGGGTCATTGAAGGTTGTGGGTGATGACATACTCAGCATCTCATGCCTAAATGCATCAAGGAGATACTCGTTAGTTGCCCTGTAAGCATAGCATTCTACTTGATATGAAGTATGATTAGCTTCCGCCAAAGAATAATATATAGCTTTCTTTAGATATTCTTTCAGCTCCTCGTTGGATGCAAGAGATAATTTGTGAAGACATAAAACAAGATTGGAATACAGGGCATTTTTAAATCCATACATATATTTCACTTTCCCTTCATAATCAGACAATTCGTCACGCAACAACGTTGCCGTATCTTCTGAAAGATGATTCGATAAATAAAGATTACCAGAAAAAGTGCATAGTGAAGCTCCATATAATCGTTCACCATCCTCACCATTTACCATATAACCTACGACATCTTTCCAACTCATATAGTTGTTCAGGAACTCTTCCACGACTTTATCAGCCACAGCCGTATCAATCGTATTCTGGTTTACGATTGAAAACTGCTGTAGTTGTGGAATATTCACATGACTCAAATCCTTCGTCATTACTACTTCTGTATTCATATATATAACCTATTTGATCTTGATTATCCACATTCCATCATTATCCTTGCCTTCATGCTTCAGAACACCTTTCTTTTGTAAAGCAGAAAGGTCACGTTCGATGGTGCGCTGACTCACCGACAAAGTCTCCGACATTTGTTTGCCAGTTATTGCTGGATTCTCCTTGACGAGATTGAGTATTTTCTGCTGACGCTCAGTGAGTTTCGTCTCCGACACGTCTCCGTCATGGTCTCCGACATTCTGTGTGTCGGCAGTGGCATAGATAATGGTCTGAAATTGGGTTGGAGTGGATTTGAAAACGGGTTTCAGTTCTTCCTTATATCCATCTAGTGCTTTGGTCTCATTGCAGATGCGTGTGAGTCCGCTACCTCGTTTCTCCATATAGTCAAGTTGAGCCATCACGTTTGCAAGAATTGGATTGCGCCTTTCAGAAGACACATCTTTGATGTCCAAATCCTGTATCAGCATTCCATTGTACATTCCACCTGGGGATGTGACTGTTAGGCGGTCATCGTATATGTCAAGATGAACTTCACCACCCATCACGGTATAGTCGCGATGGATGAAGTGGTTTACCATTGCTTCCAGAACAGCACGTTCTGCATACTCTGGTTTGTTCTTTCGTCCATCAGGCAGTTTCTCCCAGCCTCTCTTGGTGTTTGACTTCACAAAGTTCATTGCTTCACGGAGCAGCATGAGGACATTGCCTGTAAACTCTGCATCATTGATGGCGTCGCCCTTTTCCGTTCCATCCCATCGGGTACAATAAAGACGGGATTGCCATAAAGGACAATCATCGGCAAACAGTGCTCCTGCATTCGTAAGGGTACCGGCAACTGTTACCAGCCCAAACGATAATAGGTACTTCTTGTCCCATTCTTGCTTGGTGCGGTCTTTGAAAGTATTCGCTAATATCGTGAAAGCATAGTCTTCAGATTTATAATCCGTGTGGAGGGAATCATAGGTTTTATTAGAACCTTTCAGTACCAAGCGAACCATCTGCTCTGCTGTGGCAGGTACGCTTTCATCACCGATGCGAACAAAGGCAATACGCTGACCATCTCCAACATAGTAATATGGAGTGTAATGCCCTGAATTGACTTTGAGTTGCAAGACATGCAAACCATCTATAGCATGTGGAATCATTTCCACCTCTGGCAGGGGATCCATATAGTCACGAATCTTACTACTGATAGCTTCGCAAACATGCTGCACATCTTCAAGTCCGTTGACGATGCCATCATTATCAATGCCAAAGAAAAGGGAACCGCCTAAGCCATTGGCAAAAGCGCTTACGCTTTTCAGCCAACTCTTAGGTTTCTTCTCTTCAAGCATCACCTTGAAATCGTATGCGGTACATTCTGCTATCAAAGTATTTAATTCCATTTTATAAAAAATCTCGTTTTATTCTACAAAGATACACATTTTTATTGAGAAGACGGTCTAAAATCATTGTTTCGCGCGTAATTTAAGCAAATTTCATCTTAAAACACATCAACATGAAGCTAAAAGTTGCGATAATTGAGGATTTTTGTATATCTTTGCAACGCATAGAAGGCAAAGCCTGCTTTGCAAAGACATATTGCTCACATCCTGCCAAATTACCACGCCGAAAGGATAAAAAGAGCAAACACCAATCATCGTGAAGTCGCGCCATTGGCGCAGACTTCCCCGTAGATGATTGGAGGCTGTGGTAAGCCTGGCAGGATTATGGTGGCGGTCTGCGCCTTTTTAAGCATAAAAGACGTAGTAAGTATGTAATAAAGAAAGTGTTAAACATCAAGACATATCCGTATGAAAATAAAGCTCTTTTTTCTTCTTTTGTTAGTCTCGACATTGAGAACGTGGGCACAAACAATCGTTTCACCTACTTACTCCAGAAGAGATAATATATCTTTAAGAATTAATGAGGTAGAGAGGACGACTCAATACACTGTCATTAAAGGGGTATACGAAAATGTCATGCACTATGGATGGGCATGTATCAATAGTACGACTTATCTGAGAGATAGTAAAAGTGGAAAAAATATAGGGACAATCATAAAAAGTGAAGGTCTTCCAGTAAGCCCTTCCAAATACCAGTTTACTAAAGAAAATGAAAGCATTTCTTTTAAATTCTATTTCCCAGCTATTTCAGATGACATCGACATGGTTGACATGATTGAGGATGGCACCTCTACTTCTGCTTTCAATTTCTATGGTGTTGCTCTCAAAGATAACGTAAATAGACCTTTTTCCGTGTCGCACAATAATGGACACAAACTATCTTCCAAGCCTTCGTTGGTTTCAAGAATAAATGGTGTTAAAGAAATTCAAGTATATGTCCCCTCAAATGTGACTGAATTGGACAGGTACATTTTCGGTAATTTTATATCGTATTTACAGGAGTTGGACATTAGAGTCGATGTTGTTCAGGCCAAATATGAGAATAGTGCAGTACAAATGGGAACGGTTCAAGGTTTCTATCGTGTATTTAAAGAGGATGTAGGTGACTATCTAAAAGATTCCAACACATTGGCTGTAGTATTGAATTATGTTTGTACTGCAGGAAACTATGTCGGCGGCACAAGCATAAATATCACATTTGTTGATTATATCAATGGATATACATGGAATATTTCACAATTTGAACTTCCGAACAAGTCTGACAAATATATAAATAAACTGAAGAAACTCATTACAAGTACATATAGCTATTCCACGCAGTATTCTTTTGTACCGCCATCAACAACAACTACGTGGAATGAGAGTATTCTTAGAGAATACCTATCAAACAACACTAGTAATCCTTTAGAAGGTATTTACCAAGGAGACCAATATACAATCGGAGTGAAGAAAGGTAATGATGGGAATTATTATCTATTATATCTTGCGGGCGCAGAGAATCACGGAGACTGGAAAGAAGGCGATGTCAAAGCGACGTTGACTTCCACAGCAACGCCTACATTATTCAAAGCTGATTGGTTGGGAAAATGGAAACAAAACATGGATATGACTATTTCATTTGTAAATGGTGCTTTGATCACGATTGATAAGGACAAAGACCAAGAGACTTATATCAAAATGTTTCCTGACGCTCAGACTATCGTTCAAAACAGTGCTTCATCTGGAACAGGATTCTTTTTAAGCAAAGATGGTTATATCATAACCAATTACCACGTTGTAGAAAATGCGCGAACAATAAAAGTATCTGGTATCAACAATGATAACAAGATTTCATATACGGCAAGAGTTGAGATTTCTGATAAACAGAACGACTTGGCAATCCTAAAAATAACGGACATTTCATTTACGCCATTAACAAATATTCCATATACATTTAAATATACAACTTCAAGCGTCGGTGAAGATTGTTTTGTTTTGGGGTATCCTCTTATATCAACAATGGGATTGGACATCAAATTAACAAATGGTATAATCAGTTCAAAGACAGGTTTTGAAGGAAATATCGCTGAATATCAGATGTCTGCTCCCATACAACCTGGTAATAGTGGCGGACCTCTTTTCGATAAGAACGGAAATATCATAGGTGTCGTGTGTGCAAAACACCGTGAAGCGGAAAATGCTGGTTATGCCATTAAAGCAAGTTACATCAGAAACCTCGTAGAACTTTTACCCACGGGTATTACTATGCCTCAAACCAATCTTTTGGCAGGCAAGGCATTACCTAAACAAGTGGAATTAGCAAGTAAAGCTGTTTGTATGATAATAGTTAACGGAGATTGAAAATTGTATAATTGGCGATCGATAAAAAGAAGTAGGAACTATAAATATTATAAGAATATGGATTTTGCAACTGAAATAAGAGAGGCTTTTGAAAAGAAGTACATAAAAGTGTTTCTAAAAGAGTCTGATGATATTGAATTGGTCAAATCTACATTGGAGCAAATAAAATCTATTATTGCTGTCCGATAAAAATTTTGCAAAGGAATAAAAATAGGGCTGACTTCATTTGCGATGTCAGCCCATTTTCGTTAGATTTCTGTCGTCAAACAAAATCAATCCAACTATGGGCAAAAGTATACATTTTAGCGGACAGCAATAATAATAAATGATAAGTTCTGATTCAAAACAGAAATGCGGCTAAGGCTATCGCCAAATAACTTTGTTTTTCAAAACATATTGTATTGCATCGAAAAAAGGCTGATGCAAAGATAATACAAAAAAGCGGAACACCCAGAATGCCACGGAGGATGATTGGAAATTAAAGGTTTATAAGGTTTTGCCGGTAATGACATTGTTCGTACGTCGTTCTATGGAAATGTACGCAAGTTGCAGCCACACACATCCGTAAGCCATGAGACGTGCCACCTTTTACGTACAAGAATAGAATATAAATGACGGCAGGACGCACATGCGACATGTAGGACAGAATGTATTCACGACAAGTTTTACTTGAAAACAAAAAAAGTATCTCTTGCGAAGAGATACCACTACACAAATATACATGAAAATTAATTAACTATACAGTAATTACGCGACAAATCATTCTTAGTATTAATAATTTTAACAAATAACATATATATAGCTCATAAATTATGATGTGTGTAATGTGCAATATCTCTTCGCAAGAGATATTGCACATTACACACACATGCCGTGACGCAATACAGGACATCATGATTGTACGTGTAATCTATGTCAGACATACCGTCCGAGAAACAACGGACAGACAATTTGAGCCCCAAGGAAACATTTCAGTAACTGTTTGAATATGAATAGATTACGCATTCAAACAGGAATAGGACATATATATTTATTATTAAAAAACTTATGCAAAAGCACTGGTATGTTATGCGCGATTTGAAACGTTCGAACTCCAAGCTCCCCGCCTACAAGCAATTGGCGAACCTGAAGTTTGAAGTCTTCACACCAATGCACTGGAAACTCATTGTCGCCGGAAACAAGAAGATACCTATGGAAGTACCTTTTATACAAGATTTGCTTTTCGTACACGATACACGTGAAAAACTTGACATAATCACAGAAAAAATACCCACCTTACAATACCGATACCAGAAAGGAAGACCATATCGCGAACCTATGACAGTGCGCGACACCGAAATGAACCGCTTCATCCATGCCGTAAACAGTGCCGGCAATCCCCGATACTATCTTCCCGAAGAACTGACTGCGGACATGTGCGGACGCAGGATACGCATCGTAGGAGGCAATCTGAACGGCTACGAAGGAAGACTGCAGACAGTCAGAGGCTCGCGCGTGAAACGTATCATTATAGAACTACCGAC
>ENA-OPCT01001005-OPCT01001005.1-human-gut-metagenome-genome-assembly--contig:-NODE-1005-length-12929-cov-31.712754_pt1 | contig 12929 bp, 5 predicted proteins | sample MGYA00241572_ERZ501495 | MGnify/ENA primary metagenome ERZ501495 (study PRJEB25962, sample SAMEA2042580) | human gut metagenome | biome: human gut; feature: human-associated habitat; material: faeces... | reverse complement strand
ATGGATTTGGAAAAGGTTTATTTTCATTGGAAAACGGAGGAAATGGAACAATCTTTGCAAGTGGATAATTCCGGTGTATCGGTAAAGATTGGGGAAGATGTACAAAGCACGATAACGAAAGAACAGTTAGATTTGAAAACGGGAGCATCTACTTTGAAAATGAACAACGATATTATTGAGTTCAATGGTGGGGGATTGAAAGGTCTGGTTGAACTGGATAATCTTACAAGTAAATTGAATGGTTTTGTAAATACATTCAATTCCCATACCCACAATGTTCCGGCAGGTTCATTTCTTGTTGGAGCAACGGCTGGCGTGCCAAGTCCCGCTCCTGTTCCCGTTACATCTCCCATGCAATCGGCGCAAAGTTTTGTTGCTTCTGATTATGAGAATGAAAAGATAACACAGGGTTAGGATATTGGGAAGAAATTCGTACTTTTGAACAAGTTAAAATTATAAAGCCGTAACCGCGAATAATGCAAGATATGTACAATTTATCAAGTTTTATACTATATCTTGTGTGTTGAATGAAAGTTCAATTTGGTTATTAGCCTAAGTCTTGAAACAGAGACTACGTTATCGGAGAATGTATAGTTACCTTGGAGTGTTTGTCCAAGCTCCAAGCTCTAAGGCAGGTGATTAAACAGGAGTAGTATATTTGGCGAAACAGTGTTACCTGCAAGTAAACCTCCGAATAACATTGGCGATGGGTATTAACAGGGTTTTACTCTGACTTATGTTGAATAAACATTTAAAAATTAGTTTGTAAGTATGGTGTACGTACAAGATATAAATGGTAAACCTCTGATGCCAACAACGAGGTACGGAAAGGTTCGCAGGCTGCTTAAAGCAAATAAAGCAGTCGTTGTGAATATATGTCCGTTTACCATCAAATTAACGTACGTCACATCTGATTATAAACAGGAAATTGTGTTAGGCGTTGATGCTGGGACTAAGCATGTTGGTCTATCAGCTACGACGAAAAGCAAGGAACTTTATGCAAGTGAAGTTATTCTTAGAAATGATATTGTAGATCTTTTATCTACCAGAAGAGAGCTACGAAGAACAAGACGGAATAGATTAAGATACAGAAAACCTCGTTTTAATAATAGGATAAAATCTAAGAAACAAGAATGGATCGCACCTTCGGTGAAGTACAAAATAGACGCCCATATCCGAGTTGTTGAAAAAGTGTATTCTGTACTTCCTGTATCGAAACTCATTATTGAAGTAGCTCAATTTGATACTCAAAAGATTAAGAATCCTGATATATCCGGTAAAGAATATCAGGAGGGCGACCAGCTAGGGTTTTGGAATGTTAGGGAATATGTTTTAGCAAGGGATGGACATAAATGTCAGTATTGTAAAGGGAAATCGAAAGATGCGATTCTTAACGTTCATCATATTGAATCCAGAAAAACAGGAGGTAATTCCCCATCTAATCTTATTACCTTATGTGAAACCTGTCACAAGGAATATCACAAAGGTAATATAGATTTAAAAATCAAAAGAGGTAAATCTTTACGTGATGCAGCTATAATGGGAATTATGAAATGGAGGCTTTATGAGACTTTAAAATCAAAATTTTCTAATATTTCAATGACTTTTGGCTATATTACGAAATACAATCGTATTCGTAATAACATTGAAAAATCCCATATCTCTGACGCCTTTGTTATTACGAATAACTTTAATGCGAAAAGACTAGGATTCTTATATAAGATAAAATTGGTTAGAAGACATAACCGTCAAATACATAAAATGAAAATTCAAAAAGGTGGAGTAAAGAGACTTAATCAATCTCCTTTTGAGGTTTTTGGGTTCCGTTTGTTCGATAGGGTAAAGATTGACAACAAATTCTATTTTATTTATGGAAGGCGTAGGACTGGCAGATTTAATATTCGTGATATAAATGGAGAAAATTCAAAGGATGTTATGTATAAAAAGTTAAATTTGTCAAGGTGTAAACGTTTTATGGTGAAAATTGAAATGAATTAAGCAAAATGAATATTGAGATATGGCAGTTTTGGATTCAGTGGTAAAAACAGCGAAATCGACACTTAAAAATTTGGGTCGCTCCATGATGGCAGCGCAGTTCCCGAATGATTTTGAAGTGTATATGTGTTCTTTGGAGTTGGCAGATTCCAAAGGGAACACAATTGATGTCTTTACTTTCCCTATCAGCCCGGAGAGTATAGATAAGAGTGAACCTAAAAGAACTACGGTAGTCAACACGGCAGGAGGCATAACAGTACTTACTTCTCCTGTTTTTATGCCGCAGACAATTACGATAAAGGGAAACTTTGGAAGGACATTCAAGATTCTTTTAAGCGGTTCTGATAGCGTTTCGTTGACAGGTGCAGCTTTTAGTATCTCGGCAGGAAAGCGTTATCTCTATCAATTACAGGGAAAATCTACAAGTTCTCTCACTATGCCTTCCTTTGATGCCGGTATTAAAACGGGATATGGTTGTATCAAGATATTACAATCTATCATAGATAAAAGCAACGGAGTGGACGAGAACGGGTTTCCCATGAAACTTTTCTTCTATAACATGGCACTTGGAGAAAGCTATCTTGTTACGATTCCACCGCGTGGCGTTAATTTCAGTCAGAGCATATCAAAGAATATGATATGGGAATACAATCTTGAAATGACTGTTATAGCTCCTTTAGAAGCGGTTTCGGGAACAAGTGGTAGTAAAGGTTCGCTTTTGGAAATGTGCGCCTCTAATGTGATACAAAAGGGCATAAATGAATTTGCAAGTTCAATCTCTAAAGGTTTGTTGGGCAATGGATGATGCTTTCGAAAAATTTTACAACGTAACGGGATATGATATAAAGTCATATTTCCAGAAGTTTGTTGATTTCTGTGCCAACGATTATCCTCTTATTGTGGACTATTATAGTAATGGTGGGGAGATGGACAAGGATTCTTTTTTGCGCCTTGTGGAACTTGTGAGAGAATCGGAAACGATTGAGCCTTTGTTCATCCTACATGAAAATACTTTGGATGACATTTCCATGTGGGATATTCTGGACAACTTTACAGAGACACAGACAAAACTTTCCACTATTAAAAGTTCCGCAAGGTGGCTTAGAAGTTCTTCTTTGGATAGGAACAACACTTTGCAGATGGAAAAGACACTTCGGACAGGGGAACGGTTTGAAGATGTATCCAGACAGCTTAACAGTACCAACCCGGAAGATGATTGGATGAATATTACAATACCGCAGTATATAGAAGAAACTGATTATTCGTTCTCTGATGGAGGAAACAAGTTCTATATCAATCTAAAGAACGCTGGGAATAATTATCTTGATACTGTTGTGGATGTACTTGTGGGAGATAATATCTTGGGACGTGACATAGATGTGAATTTTGTCTTTGAGAATGACGATTTAAAGATAGTGATAGGCGATGATGCGATCCGACAGGCTTTGGATACTATTCTTTCTTCTCAAAAAGGTGCTATACCAGAGTTTAAGGATTATGGAATTGCAAATGAGTTCATAGGAACAACGGTGAACGCAATCCAGTACCCTTCTATTTTTAAGGATGTAATGAATATGTTCCAAAGGGATTCAAGATGGGATTCTGTGGAATTGATAGATGTAAAAAGAGAGGAAGATGCCGTGTTCCTTTCTTTGCAATGTAAAACGGTAACAAAGAAAGATTATTTAGTAAATGTTCCTATATAATTGATATTCAGATGATTACAAAAACAAGTGCAACAATAACCAATCTAAAGAATCTTTTTATAGAGATGTTTTTAGATAAGACAGCTAAGGTAAGTAATGTAGCTGACGGTTCGGTTGTGAATGCTACGGCATTCGGTGTAGCGAAAGTTGCTCAAAAGGCAATGAAGGATATTGCCATAAAGGAAGCGCAGATATTTCCAGATACAGCTACAGGCGTTTATCTGGATAAGGCTGCTGCTTTGTATGGTGTCAGCCCGCGTAAAGGTGCTTTGGGTTCTTCGACATATATAAGGGTATCTGCTAATCCAGGTACAGTATATGATACGTCTGTTACTTTTGTAAATAAAAATGGTATTCGTTTCCAAGTTGACGAAGCATTGACTGTAGGGGAAAGTGGTTACGGATATGTAAAGGTAAGAAGTATCAACGCAGGGTATTCCACAAACGTACCGCCTAACAGCATTACCAATGTTTCTCCGCAGCCACAAGGTCATATCGAATGTACGAATGAATATTATGCTATTGGAGGACGTGATAGTGAGGATGATGAAACGTTTAGAATCCGTATTAAGAACAATCTGAATATCCTTAGCAAGAATACAATAGAATACTGGACACAGACACTTAGCAACATAGACGATCGTGTCTTAAAAGTAATGAGTGCCGGTCTGGACGAAAAGGGCATATATAATCTCTATGTTGTTTCGCAGAACGGTATTTTCTTTACCGAAGAAGAACTTGATACACTTCTTGAAAGCGCACAAGGTTATTTTGGTATTTCAGAACTGAATATTGAAGGGAAAGTAGTTGGTATTGGTATCAAGAATATTGATTGGTTCTATGTGGGTTCAGAAAGGGGGTTGGATTTCCGTGTTCAGCTTCAACCGGATTACGATGTGTCTACTGTGCGTCAGAACATACAAGTGAACCTTACTAAATATCTTGATTTTCGTTTTTGGACACCTGGAAAAATCGTAGAATGGGACGATTTGCTGGATATTGTAAAAAAGACCGATGGCGTAAAATATGTGCCGGACGAGTATTTCTTTCCGTATTACGATCAGCAAGTCCCGGCAAATCAGCTTCCGCGTATAAGGGGGTTTGTGATGCGCGACCAGGACGGAAATATTTTGTACGATTCTGATAGCAACCTCTCTCCGTTGTTTTACCCGTCTGAACCGGAGGATTTGTTTGTAGGCATCAACGACAGCTCACTCAACCTTTATCAAGAGGTTTATTTCAATGTGACAGATTCGGAAGGTGGCACTGTGGAAGGTGCAAATATTTCTATAGGGAACAATGCTGTTATAACAAATGACAATGGGCAAGCTATTATCCAACTTGCAAACGGACAGTATGAATATATTGTTTCCGCTTCGGGATATATCCCCGTAGAAGGAATGTTTGTAGTGTTGAACGGTAGTGTTTCCATTGATGTACAAATGGTTTTAGCTCCTTATACGGTCACTTTCCATGTGACGGACGAAAAGGGAGGGGTTGTTCCTTATGCAAATGTAATGATGGATAACAGAACAACCACTACCAATTTGCAAGGTGTGGCTTCTTTGTCCGCAAGGAACGGGAACTATCCCTACACTATTGAAAAGTTGGGATATGATGAGTATTCCGGCAGTGTAGTTGTGGATGGTAGAGATAAAGAAGTATATCCTGAATTGGAATTTAAGGTATGGACGATTACTGTCATTGTAAAGGATAAGGAAAATCAGCTTATACCGAATGTCATTGTAAAGGTGAACAATGGAGAATATCTTACGAACCAGCATGGAGAGGCGGAAATACCACTTGTAAATGGTGAATATCCTGTAACAATCGAAAAGACAGGGTATGATACTTTACAGGGGGAAATTAAGGTCAACAACCAGAATGCGGACGTTACCTTTGAGATGGATTTCTTTTTATACAATGTGGAATTTAATATTTCGCAGGTAAATCAGGGGAATCCGGCAGAAGGAGCTACAATCAAAATAGAAGGACAGCCGGGAGTATTGAATGTAAACGGTTCTGGACAAGCTACTATAAAATTAAAGAGTGGAAATTACAGCTACACCGTGCAGAAAAAGGGATATGATGATTTGACCGGATCGTTCAACGTAGAAGGACAGGATACATTTATTCAAAGAACCCTTGTATTGAAACATTATAATGTGGTTATCACTGTTCTTGACAGTGATAACAGTAGTCCGGCACAAGGAGCAGCAGTAAATATCAATGGCTCTTCTTATCCTACAAATGAAAGAGGGCAAGCTGTTGTAAGCCTTCAAAACGGGACATATCCTTATACCGTAACAAAGTCGGGATATTATGACGGCAGTTCTTCGGTTACTGTTCTTGACAGTGATAACAGTAGTGTAATAAGTTTAAAGCCAAGACTTTACAATGTCATAATGACGGTAAAAAATCCATTGAAAGAACCTATTAAGGGGGCTACAGTGGAGATAAATGCAACATCTTATCAGACGCAATCCAATGGACAGGTGTCTTTGCAATTAAAGAATGGCACTTATCCGTTTACGGTGGTTGCCAATGGTATGGACGATTATTTAGGCGAGCTGGAAGTTGTAAGTGCAGATATTCCGTCTTTTCCTGTAAATATGGAGTACAAGAAATACGATATTGTATTTACTGTACAGACAGATGAAGGTGTTGCAATTGAAAACGCTAATATTCATATCAACGAAAAGGACTATCAGACTTCGCAGGGTGGTTTGGTAACGGTTCGTCTTTCTGACGGGCAGTATCCTTATACGGTAACGAAGGAAGGTTATGTTCAGACACAAGGTAATGTGGAAGTTTCCGGTAGCAACAAGAACGTATTAGCTCAACTTACCCCTATATCATATAATATTACGTTTGTAGTAAAAGATAACATGGCTTCGCCCAATCTTTTGCAAGGAGTGTCTATTGATATAGAAAATGAGGACAAGACAGTTACCACAAATGCGTCAGGAGAAGCGATAATCAGTCTAAAAGCTGGTAAATATACCGCTTCATTCATGAAGAACAGCTATAAGACTGAAACTCTTTCATTTGAAGTAACTGGAGAGGCTACGTTTACGCAGATATTGAAGAAGATATGGAATCTTACCTTTAAAGTGACTTCCGCAGGAAAATCGGGTTTAAAAGATGTAACTGTTAGTGTAAGTGGCGCAGCCATATTAAGTGGAAGTACTGTAAGTCTTAAAACAAAAGACGATGGCACAACTGACCCTGTGCAGGTAATAAACGGTGCTTATGATTGGAATGCGTCACTCACAGGATATTCGCCGGAAGAAGGAGTGGGAAGTGTTCAGGATGCCGATCAGGAGAAAGTGATAGAATTGACTTATGGATTTGAAACTACATTTACAACTTCACCAGCCACACAAGGCGTTGAAATTACTATTGATGGTAATGATACAATCACAACGGGGCAAGACGGTATAGCAACAATAAATCTTTCCACAGGAACGCATACTTACGCTTATTCAAAAACAGGTTTTTTAAACGGGACAGGAAATGTGCGAATCGAAGAAGCTGAAAAAAGTGTACAGATAACACTTGTTCCTGGAGCGACAGTTACATTCCATACAAAGGTAGGAAATTCTGCTTTGGCGGATGTAAAGATAATTGTAGGGCAAAGTAGCGCAAGGGCACTTCCTGAAACCATTGTAACAAACAGTCAGGGTATCGCGGCAATTGATCTTCCTACAGGGGATTATCAATATCAGATTCCTACTACAAGTACGGATAATCCTAATCTGGTGGAAGTGCCAAGCGGAACATTTAGTGTGGCAACCGCCGCAAGCGCCATTGAATTGGATTTGGCCGATTATGTAAAATACAATGTTACTTTCCAGACTGTTCCATCCACACAAGATGTAGCTATAAGTTTTGCCAAGGCAGAATCTCCAGACACACCTGTTGCAAGTGGAGCTACTGCTTCTAACGGCATTCTTACTTTGACTTACAAGAACGGACAGTATATCTATACAGCAAAGAAATCCAGTTATAAAGATGTAACAGGTGAATTTACAATTGCTGGTGGAGATCAGAACATAACGGTTGAGATGCTTCAAATTTCAACGGTTACATTTACTGTAAAAAGTCAAAATGATAGTTCTCCTATTGAGAATGCCATTATCGAAATGGCAGATCGAAGCGATTCATCTAACAAATACAAAGGGACAACTAACTCGTCTGGCGTAGCTACTATGACGTTTAATGGCGGAGAGTTTGAGTGGTCACAAGATAGCGATGCGGATTTTTCCGGTTGTCCTGTTTTTCAAGAAGATGAAAAATATCTTGTTCCATCGGAAGGCGTAACAACAGATCAATTAAAGACCTATTTCCCCAATGGTGTAATTGTCTCTCCATTGACAATTGTTCAGGATAAGGATAATAGTAGTGTTACGGAAAGTCTTACCAGAATTTACAATTCAAATAAAATAGATGGCTGGGAGGGAAGCTGGGATAAAACGAAAAAGAACCTTACTTTAACGAGCGTGATCAAGACATCGACAGCTTCTACAGAGACTTATGTTTTGTTTAATGTGGATGCCGGACTTATAGGGTTTTCGAATGGTCTTTTCCAAATTGGCACAGAAAAGACAGTGGATTATCACAAGGCTTTGGATTTTGGTTTTAAGGTAAGTGGTGTTCCGTCCAATCTGAAGATAGTTATAACTTATGGCTCGCAAAACGCTCCCTTAACGGTGGAGATGGAAAATGATGTAATTCAAAGATTCCAGCTTTCTGATCTTTTGTTGGATACAGAAACAATAGGTAATTCTACCATTTGGTCAGTGCATGTGCAATCTTTTGACGGAGGTACATTATCCGCAGATGATTTGAAAGATTTGAATATCACATTCTCTTTCTATGGCAAAAAGGTAATAAGTTCAGATATTCCGGCAAATAAAGTTTTGTACGGAAGCTATGATTATACAGTTACCCCGCCTTCTCCTTTGGAAGCGCAATCAGGCATGTTGAATGTAAACGCACCTGCCATCAACAAAGAAATTTTGATTGCAAATAATGTAGATGTAACATTTAAGGTAACCGCAAAGCAGCCTTTACTTACTCGCCCTCAAATAGGTGATTTTGTGTATGGTGACAAAACATGGTCAACTGAATTGGATAGTGCTAAAACTTGTGTTGGTGTTATTACCGATGTAAGAAGTAAGGATTTTGACTTCATAGGTTTGGAAAATCTGACTGCCGGTTTTTGGACAAATTCATTAGGCACTATTTCTGATGTAATAACTGAAACAAATAAATCTTTAGCCATATGTGACTTCGCAGGTAAGACAAATTCTCAAAATATCATACTTGCGAAACCAACGGAAAGCACGGCGGCACATCAGTGTGCAGCTTATTCTACAGAAGGATTCGGTACAAATTCTTGGTTCTTGCCTTCTTGTGGACAGTGGGGTGTAGCTCAATTAAACAGAGTTAAGATCGACACTTCAATAAGTGCGACAATCGGTTCAGATCCATTGAGTAGTGGTTCATATTGGACTTCGACACAATACAATTCAAATGATGCTTGGATTTTTGGTTGGGTTAATGGCGCAAAAAGGAGAACGACCAAAAATAATTCATATACAGTTCGTCCTTTCTGTACCTATGAATACAATCCTGTTCCAAACGGTGTATATATTTATGATAAAGATAATAATCGTTACACAAAAGAAGAATGGGTATCATCTGGTAAAGGAACATCTGATGTATGTGGTATAGGCATTTCAACTGATACTAATTCGTTTATGGTATCGACGAATAAAAGTGGTGTAAACTACGCTTTTGGAGGTAAAGGTACTTTGATTAGCAATACACCAATATTAGATATCAATGTGGCATCCTCAGACTTATATAAAGCAACGCATGGTTTCATTTATACCGACACGATAATATCTCAATTGAGAACTGGCAATGCACCTGCGGCAGAATACGCCAAGACATATATGTTTGGGAATGGACAGAATGGCTATTTACCTTCATATGGCGAGGCGACCACTCTGTATTCTTACAAAACACAAGTGGAAGAGATTTTGCGCATGTTGGGTCTTTCTTTATGGGAAAGTGCATCTATTCAAACTTGCACCCAGTATGGGGCTTCAAACAATGCAAATCTTAATTGGACAAACGGGATTTATTTTGGACCAGATAAAAATGACAGGTATACAGTTTTACCTTTTACCCTTCTTCCTTTGTCTAATCTAGCAATTCCTATCGAGAACGCTCTTGTAAAAATGACATCTGCATCAAACAATTATCAGCAGAATACAAATAACAATGGAGAAGCTGTTATTTCTGCTGCATTAGGCGTTGATTATGATTATGAGGTCAGTGCTGATGGTTATACAACGCAGAACGGGAAAGTCGGTGTATTAAATGAAGCGAAAACAATTGAGGTTACTTTGCAGCCTGCAAGTGAGCTTTCTATAGTTGTTCACAGGAACACATTAGACGGGGCAACTGACATTTCCGGCGTACAGGTTGTTGTGACTGAAAATAAGGAAGGAGGGGTGCAGATGGCTTCCGGTACAACTTCACAAAACGGGACAGTCGTTTTATTTGTACCAGACGGAAGCTATAAAGTAGCTTTTTCTAAAGATGGATTTGAAAGCAAAGAGGAAACGGTTGAAGTAAGCGGGGAAACTGCGTTTAACACCTTCCTTTTGCAGATATACAATACTATTAATGTTCAGGTAAGAAGAGTTGGACAAATGCAAGGTATGCCAAGCCAAATCCAACTAAAGGACAGTACGGGGCTAGAGGTGATTCAGACTAAAAATATAACCACTACCGTAACGTTCGCCAATGTCGCATACGGACAGTATATCTTGTATGTACCGGAAGGGGATTTTTCCAAAGAAACATCCCAAAGCATTACTGTGAATAGTGAAGGAATGCAGGTGCAAGTAAACCTTACTCCGCTGTATATGGTGCAAGTAAAAGTAAACCCTACTGGTGGTAATGTGGAATTTACAGATTCAGAAGGGCAGAAGCATACAGGTTCGGCAGGACCAGCAACATACACGGCACGGTTTGACAAAATTCCTGCGGGAAATTATCAGATTAAGATTACATCTTTCGGTTTCAGTGATTTTTCAACGACAGGAAGTATAAGTGGGGTTTATCAAACAAGTGTGAATTTGGAATACACCCTAACTAAACCGAACAAGTTGGTGCAGATAACAAGTGACCAATCCAATTACCAATTAGATACTTCTTACAAATACGTTTCCCTTTTGATAGTTGGAAGAGGAGGTGAAAAATTTGAGTATTGGGATTCTTGGGATAGTTTTGTATTGCTGGGCGGAACAACTGGACAAATTGTATATATTCCTAATATATTGATATCGGATATTTCAGATGGTCGAATAGCTAAAATTACATTTAGCAATGTTCCAAATGCGGGTAGCTGGACATACGGCACAAAATATTCCATAAAATTAGGAATAACAACTTATGAATATACAGCTTACAATGGGGTAAGCGAGGCTCGTAATGATGCTGATCTTGCTATGCCACAAGAAAGCAGACTATCTAATTATTCTGTATATAACGCAAAAAGTTCCGGTGCTATAGCTGCTCACATGGCAGGTAGATTTTATTGTAGTGGAAGTTTCGGAAGCCAAAACGCAAAAGAAGAAACTTATACAGGCACAAGAATGCAACCAGATGGTGCGCCAGGTGGAGACGGTAGATATGGATTTAAAAGCACTTACGAAAGTCCTGTTTTGGGAAACGCAACCAAGCCTGTTCAATCCTCAGTTGTTATCCCTGTCCAGTCTATTTTTGGAGGTACAAGTAAAGGTGAAGCAGGATATTTAAACACTAAAAGTGGGAAAAGAACCGGTGCATCTGCATGGGGAGGTGCGGGCTATGGAGGTTCTTTTTACACTTCTCCGGACGGAGGTAAAACAAGGATTGCTGGGTATGGCTCTGGACAAGAATCTTCTCCGGCAGATGATGATGCGGGAAATATTACGAAACCAGGAGAAGGTATATTTTGTATATACTACCACAATGAACCTATTCAATAAACTAAAGGGAGAGTTTTAATTGCTCTCCTTTTTTTTGTTTTGATTATAAAAGAAGTGCAAGTTTATCATGTTTGTTGAGAAAAGACTATCTTTGTGACAAGTACTTACTTAGATAAATCAAATTTAAAAATTTTCATTGCAATGGATATAATCAAAAGAACAGTAACAGCTAATTCCAATAAGCTGATAACCACTAACGGCGAAGCCGCACCTTCTTTAATCAGCAGTGCATGGAATTTTGCCACAATTGAAGAAGATATTGTGCTGATTGACCAAAACGGACAAAAAGTTCCGTTTGTAGTTATTCCTCTTTCCGAAGGGGCAATTAAGGTAATCCTTTCAGGTGGAATGGAATATACCATTTCGGAAGCGGAAGTGAGTGCAAATATAGGAATGCCACTCATGTACATGGTACAAAAGATTCTGAAAGACGGAACAACGGCAACTTCTTTGAGTATAGGTATCTAAAGGAAAGGAATTGACAATGAATTTAATAGGAAATATTAATGCAATTCCTTTTAGGAGATTTAGGGGAGGGGGTGGAGTAGCTCCTATTCCTCCTTTTCCATCTATACCTGGTATGATTGCAAGGTATTCAGCATTAGGTCTTACTAATGAACAAATGGCAGAGAACCCTGTATGGAAAGACCTTACAGGCAATGGACATGATTTACAGATGAAGAATTTCGCTTGGAAGGGGATGTCCGGGGTAGGTGGTTACAAGTTTGATTTTTTATTAAATGAGTGGACTACTAGTAACGATCAAATAAGCGAAAAATATAGTTACAAAATTGTAATTAATAATAAACAAAATGGCGTACAGCTGATTAATAATTCAAGGCATATAAAAATAACTCTTAAAATAACTGGCATAGAAATAAATAAAAGTATATTTAGGGTCTACGATAATGCCGGTATGGAACATAAACAAGATTATACCAAAGACGGTATATACGAAATTGATTATACAGCTAATGAAGGAGCTAATAGAATTTATTTTTACGTCGTTGGTGGTAACATGGGGCAATTGGAGAACCCGATTACCATCGAACAACTTCCCCTCTACCCCGGTGCACTCGTCTTTGACGGAGTAGACGATTACGGTACCTGTGATAACTTCCCTGTTCTGACTAAGGAAAAGGGATATACGGTTGTAGCGTTGAGACAGTGGATTACA
>ENA-OPCT01001001-OPCT01001001.1-human-gut-metagenome-genome-assembly--contig:-NODE-1001-length-12959-cov-2.299442_pt1 | contig 12959 bp, 12 predicted proteins | sample MGYA00241572_ERZ501495 | MGnify/ENA primary metagenome ERZ501495 (study PRJEB25962, sample SAMEA2042580) | human gut metagenome | biome: human gut; feature: human-associated habitat; material: faeces... | reverse complement strand
CACTAGCTTTTTTTCCCACTTTTTTTTCGTATGCCTTATCAATATCAACATATCCCACTTGCATTGCTAAATTTGAAAGTTGTAATGAATTACATACCTGAGAAAAATCTGCTTGGGAAACATTATCCGATGCAATTACTGTAACAAACAACATATCATCAATATGCGGCCACTTATCAAAACAAATAACATATTTTACATTTTCATAGTGAAAAATATATTTGAACGCAATGTCTCTTGTTCAGATACAAGTGGGAATCCCATATCTTTAAAAAACTGGACAACTGAATAATAATCCTCCGCTATGAATTGAGAACTATTTGTTTTATCTTTAGCATGCTTTTTATTTTTGTATGTTACAGTAACAGGTGCTATCCCATCGCAGTTTATATCTCCTGCACGAATCCTTATCCAAGATGATTCTTCAACAGTTTCTTCAAGTTTTGATAAATTTCTGTTACTTCCAAAGATAGATCTATGCATTATTTCCTCATACATAATCTCATGTACGTTTCGACCACCTGTCAAATCCAAAATATTTTCTAGCACCTTGACAAATCTATCCTGCGAAATAATATATTTTTTTCCTTCTTCTTGTTGCATAACAGATTTCCTATCTATAATTTCTAATGTCTACTGCTTTTCCTTTAACAAAAACATCTTTTGCCTCCTCTGGTATCGAGGGATTATACTCTCTTGAATTTGTCATTTGTGTTATTTCATCATAAGTTTCTAACATTTTACTTCTTTCTGGTTGACGCATATTTTGCGGATATGCTACTGGAACTTTATGCGTATAAAAATTGAGATCATTAGTAGTTACTATATATTTATCACTTACAAACGATGAATTTATCGGATGTGGAGTATAAAAATTGAAATATGGAATAAGATAGTCCTTATCATAAATATCCTTGATAAACTCCTTCAAATTTTCATAATATTCATTATCCTCTAATTCTGAGCAGCCTAAAATCAACGAAGCATTTACTTTAATCTCATTTTCATAATGTGCTTTAAATAAGTCTACTATTTTACCTCTTTTAAAAGCCATTCCTTTTTGGAGCAAACTTAATATATCACTTTGGGGAGACTCGACTCCATACTGAATTTCATCTACTCCCCATTCACGAAGAGTTGCTAAATTTATGTCCGTTCTATTCCAATCATCTAATCTCATTCGAATTTTAAAATGAATATCATTATATTGACTACAATGTTGCATTATTTCCTTCACTCTATTTGTTCCATGAATAAAAAAATTTTCATCCTTTATTGAAAAATAACGTACTCCCTTAGAATAAAGAAAATCTATCTCTTCCTCAATAACAGTTGATAATCTTTTAATTACAGAACTTCCTGTCTCAAAGCGAACCGAACAGAAACTACATTTTTGATTACATCCTCGAGACGTTACAATATCTATCTTCGGAACACTAATTTTCTTCGCCCCTACATAAATCTCCTTTCTAATATATGATCCATAATTCTTTAGAATATCATCCCACTCATGTAGTTCAATTCCAGGCATCGTATCTGTTAACCAAACTGTTGTATCCAAGTTATTCTTCGAAAATACATTATTAACATTTACAAACTGTTTTTTTGTTTCCTGCCATTGGTTAATCATTAATGCATCTATAAGTCTTATCCATGGCACCGTTCCCACACCAGGAATAACATAGTCAACCACTTCAGAATTGATAAGATATCTCTCATTCGAATATGTAAAAATCCCTCCTGCTACAGTTATTTTTCCCTTAGTATGCGCAATTCTAAATTTATCTATTGCCATAGGTACTTCACAAGTACACATGCCAATACCTATAATATCATATTCCTCAATTAACGTATCAAAATTTTTTTCTCTTTTTTCAATGGAAAGCAATCTCTCATCATATATGTCAACTTGCACATTGGGTCTACATAATGTGATATAGTTTTTTATAACCCATAATCCTAATGGAACGCCAAAATCTATGCCACGTGTTGGATATTTTATATCACATTTTACTAATAAAATTTTCCATTTCTTCCATTTTTTAAACTGGGCCCTTATTTTAGTCAATTCCTCACTATTTTCTTCAGCCGTTTTTCGTGTGTACTCCATATTTTTAATAATGCCGTATGTGTCTAAATCCTGTTTTCTACTTATTGATAATGTTTTTCCAGATATACTTTCGTATTGTTTTTTTAACAAATATACAACATCACTAATAGAAAGGAATTCTTTGGGTTCTATACTACCTTTTGATAACACTTTCGCAAAAGTATATGTGAATACACAATTCAATTCATGATCTATCTCTGCTTGAATTGCGCTTTCAATTTCAGCACATGAACATAATATAACTTCTCCCTCGCAGGTAACTTCTTTTTTTATATTTTTTTCATTCTCGTCCCCCATTGTTAATGCAGCCCCACTATTACAACAATCTAAAATAACGAGAACTTTCCTTGAGGATCTGTTTCTGAGACTCTTAATTATTACACTGTAATTAAGTGCTGTCATCTCTATATTATTCTTAACCGTATCATTTGCTAAAAGCCATAATTCATTGCCTATTTTTATTCCATGACCACAAAAATAAAAAATGGCCACATCATCTTTTTGAATATTATCTTCAAATTTCACTATTTCATTAGTAATTTCATGTCTTTGTTTATCATAAATAAAAAGTGTATCTTCTTCCGAAACACCTAATTCAGAGACTATTACAGATTGCAATTTTTTTACACTATTTAAAGCTCCCTCTAATTCTGATATTTTACTATCTTTGTAATGGCTTGAGCAAACGACACACCACTTAACTGCCATATTCTATCCCTCTATTACTTTGCTAAGCATCTCCATAACTTCCTCAGTGCTCATATTTTTTATCTGACCGTTAAAAGAAACTTCTTTATCTCCGTTCTTTATGTTAATAGTGCAAGAATTCTTGCTAATTAACGCAATAATAATATTTCCAATCATTTCCACTGTCTTTGAGATTGGTTCTACTAATACTTTTAACGCATCCAGCATACCCATTTCACCATTGTTACTATCATTATTTAGAATTTCTACTTCAAAATATCTGTTCAATGTACTGTATAATTCATATTCAGCTTCGGAACATGTAAATATTAATTCGTTCATAAATCTCGCCTTCCTAGTTCTATATCAAATTTTATTAAATGGATTCATAGTTATTAATAAATTTATTCTCCGACTCATTAAATTTAAGCATTTTTATAGAATCAAGATCTATTCCATATATTTTTGAATAAACTGCATCTATATCTTGCGTAGTTACATCATCTACAGACCATCCCAGTAAAGTTATTGCTTTTAAGACATCTTCCTCTGATTTTGCTTCAATTTCAAGATGTGGTGGTATCATAGGCCATTTATCCAGATCAAAGTTAACTCCATCCAAAGTATATTCTATGCGGAAATTTTCTTGAAAAGTCCTCGGAATATATCCTAATTTTGCTAGTATTTCATTAGTATCTTCAAAATCTGATACCATTATTTCCAACTCTTTTGTTCCATCAACATGCAACGATTTAACTTCCTTTATTGTAAGTGTAGAAACTTTTCCATTAGATCGCAGGCGAATCCATCGTCCCTTCTGAGCAGGAATAAAATCATATACATAACGTTTTTGATGATATACACCCACTTTCTTTGCTCCGACTCTATTCAATTTTTGAATAATTTTCTCAAAAGAGACATCTAATTTTCTTACTTCATATTCCGTTTTCATTGATTCTTTCCTCCTCATATTTTAATCCTATATAATTTTCCAGTCTAAAATCACACTCCCTTTCTAGTTTCGGAAATTTCTTTAAAATTATTAAATAGTATATCCTGAATTATTCACAGCTGTGCCGTGAAAGTGCTTGAAATCCGCATAGTTACTACGTTTTAACTTAGATTATTCACGGCACAGTCGTGAAAGTGGCTGAAAACCACATAGTTTCTATATTTTAACTGAATATTGCTTTTCACCTATCAGATGAATGAAAAAAGAGCATCCATTTGTGGTAAAATTAAGGTGTCGAATCTTAAAAAATAACCCAAAGGAGCCCTTTATGAGTATTGTAAACACCTTAGCCTTAGAAAGCAATAGACAGATTAAAATAAATTTTGATGGAGGAGGTCTCTCCTCCGATGCAGGTCTGCTTCTTATCAAAGAATTCATAAGCAAGCTTGGTATTGATAAGCTTTTAGACAAAACTTTCAAGACCAATGATCCTGCATTATTCAGATATCATACGGATCAGGAAAATCTGCTCCAGATGATATATATGATCATTGCCGGTTATTTCGAAGATGATGCTTCCGATGAACTGACAAATAATCCTGTATTCAAGTCTGTACTTGAAAAAGATGCCCTTGCATCACAGCCTACGGTATCAAGATTCTTTAACCGTATGGATGAAGATACCTTAAATCAGTTTCTTGCGATTAACAGAGTGCTTCGAAAGAAAATTTACAGCATTCAGATGCCACAGACTGTTATTCTGAATCTGGATTCCACTCTCCTTGATGCATACGGCAGACAGGAAGGCAGAGCCTTTAACTTTCATTATCAAAGCAATGGTTATCATCCACTTGTCTGTTATGATGGAATGACCGGAGACCTGATAAAAATACAGCTTCGTGATGGAACTCAGTATTCCTGTACCGGAGTGGTCGACTTTTTGCAGCCGATACTGGATGAATACCTGAATGATTATCCTGAAGTTCCAATCCTGCTTCGTGGTGACAGCGGTTTCGCTACGCCTGTTCTTTATAAGCAGTGCGAGGAAAATGGCACAAGCTATGTGATCCGGTTAAAAGAGAATGGTATTCTCCGTGAAAAAGCATCCTATCTTGTGAATGAGCTTGATGAAATCACCAGAAATAACAAAGTGGATTATGCGGTAGTTTATGGCGAATTCATGTACAAAGCAGGTCCATGGCCTTATGAAAGGCGTGTGGTATGCAAGGTTGAAAAGCCGGAAAACCAAATGGTTTACATGTACACATTTATTGTCACAAACATGGATTCCTCACCAGAGTATCTCATCAAATTTTACTACAAAAGAGGATTGATGGAGAACTTCATCAAAGAAAGTAATTCCTGCTCTCTGTCTATTCCTTCGGCATTTATATTATTGCCAGAAATTTCCGATCCTATTCCAGAGGTCGGGTGTGGGCAGAGCCCACAAAAGGCAATGATCATGATGCCTTACTTGTCATGCAAAAAAATCTACTTGACGGGGAGCGGTTCGCACTTGAGACTTGATTAGTGCGTCAGCTCTTTTTTTAAATCATATTCTTAGTAATCATATTCTTAGTATTCATATTCCAACATCGCTTCTGAATTATCCATCATTTTATTCAGAGTTCCTCATTCTGGAAGCTTCACATTATTCTTTCCCTGACATAACATTGCCAAATAACACTGTATTCTTAGTTAACAACACCAGGTTCAATAAACCCCTCCCCCAGTACCTCATTTGAATCCATAATGACAACAAAAGCTTCCGGATCTATCAACAATACATTTTTTCGAATAATATATAACTCTTTATTATTACATGCACAGAGTACTATTTTCTTATGATTATGGGTATAACTGCCTTCTGCCCAAAGGAATGTTGCCCCTCTTCCTACTTTTTCTGCAATCATCTGCGCAATCTGCTCTGGATAATGCGAAATAATCATCGTCATCTTTCCTGCTGAAAATCCATTCATTACTTTATCTATCACTACAGATATTAAAAAAGTTATTAAAATTCCAATTAAAAGACTATCTGCACTTTTTGACACCAGACAAACTCCCAAAACAATAACTGACGAATCCAGAAACAGCGTTAAGGTTCCTAAAGAAAGATGGGGGAATTTTTTTCGCACAAGCATAATCATAAAATCAGTTCCACCAGCTGATGCATTTCTTGTATACATTAGAGCATAACCAATTCCGGATAACGTCGCTGTACATAAAACCGCCAGAAGCATTTCTCCTGTATATCTTGGAAACAGTGGTGCAATATGATCTGTAAAAAAAGCAACACTTGCAATACATAATATAGACTTTTCCAAAAATTCCCTTCCAAGTATTTTCCAAGAAATAACTGCCATTGGAATGTTTAAGCAAATCACCGTCATGCCTATAGGGATTCCAAACAGATGATATCCAATCAGCCCTATCCCAGTGAATCCAACCATAGGAAAAGAAAATGCCGATGCAAAATTATATGTCGCAATACCAATCAGAAAACCAGAAAGTAAAAAAATCCCCAGATCCTCTAATTTTTTTTTAACCTTTTTCTCTAATTTCATTACAAGCCTCCACGTATTCTAAAAGAGCCGGAAACCACATTCAAGGCTTCCGGCTTTTTGTTTAATTACTGTTCACATGCTTTACCACATTCATTCGCGGACTGATATATTTAAATTTATCACCTCGCAGCACTGACTTGGTTCGATGGAAGGGCTTATCATATTGATCATACACAATTTCTTCCATCAATAAACAAGGTGTCCCTGTTTTTACTTTCAACTCCGCTGCCTCTTCTGGTGTAGCTTCGCACACACTAATTTCCATCACTGAGTTTCCAGACTGCAGTCCATACTTTTCAAGAAGGATCTGATACAAAGATGCATTATTCAAATCTTCTACAAGTATATTTTTCAAATGTCCTGGAAAATAAAGCTTTTCCAGCATAACAGGTACATCATCTGCTGTTCGCACACGCTCTACCAAAATAACCATTTCACCATTTTCTAATTTTAACTGCTGCCGATCTCTGTCTTTTGCCTCCTGAAGTGTGCATTTTAGCGTCTTGCCTCCTGGAACTTTGCCATTACGTTTACAGAGATTGGTAAAACTATTTGGGCTTGAAAGATCCTCTGTCATCTTTTCTTCCTGCACAAATGTTCCTTTTCCCTGTTTTTTCGCCAGAACGCCCTCTTCCACCAGTTCAGCAAGTGCTTTCCGAACAGTCATTCGACTAATTTGATATTTTTCACTTAATTCCAATTCTGTCGGAATTTTCTGATTTGCTTTATAAATTCCCTCTTTAATTTCCTGAAGAAGCAAGTCCTTCAACTGTTTATATAGCGGAACAATACTCTGCGGATCTAATTCATTCATAATGCACCTCATTCATCTGTATATGTCTCTAAACATATACGCTTTTATTTTATATTATATAATCTTTTTTCCAATCCAGCAAGCTTTCTAAGTATATTCCTCCAAAAGTTACCAGTGATATATTCAGCTTCATCCAGGCTATCGTATTTCAAGCCAATTCTATACCATTTTCCCGATCAATAAGGAACATGCCACATATATCGGCGTACATATACGGAATGATTACGAGCATCTGCAAGACGGTGGCTGTATCTGCTTAGTACTCCGGTAAACACCAGAGGACTTAAATACTCTGCAACTGTTGCACCAAGTATATCAATACCAAACTCTTTACCATCCAGCACTGTGATACGTTTTCCATATTTCTTCAGGAAATCAACAGCTCTTTCATCCATTTCCCGCTCTCTTCCTACTCCTACAAGTACAAGAAACGGAACTTCTTTATCAACTACTTCAAATGGTCCATGGAAGAACTCTCCACTGTGAATTGGATTTGAGTGAATCCACTGGCACTCCATTAAAATACATGTAGTTGTTGTATACGCTACGTTATAATTTGCGCCTGTGGCCATAACATGAAGCACTTTATCATCTTTATGTTCTTCTGCAAATCGGATAGCACCTGGCTCTGCATATTCACGTGCTTTTTTGATCACATCATCCAGTATATCAAAACCATGCTGCATGTCGTCATAGTGTTCATATCCTTCTGCCTGCTGTAAGAGTTCTACCGCAAAACGAAGAGCTACTGCCATAGAGCATGTGGAATACTGATACTTCGGCTCATCACCATTAAAGAACACATAATCTCCCTGCTCTGCAAGTGGAGAGTCTTTTTTCCCAACGATCGTAATGGATACTGCTCCCTTTTCCTTTGCTGCTTTTGCAGCTGCAACAGCCTCTGGTGTAGTTCCGCTTGCAGACAAAGTAACTACAATACAATTTTCGTCAAAAGCCTTAGGTGGGCAAAGTACAAACTCTTTGGCTGTATACACATGACTATCTATTGTTGCTGACTCACATTTTAAGAAAAAGTCTGCAGTTGTCAATCCTGCTTTTGAGCCACCGCAAGCTGCGAAGTAAATCGCATGAATACCTCCATTTTCCTTTCTTGAGTCCAGAATTTCTTTTACGACTGCTTTATAATCAATTTTCATAATATGACCTCCTCAATTTTATTGTTTTATCTTTCACATCAATAATCCAGTTTGTGATAATATCTTCTGATTTCCATTGGATGTTTTCTTACATTTTCCAGGTGCACATTAATACGTGCGTAAATAGCTGCCATTATCATTGGAGTCAAAATTTCCCTAAATGTGTCATCTATTCCAGGTGTATGATATTCTTTTGTATCAAATACCGTAATATTATCGCAGATTCTCGGTAAGAAACGTTCTACACGTTCAGCCTGAGCTCTGCCACGATCTTCCCCTTTAAATATAGTAACATTCGTATCTTTTTCAATAACTTCAAGTGTACCATGGAAAAAGTCTGCACAGGAAATAGATTTTGTACGCATCCACAACATCTCTTCCATGTAGCACATCGCATAGCTATAAGCTGCACCCTTTAACATTCCCCCGCCAACAACATAGTGCATACTGTCCTCACCATGTTTTTCTGCAAATTCTTCTGTTTTTTTATCCGCTTCTTTCTGCACATTAATTAATGCATCCCCTAATGATTCCGCCTGCTGATAAAAGAGATCATACAATTCGAATTCTCCCTTTTCTTTCATGAACGCCAGCATAGTCACAAGCAGCTTCAGATAAGCTCCACCTTTGCATGAAAACAAAATTTCAGTTTCTTTTGCCAGAGGAGAATCTTTTTCATCCACAAATCCAAAAATTGTGGCTCCTTTTTCCTTGCCATAACGCACAGCATCTGTCATTTCCGGAGTATTTCCTGTAACCGATGTGATCACCATAACAGACTTCTCTCCAAGCTTTGTATTTCCTTCAGCTATCAGATCTGCTGCATTTTCAAGATATATTTCCATTTTGGAATGTCCTTTAAGATAAGACATTAATTCTTCCGCAACTGCATATGTACCGCCAATACCTACGAGAAAAATATTGTCATAACCTTTCTCGCAAATTTTTTTCACAGCAGCTTCCACATCTTTGCGCAGTGCAAGTGTCTCTTCCACATCTTTTTTGATTGCATCCTCATTAAACTTAAGCATTTTTATCCTCCTTTTATTTACATTTTATTATTTACATTTCAATAGAAAGCCCCATACCAAAAGATCCTTCTCTTAAACAGTTACGTCCTGAAAAATCTGCTGCAGCTGCAAAAGCAACTTCTATCATAGATTCTGTAATGATACTGTCTTTGGTCCATCCTTCTTTTAACAAAGTTACCAAAAATGCGGCAAAGAAAGAATCTCCTGCGCCCATAGTATCTACAGCCTGTATTAATTTTGCCTGTCCTTTATGGCATAGACCATCTTTTGTTACCAACAGCTGTCCACCTTTTCCCCTGGTCATCAGCACATGTGCACCACCATATCCTTGTACTTTTTTGGCAAAACTAATACACTCTTCATCTGACATATCTTCACAGGAAAACAGTGCCATATCTACCATTGGACTTACCTGTTTCAGATATTCAGCTGTACGATATTTATCTTCTGATGAAAAATCAAAGCTGATAATCGGTCCTAATGCATGTACTCTTTCAATCTGATTTTCTACATGTGCATAGCAGGAACTGTGTACAAGCTGAAATGATTCTACATAGTTCAGATCCGCACTGCTCAACATAGGTGGGTACAAGCTTCCAACACCATGTTTTTCTTCAAAATAACCACTAACAAATACTCTGTCACCATCAACAATGTTGACCGCAGCCCGTCCGGATACTCCATGCTTCACAGGACAATGTGAAATGTCTACATGCTTTTCTCTGGCGCATTTCAGGATATGTTCTCCTATAACGTCATCACCTACTGTTCCTAAAAATCCTGCTTCAGCTCCATTCTCCGCTGCATACACCGATACATTAAATGCATTTCCCCCTGGAAACGCCATCTTTTTGTGAATATAATAATCCACACAGCAATCACCCAAACCTAGTATTCTCATATTTTCTATCCTTTCACGCCTCCCTGCGCAAGCCCTCTGACAAACTGCTTCTGGAATATCAGAAAAACAACAACTACTACAGCAGCTGATATTGTCAATCCTGCAATCAAAACAGGATAATCTGTTCTTAAAGCAGTCTGCAAAGAAACCAGACCAACAGGGACTGTTTTTAACTCATCACTTTCTACAAATACCGTGGCAAACATATACTCGTTCCATGCATGCATTGTGGCAAACAACGCTCCTGAAAATAATATTGGTTTGCTCATTGGTAACACAATTTTTGTAAACATTTGTATTACAGAACAACCATCCAGCATTGCAGCTTCTTCCACAGACTTTGGGAGAGACAGCATATAAGAACGAAACAACAGCACTGTAAATGGAAACTGAAATACACTATAGGAAATAATTAATCCAAGGTGCGTATTATACAATTTAAGTTTCTGCATAAGTTTAAACAAGGAAACCAGATTTACTTCTGGTGAAATCATCATTCCTGCCACAATCATAATAAATATGAGATTTTTCCCTTTAAACTCAAACCTGCTTAATACATAGGAAGCCAGCGAACAGCAGAGCACAGTCATAATTACAGTTCCTACTGTCACAATGATACTATTAAAAAAATACTGGCCAACACCATATTTCACAGCATATGCATAATTTTCCCAATGTATTTTATCCGGAAGTGACCACGGTGAAGACAAAAACTCTGTATTGTTTTTCACACTGGAGATCAACATCCATGCAAGTGGTAATATAATAGCAACTGCAAACAGACAAAAGAACAGAAACACCAGTATTTTTCCAATGGAAGAATACCATCGATTATATTTCATTGTTCTGCCTCCTCTCCTGTTCTGGATATCTTCATTTGTATCAAAGATAATACCAGCGTAATCACAAATATCACTACCGCATACGCACTTGCCACACCCATCTCATCGTTATTAAAAGCGGTCCTATACATTGCTGTTGCAAGAACCTCAGTTGCCCTTCCCGGTCCACCACCAGTCAGTATCTGTATCTCTGTAAAAATCTTATAACTTCCAATTACTGTTATAAGTGCAGTTACCAACATCGACTCTTTGCTCATAGGCAACGTTATGTACCAAAATTTTTTTACTGAACTGGCACCATCTATAAGTGCCGCATCATGAATTTCCTGCGGAATCTTCTGGATGCCAATCAGATCAAGCAGCATACAATATCCAACATTTTGCCACTGAGAAATAAAGATACAACAGAAGATTGCAAGACCAGCATCCCCCAGCCAGCTGGGTGGATTTTGAACGTGGAAAACCTGTACCAATAATTGGTTCAACGGCCCTGTATTAGGGTTAAAAATACATTTCCACAAAAGGCCAATAACTGACATTGAAATTAATGACGGAATAAATAACACTGTCCGGAAAAATTTCTGAAACTTTCTCATAAATATTTCTTCCAGGCAAGCTGCCATTACCATCGCCAAACCCACCTGACACACGACAGAAAGGATTGCATATATAGTATTATTGAACAGTATTCTTAAGAATCCTTTTTTCTGGAATATGGCCAAATAATTTGCCATTCCTACCCACTTCCTATCCGGTGAATAGGATACCCATTTATACAAACTACCTATAATTGTCTGTATCAGAGGATAATACACAAAAATAAGCAATCCTATGGTTACCGGTGCCAGGAACAGTACTATGATTTTTTTATTTTTATAGATACTCATTCCCGAATCTCCTTTTTCTGTCCATGAGAATTATCTATTCCCATGGACAGTTAGTTCTGTTATTCTTCTGACTCACCCTGCACTTCTTCTGCAATTTCCTGCACCTCGAACATCAAGTCCTCTGGTGTCACAGATCCTGCAATTACCTCTTGCAGCCCAGGTACATAAACATCTGCAATCTTACTGTGAATATCTGCATCAAGCCAATTCGCAAAGCCTGAAGCCTTACTGTAAATGTCAACTGCCTGCAAAGTCAATGCATCTGAATTCTCTTCATTATGAATTCCCTGTACAGATGCCGGACTGGATAACTGTGTGATCATCCTCTCCTGCCATGGCTTGCTGGTCATAAGCTTCAGAAATTCAATGGCAACTTCCGGATTCTCACAGGATTTTGAAATCATAAATCCATCAGGTGAGCCAGTTACCAGATCCGGATCTCCATCTTCTCCCTCTGGGAATGGAATCTTAAATGCACCTGCGTTGAGATTATTTTCTTTACAACGTCTAAATTCGACAGACTGCATATATGTCATAGCTGCATTTCCTGTAAGGAAATCATTTCTTGCCACCTCGAAGTCAATGGAATTCGTATTTTCTGTAAAATACCCTTTATCATTCAAGTCTTTTAACATATTCAATGCCTGCACATATCCGTCATCTGTAAATGTACCAGTCTTATAATTATTATCTGCTGCACGTACATCACTTGGTACACACATACTGTTAAATGTGGAAATATAATGGCAAGCTGTCCAGGGATCACTGTTTCCCATAGCCAATGGCGTTATTCCTGCATCTTTAAATGTCTGGCATACATTTAAGAATTCATCATATGTAGTCGGCACCTCTACATTATATTTCTCAAATAAATCTTTGTTATAAATCATCAGCTTGGCGTCAACTCGTACCGGTACTCCATAAATACCTTCCTCATACTGAAATGGCTCAAGCGCAGCTTGGATAAAGCTATCTTTCCACTCAGGATCCTCTTCATAGTATTCCGTCAGA
>ENA-OPCT01000989-OPCT01000989.1-human-gut-metagenome-genome-assembly--contig:-NODE-989-length-13105-cov-2.465900_pt1 | contig 13105 bp, 10 predicted proteins | sample MGYA00241572_ERZ501495 | MGnify/ENA primary metagenome ERZ501495 (study PRJEB25962, sample SAMEA2042580) | human gut metagenome | biome: human gut; feature: human-associated habitat; material: faeces... | reverse complement strand
GCCGCATATCAAACGGATCGGCTTGCCTAGACAACCGTTGTACAGACAATACAAACGTAGAAAAGCTGTTTCAAATTCCACAATCAATCTTGTCGGCCAAGCGGTAAAGCGGATGCGACTGGTTCAGCATGTCAGACAAGTTGCTGAAAAAGGAAGGGCTATTATTCGTGTTTTTAATTATAAAACCTGCAAGTTTCTTAAACTAAAGATAAGAAAATCTGCAGATTTATCAAAGACTTTTATTGATTAAAATATTGAATAACAGTAGATAAAGATGTTTTTAAGGGACGACGAAATACTTATTGAATATTTGTATATATTAATCTATTCATTTTGACAACACATTTACGAGTTCATTTTCTAAATAATTACATGTATTTTATACTAAAATAATAAAAAGGTTATCCATTCAGTTTGTCTAAAGATAGTATTCAAACAAGCCGAATGAACTAAACCTATTTATTTGTGTTATTTTTAATCAAATTTTAGAAATGAACTTAAATTTATATTTCCCATTATCACATATAATGTCAATGGTAATTTTTTGTCCTTCAGCTGTATTCCAGGAATATGCATTAATGCTGTTGTTATCATCTGTAAGCATATCGTAGTTTATGTTGTCATTGGCTTTATAAGGTTTGCCATAAAGTGTATTAATAAATGTCATAAGATTATTTAAATCTGATTTTAGGATTTGAAATTTACCTGCGGAATAGCTGCAAGAAATTCCTACTATTTCGTTTACTGTTTCATTTTTTATTGAAAGATTAATCAGTTCAAATTTTGCATGCCATCCATTATTAATAACATTTATTGCATCTTTAGATAATGTCATTTCATTATTGTCTTTACTTTTTTTGACAATGCTATTGGCAAGTATATCTTTTATTGAAGTAATATTAGCCCCTGAATTAAGCTTTTGTGGATCAAAAGCATTAACTTTAGCAAGTTTATTTTCTTCTTCTGTTTGTTTGGCTTTTTTTTCATCAAGTTTGTTGATGTCTATTATTTTTTGAAGGAAGGTTTTGACTTCGATATAAGTTTGTTTACTAATAGTTGTAAACTTCGCTCTTGATGCACCTGTATTATCAAACACTTCAATAGTATATTGGGCAGGTATATTATAATACTCTGGCGTTTTCTTTATTTCTGTCTTCTTTTGGGCTGTGGCGCCTCCAATCAAAGCTCCAACAGGGCCTGCAACGACAGAGCCAATTATTGCACGTCCAGCCATTGAACCTGTGCTGGTTTTTGTAACTTCTTCTGATTTATATTTTACAACTTTTTGTTGTTCTCTTTCAGTTGTCTTTAGTTCATTTAGTTTTGAGCTGTCTACTATTGCTTCTTTTAGAAGTATACGATGTTTCGGTTCATCGTAAAGAATATATTTACCAATCTCATATTCAACTTGTTCTGTGTAAGCTCCAAATTGCTCCTTGGCTTTTTCAAGTCCTTCTTTTCTTATTTTATTGTCTTTTGATAGAGAAACAATAAACAGTATAATCGCTATTGCAACCATCACGATTATGGAAATTAATAGTGACTCTCCAAAGTTTTCAAGTGAACCACCAGCAATTATAGCATATGAAATTAGAATGATAGCTGGCAAGATTTTTTTAAATGTTTTTTTCATAATTCATATAATATTTAGTAGCATATACGATTGTTGGTATTACTAAGCTAAGTAAATCCCAAATGTCAAACGTCCCTGGTATTATTTCCCAATTTTGTAGAATCTCAAAAAGTATAGCAATGAATGGCAACGCTAATATCCACCTAATTTTATAGTCGTTTTTACTTACTAAGGCATCTATCATTATCATATATGAAATAATCCATAATGTATTCGGTAAACAGTACCTTATAAAGTAAGGTGGATTATATTGATTTGCATGAAGTCTCATTACTTCGACATATGTATCTAAATGTAACCATTCAGCCCATTTGAACATTAGTAATGTTTTTGTTCTAAATGCAATATAGAGTATTCCTCCAATTAGGAGTAAGATCATAGATGTGCTTACTTTTAATACTCTATAATTCATATCTATATTTTCGTTTATTATTTGCAAAAATAATAAATATTATATTGATTTATTAGTTCATATTGATTTTTTATCGTGAGTAAATAATACTAATACTTTTGTATATAATTTTATTTTAAATGTTTTTCCTCATGTTTTTATTTATGAGCCAACGTTTGCTATTTTATTGTCTTTATAATTCGCTTTTTGTTTCGCTTTGTTATATATACATTGTGAGTATAAGTGTTATTTTGCTTCTTGGCTAACAATAAAAAACTTGCGCACCTGCAATGATGATGTTTGCAGTGTGCGCAAGTAAAAGTCAGTCTTTAGTGACTGAAATGTTTCTTATAGAAACGAAGATATAGTCTTATTTGTTTTTCTTCGTATCGTTGGCATTTGTCAACAATTTGCCTTGATATTCTCCGGTCAATGTCTTCAAGAATGCTACAATCTTTTTCACTTCTTCTTGTGACAAATCTACGCCTACCTCATATTTGGCCATGGACAACACGGCATCTTCCAGTGTAGCCTGTGTTGCGTCATGGTAATATGGTGCTGTCAGAGCTATATTGCGCAAGCCTGGAACTTTGAAGCGGTGACGGTCTCTTTCGTTCTTTGTCTCCTTGAAACGACCATTATCCTCTATAGTAAGTTCGGTTCCACGATCTGCAAAATAATCAGCCTTGATGCCCATCAGTTCGTATGACTGTCCGCCAAGGTTTTCGCCGACATGACAAGTTGCACAGTTGTATTTCTTGAACAAGTCATATCCTGCAACTTCCTCGTCGTTCATTGCTGTTTTATCTCCCTTCAAGTATTTGTCGAAACGAGAATTAGGAGTCAGCAATGTCTTTTCAAATTCCTGAATGGCATTTGTAATATTTGCCTGATTGATGCCGTCTGGATACACTTCTGTAAATGCTTTTTTGAATGCTGCATCAGCATTAAGTTTCTCGCAGATTTCATCGAATGACTTGCAAGCCATTTCAACTGGATTCAATGGAGGTCCTGCTGCCTGGTCTGCCAGTGTAGCCGCACGTCCATCCCAGAACTGAACGAAATTATACACGGCATTGTAGACTGTAGGTGCGTTTACACCTCCAAACTGTCCGCCAACACCTTCTGAGAAAGCCTTGTTGTCTACACCACCAGTATTCAATCCGTGGCAAGTAGAACATGAAACTGTATTGTCGGCTGACAGACGTACGTCGTGGAACAACATGTTGCCTAATATTACCTTACGAATATCAACAGGAATAGAATCCTGAACAGGACGGACACTCTCATTAGTCCACTGCTTGTCTGCCAATGGATTAGGGTAAAAAGCTTCGCGTTGTGACTTGACCCAAGCAAGCGCTATCTGCTTTTCGGTATCGGTAATTGAAGATCCCCAGTGAACCAGGTAATACTTGGCAAGAGGCATTGTGCCATCAGCAATCACTTTTTCTACTTTCGCCAAATCCACTTCGTTGATTTTTTCGCCCTTCTTCAATGCCTCTACCATAGGAGTCATGTCGAATGAACGATACCCCAAGCGGATGTCTTCTTTCACCTGTTTGCCTGCTACCGGAAGTTCTGCATAGAAAGGCAACTCCGGATTTGCTGAATGGCAGGCAATACAGCCGCTGCTTTCGATAATCTCTTCCATTTGTGCATTGCTTTCCAGGTTGGCGGAAGGTGCTTTGTTCACCAACCGATAGACCACGCAAAGCACGATGGCCACCACCAGTACGGAAAGAATAATTTTCGAACTTTTTTTCATAAGAAAATGAATTAAAAAATTAAATAACCAGTATATATTAAAAATAAGACTATGATCGAGAATACAAGTGTATGCTTTGTTGGGCTGCCGGAAGATAGTTTACTCCGTACCAGCACATCTGCAGCGACAGGAAAGACGCGACAAGTATCCAGTAGAGTGCCTTTGGAGAGGCTTTTCGGAACAGTCTCAAGTGGATATACAGCAGATAGCCGGTCCAAGTCACTGCAGCCCAAGTCTCTTTAGGGTCCCAGCTCCAGTAATGCCCCCAAGCGGCTTTCGCCCAGATAGCTCCTGTAAGCATTCCGACAGTAAGAAAGGCCACTCCTGTATAGACCTGCTTGTCAATCGTTTCCAGATAATTGGAATTATGCTTGAAAAGTCCCATACATGACATGATAAAGGCGCATCCCAACACTGAATAAGAAAACATGTATATTGTGACGTGGGGGATGAACCACGGGCTTTGCAGTGCCGGCATGAGTGACTGATCATGGATTTCAGGCTTCAGAATATTGATAATTGCAAATACCGCTCCAACGACAGTAGAGAAGCATAAAATCCATGGATATTTCCAGCGTATGTAGGTCAACAGTCCCGATATGCCCATAAAGAATGAGTACCACAATCGGGTTTCGCCCATTGTACGTAGCGGTGGACGATGCAAGTTTAGCCAAAATCCTGCAATAAAGACTGCGAAGACCGTAATGCCAAGTAATGTGAGCAGGATGGCCCAGCGACTTCGTTCTTTGGAGAATAGAGCAAATAGTGCACCGCTCAGCCAAAAAACAATGGCCGAAATGGCAAACCATTCAAAATTGTTCCACGTTATTATCATAGCAACGAAACATTAGTTTTTATATGTCAAGTCAGCAAGCAGTCTCAGAGTGAAGATTTTCCCGTCTGTCTGGACCTGCCAAGAACAGCAGACAACTTCCGCACAGCATCATCACGATGCCCAGCAACATGAGGTGTTTCAACGGCTCACGCACAATCTGGACTATGCAGTATTGTGGTTGCGGCGACTGCATATCATAAGACGCCAGATAATAATCTTCTGCCCAGTTTGCCGCATAAGGATGGTTGACTTCCAGATGAGCAGGCTCGCCGTCTATTGAAATTTCTGCTGAAAAATGGCGCGGGGCTCCATTGGGATAATGCTCAACAACAAAATCGGTCAACTGCAATGCCTTCGGCAGATAAATTGGATTTCCTTGTTCTGTAAATGCTTCATTATTTGGCGACCTGCGGAACACAGGTATGCGCAATGTCTGTTCTTCGGCACTGCCTATGAATCCTGCAAAAAGAGCCAACCACAGACCTGCATGATTAAGCACGAAGCGCCACCTGTTGCGTCCTGGAAGGAAGCCTCTTTTCAGTGTGATCATGCCCAAATGGGTAAGCAACAAGAATAATCCTGTCACAAATATCCATGAGGATGTAAAATTATAGCATCCCAAGCGGGAGAAGATGTCCGACTTTTCTGCTATTTCCTGTGCTGAAAGCTGTGGAAACAAACCGACAACCAAACAGCCTGCCAGAAACCATCCCAGAGTCCAGTATGTGTATTGTCGGGAAATACATATTCGAACGAATCGGGAATGCCGATGTTCTTTATATGCGTACACCATTCCTACAGTCCAAAGCAATGCTATAAGGGCATCCAGCGGAAAGGCTAGAAAGGCAAATGGGAAATTTCCAAAAATACATTGTATTACCACTGAAAGCAACAACAATAAAATGAATGGCAAATTAGTCTTTGAGTTCATTCATCGATGATTTATGAAATAAATTGCAAATATAACTAATTTGTTTATTAAAATATGAGACTTTATTTTATTAACAATAATAGTGCATGTAATCAGATTTGTTTTGTCTGAATGTTTTTAATAATAGACTTTTCTGGCAGATTTTTATTGAATGGTTTTTAGACAAAAACTGGCGCACCTGCTGTGATGTATGCAGTGTGCGCCAGTAAAATCATGTACATATTTTTGTTGATAGAGTTTTCAGTCCGGTTTCGGAGCTATGCCGAAGTTGTCGTAGAGGTGCTGCCATTCTGCAATGTCCCTCTTGATTTCAAGAACATTGTCGTATCTCTTTGCCGGATCTTCCTGAGTGCACTTGATGGCTATCCTCTTTAGGTGGTTGCTTGCTCTTGTCGGGTCGTGGCGTCTGGTTTCGATGATGAGTTTTAGAACTGTTCCGAATTGCCAGATGTCTGATTTTGGTGTAACATTGGCAACCTCTTTCTTTAGTTCTGGTGGGCAGAAGTCGCCGTATCCGTTGCCGATAGGAATCTTGTTGTAGTATGCAGGAGCAATACCCAAATTGAGAAGCTGCATGTCGTATGTGCCGTCAGCCTTTATGAGGATGTTGTCTGGGCAGATGTCGAGATGGCAAAGTCCTTTTTTGTGAAGGAAATCGAGTGTGTCGAGCAACTGGTTGCAGAACTTTATTGTTGTGCTTCTCTTGAAGAAGTATGGTTGCTTAACCACAACGAACTCGTCAAGTGTCCATCCTGGTGTATACTTATAAATTCCGCATTTTTCGGACTCTATATAATCTTCTATTTTGGTGAGATATCTGCATTCTTCCAGATTAAGCTCTTTGAACAGATTGTATTCCTGTTCAAGAAGGTTGGCGAACTGAGGGTAGGAGCTGACAAAGTTGTCTGTAAGTTTCTTAAGTACCAGTCGTTCCTTATTCCTGTTTTTGTCGTCAGACAGAATCAGTTCATAACATTCTGATGTGTGTCCGCCTCCGAGCATTTTGCTTCGGGCACTGTAGTGTTTGCCTTCGAACTCGATGTCGGCATGCTTAAGCTGTCCCAGCGTATATGAATTGTTTCCTGAGAACATATCCGATATGCTGTTGATTATTCCTGACAGTGATGTAAGGAAGCTTTCGTCCTTGGTTATTTTAGTCTTGTTCATATAGCTTATGTTTTTCAAGTACATTACAAATATAATTTTTTTTTTATATTTAATATAATGATTTCAATATTTTTTTGAATGTCGTATTGATTTTTTTGCTATGGGAACGGCGTGTTTCTCAATTTGTAAAAAGTAGTTTTGTTTTTGGACATTTTCTTGATTCCGGCATATTCGGATGCGTATATATATGTTGTGGTTCTGCACTTCATTTTATTGTGATATGAGTGCTTCGACTGAATATTGCGGGCGCGTGGGATAAAAATTGCGGGGGCTCGGAATGTTTGTTCCGAGCCCCCGCAATTTTCTGTTTGGTGGTGTTATCCGCATTTTTTTCTTCTGTATGCCATTGGCGACACATTCTTCTGCTTTTTGAAAAATTTGCAGAAAGCAGCCTGGTCGGAGAAATTCAGGTCGGATGCAATCTGGCCTATTGTCAGATTTTCGTCTTCAAGCATCACCATGGCCTGTATGGTGATTTCTTCGCAGATGATGGCATGAGGTGTTTTTCCGGTTGTCTCCTTTATTGTGCGATTGAGATGTTTCGGCGATATGCACAGTGCGTCTGCATAGAAATCAATATAGTGCTGTTCGGCATAGTGCTTGGTGACGAGTTTGAAGAAATTGAGTGTTATGAGGTCGCGTTTACATATATAAGATGTAGTATCGCTGGCGCTGCTTTCCTGCTTGAACATGATGTTGCCCAGTTCGAGGCTGAAGCATTTGTAATAGAGTTCTGAAAGTTCCTTTCGGTAGGAGTGGCTGGTATCGGACAGAATGTTTTTCAACATTGTTAGTGGCTGTTCCAGTCGTTTGTAGTCGTCTTCCGGCATGTGGTGTAAAGGTATATTCATGCGTTCGAACATGTGTTCGGTCGGTCCTGGACGCATGTTTTTGAGCGAGGCAGTGGCAAATTTGAATGTTACAACCAGGCACCATGCCTGCAGGTCGTCGCTCATATTGTTGATTTTTACTTCGGCCATGTCCATGACATCAAGAAAGGAAAGTTCTTTCATTTCGTAGTCTTTGCCGCAGATGTTTATTCCCAAATTGCCTTTGCTGATAAGTATGGACATACGGCTTCCGCCGATTGTGCATCCCTTCAGTTCATTGAATGCATCGGGTGAAATAAGCAGAACATAACCATCTATATAGCATGAAGGTTGAAAGAGCTGTTGAAGTTCTTTTATTGTCATATTGTATGTCAGAAAGTTTGGTGTTTTGTGCAAATTTATAGAAAAATGTCTGTATTCATCAAATGCATGTGCCAAATAGACAAATCATTTGCTAACAAATACTAATCGTGCCGACTTGAACAAATTTTTGAACATTTTGAACAAGATTTTTATTGGAATGTGTCTCTTACCTTACACCATCAAATGACAAATTCAAGTAAAATGAACGTAAAAAGTATTATTGTGTTAGGATTTGCCTGCTTTTCTTTTCTGTTTAGTTGTACATCGGAAAAAAAGCAAGACAATGGTGGCGGAGACTATCCGCTGATGACATTGAAAAAGGAAGACCGTCAGCTTTCGGTCAGTTATCCTGCCGTTATAGAAGGTAAGCAGGATGTGGATGTCAGACCGCAGGTATCTGGTACTATTACACAGGTATGTGTGGAAGAAGGTGCGCGTGTGCACAAGGGACAGGTGCTTTTCGTGATCGATCAGGTGCCTTACAAGGCCGCGTTGCAGAAAGCGAAGGCTGCAGTGGCTGTTGCAGAGGCTAACGAGGCTACTGCCAAGCAGACTCTTGAGGGCAAGAAGCTGCTTTACAGCGACAAGGTCATTTCAGACTTCGAACTGCGCACGGCTCAGAACGATTACAAAAGCGCTGAGGCTAATCTGATGCAGGCCCGCGCAGAATTGACGGATGCTCAGAACAATCTTTCCTATACGGAAGTGAAGAGTCCGGTTGACGGGTACGCAGGTATGACAAAGTACCGCATAGGTGCGCTTGTCAGTTCGTCGATGACGGATGCCTTGATAACCGTTTCTGACAATTCGAGCATGTATGCCTATTTTTCTCTGACTGAAAAACAGATTCTGGCATTGACTTCGCAGTACGGTTCGCTCGACGAGGCACTGAAATCGTTTCCTCAGGTATCGCTTAAGCTTAACGACGGATCAATCTATCAGCAGAAAGGACGCATAGACGTTGTAAGCGGCATCATTGACAAGACTACGGGCACGGTCAGCATGCGTGCCGTTTTCAGCAATGACGACAAGAGGCTTATGAGCGGTGGACAGGCAAACATTGTGATTCCTTATGAGCGCAAGCAGTGTATAATAATTCCGCAGGGTGCAACTTACGAGATACAAGACCGCATTTTTGCCTATAAGGTTGTCGACGGCAAGGCGGTTTCTACACCTATTGAGGTGTTTGAAATCAATGACGGCAATGAATACATTGTCGAATCGGGATTGAAGGCGGGCGATGTTGTAGTATCGGAAGGCGCAGGCCTGCTGCGCGACGGTGCAACCGTTGTTTCGTCTGGTACCGGCAAAAAAGAAAAAGGAGGGGAGGCATAAGATATGAAGCTGAAAACTTTCATTGACCGGCCTATATTGTCGATTGTAATCTCTGTCGTTATATTGGTGGCAGGATTGATTGGACTTTATTCGCTTTCGGTCGAGCAGTATCCTGATATCGCGCCTCCAACCATACGTGTGTCGACCACGTACAGCGGTGCGAATGCCGAGGCTGTGCAGAAGAGTGTCATCGTACCTCTGGAAGAGGCTATAAACGGTGTGGAGAACATGACGTATATGACCTCGACTGCCAGCAACACCGGTAGTGCCGAAATTACGGTATATTTCAAGCAGGGAAGCGATCCGGACATGGCGGCCGTCAACGTGCAGAACAAGGTTTCTACGGCTACATCGCTTCTTCCTGCGGAGGTGACCAAGGTGGGTGTAACGACAATGAAGCGACAGAGCAGTACGCTCATGATGTTCGGGTTGTATAGTCCTAACGGTACTTACGACGAGACGTTCCTTACCAACTATCTCACCATAAACGTGAAGCCTCAGATACAGCGTATATCAGGAGTGGGCGAGGTGAATGTGATGGGTGGCGACTACGCCATGCGTATATGGCTCAAGCCGGACGTGATGGCGCAGTACGAACTTGAACCTTCGGATGTGGAGGCCGCGCTTGCGAGCCAGAACATTGAGGCGTCTACGGGTACTATAGGTGAGGACTCAAAGAATGTGTACCAGTATACGTTGAAGTATCGCGGACGTCTGGAAAATGAAACTGAGTTTGAGGAGATCATCATAAAGGCATTCAGCGACGGCAGGGTGCTTAAGCTGAAGGATATTGCAACTGTGGAACTGGGTTCTCAAAGTTACACTTATACAGGTTCTGTCAATGGTGCACCTGGAACAATGTGTATGATTAACCAGACAGCCGGAACAAATGCAAACGAGATTATTACAGAAATAAATGCATATCTCGACGAGCTGCGCGAGAATCTTCCTGAAGACATGGAGATTGTGGAGCTTATGAGTACGAAGAACTTCCTCGATGCTTCGATTGATGAGGTTGTCAAGACGCTTTTGGAGGCGATTGTGCTCGTTGTGCTGGTGGTTTACGTGTTTTTGCAGAATCCGCGTTCTACATTGATTCCTACGATAAGCATATTCGTTTCGCTGATAGGTACGTTTGCCGCTTTGTATCTGATGGGCTTCAGTATAAACCTGCTTACGCTGTTTGCCTTGGTACTTGCCATCGGTACGATTGTCGATGATGCCATAATTGTGGTGGAGGCGGTGCAGACGCGTTTCGACGAAGGATACAGGTCGCCTTACAAGGCGTCGGTTGACGCGATGAACGGCATTGCTTCGGCTATTGTGACTTCTACGCTCGTATTCATGGCTGTGTTTGTGCCTGTATCTTTTATGGGCGGAACTTCTGGAGTGTTCTATACACAGTTCGGACTTACTATGGCTGTAGCTGTAGGCATTTCTGCCATCAATGCGCTTACGTTGTCGCCGGCGATGTGTGCCCTCATTTTGCGACCGAACGAAATCGTTGTCGACGGCAGGAAACCTGAATTTTCAACCCGCTTCAGAATGGCTTTCGATACGGCTTTCAGACGTATGGTCATGAAGTATAAGGAAGGCGTGAAGTTTTTCCTTAGACGTAAGTGGCTGGGCGCGGCCATGTTGTGCGGTGCGGCAGGATTGCTGTTCTATCTGATGAGCACTACGAAGACGGGTCTGGTTCCTTCGGAAGATACCGGGTCTATATTCGTGAGCCTGGATGCCCCGGCCGGAAGTACATTGTCTGAAACAGCTTCGATAATGGGCGAGGTGGAGAAGGAACTCGAAGAGATTCCGCAGATAGAGAGCTATAATAAGGTGGCCGGTTTCGGCATGGGCTCCGGAAGCGGTGCTTCGCACGGTATGTTCGTTGTCAGACTGAAGCATTGGGACGAGCGTCCTGGTAAGTAAAACAGCGTGGATGCCATATCTGAGGAGATTTACAGACGTACGGCACATATTAAAAATGCAAATATATTCGTGTTTTCTCCTCCTATGATTTCAGGTTACGGAACGGGCAACAGCTTCGAACTGTACCTGCAGGACAAGAACGGTAAGGGTATTGATGCATTGAGCAGTGTGGCAAACGATTTCATTGCCGCTCTCAATCAGAGGCCTGAAATCCAGATGGCTTATACTTCGTTCAGTGCGAACTTTCCTAAGTACAGAGTGGATGTTGATGAGGCGCAGTGCCAGAGAGCGGGAATTACTACAGAGGATGTTCTTGATGTGCTTTCCGGGTATTTCGGAAGTGTGTATGCATCGAACTTCAACCGTTTCACAAAGCTTTACCGAGTGATCATACAGGCACCTTCGGACAGCAGAAAGAGCATGCAGTCGCTCGACAACATATATGTAAAGACTTCTGAAGGAATGGCTCCGGTGAGCAGGTTCGTCACATTGACAAAGACTTATGGAGCTGAGTCGCTGACTAGATTCAACATGTTCTCTGCCATAAATGTGCAGGGTATGCCCGCTGACGGATACAGTTCAGGAGATGTCATCAACGCAGTCGGCGAGGTTGCCGCACAGACTCTTCCGACGGGTTACGGATATGAATTCTCTGGAATGACACGCGAGGAGGAACAGATGGCAAACTCGCACGACACGGTCATAATATATGCAGTGTGCATACTGTTCATATATCTGATATTGTGTGCCCTGTATGAAAGTCTCTTTGTGCCGCTCGCCGTTATACTCTCGGTGCCGTTCGGTCTGATGGGAAGCTTCCTTTTCGCACGGATGTGGGGCATAGAGAACAATATTTATCTGCAGACGGGTCTGATTATGCTTATAGGACTGTTGTCGAAAACGGCCATATTGCTGACGGAGTATGCAACGGAAAGACGTAAAGCGGGCATGACGCTTGCGCAGGCCGCAATGAGCGCCGCATCGGTACGTCTCAGACCTATCCTTATGACAGCACTGACGATGGTGTTCGGACTTTTGCCGCTGATGGTGGCTTCTGGTGTAGGTGCAAACGGAAACCGTTCGCTTGGAGTGGGTACCGTAGGCGGCATGGCGCTGCTCTTGGTAACTCCTGTATTCTTCATTGTTTTCCAATACATTGAAGAACGTGTTATGGGTAAACGTAAACAAGACAGAAATCTATGAAGAAGATAATATTTATGATGATGTGTGCCGCCACGTTGTCCGGATGCCGCATCTACAGCAGTTATGAACGTCCTGAGGAACTGCCGCTGGACAGTCTGTACAGAGAGCCTCTGGCAACGGAACCCGATACGACTTCGTTGGGTGACATTTCCTGGCGAGAGATGTTTTCTGATGGTCACCTGCAAGAACTTATAGAATATGGTTTGGACAACAATCGTGATATGCTTGTGGCTATGTTGAGGGTTGACCAGGCAAAGGCACAGCTTAAAGCAGCAAAACTGGCATTCCTGCCTTCTTTGACATTTTCTCCAAATGGTGCTCTGAACAGTACCGATGGAGGAAAGACTGTGAAGACGTATGAACTTCCTGTTGAGGCAAGTTGGGAAGTTGATCTCTTCGGCAATCTGCGTAATGCTAAAAAGGAAACTCAGGCTGAACTTCTGCAGCAGCAAGCTTATGTGCAGGTGGTGCGTTCGGAACTGATAGCTTCCATTGCCAACGGATATTATACCCTGCTTATGCTTGACGAGCAGATTGATGTGAGCTCTGCCACTTTGAAATTGTGGGAGGAACAGGTGAGGACTATCGCTTCAAAACTTAAGGTAGGCGAAGAAACAGAGAATGCTCTCACTCAGGCGAAAGCCAGCCTGTATGAACTGCAGGCAAGCCACCCCGAAGAGGGCAATCTGATGCAGGGTGTAGGTATCCTCCGCGCCGGTAATGCGA
>ENA-OPCT01000982-OPCT01000982.1-human-gut-metagenome-genome-assembly--contig:-NODE-982-length-13177-cov-5.980872_pt1 | contig 13177 bp, 11 predicted proteins | sample MGYA00241572_ERZ501495 | MGnify/ENA primary metagenome ERZ501495 (study PRJEB25962, sample SAMEA2042580) | human gut metagenome | biome: human gut; feature: human-associated habitat; material: faeces... | reverse complement strand
AAGATTGGTTCGCTGAAATGCTGCTTCAATTCCTCTTGAGTCAACTCTATCATTCCTTTTAGTTATAAGTTTTGAGGGGGCAAAATTACAAAAATAAGGGATATATTTGTATTTTTGTCGCTAATAAAGTAAACGAAGGATGATGAACAATAAAATATATACAGTATGATAAAAAAACTGATTTACCTCTTTTGCGGCACATTAGTGCTGACAGCTTGCGGAAATAGCATTGAAAAAAAAGCGAACGAGAAACTGGTGATTGCTAAAGCCGCTTATGAACGTGGCGACTACGAAGAAGCAAAGTCTCAAATCGACAGTATCAAAATTTTGTATCCGAAAGCATTCGAAGCGCGTAAAGCCGGTCAGGAACTAATGCTGGATGTTGAGACGAAAGCACAACAAAAAACACTTGCGTATCTGGACAGTGCCCTGCAAGTAAAACAACAGGAATTTGATGCAATCAAAGACAAATTCACGCTGGAGAAAGATGCGGAGTACCAGCAAATAGGAAATTATCTGTGGCCTACCCAAACCGTTGAAAAGAATCTGCACCGTTCATATCTACGCTTTCAGGTAAATGAACAAGGTATCATGAGTATGACTTCTATTTATTGTGGCAGTAATAACATTCATCACGTCGGTGTCAAAGTAATTGCTCCTGACGGCAGTTTTGCAGAAACTCCTACATCCAAGGATAGTTATGAGACAGTCGATATGAACGAAAAGATAGAAAAAGCGGACTATAAACTCGGAGAAGACGGAAGCGTAATCGAATTTCTGAATCTCAATAAAGACAAGAATATCCGGATTGAATATCTCGGCGACCGTATTTACAAAACGACCATGAGCCCCACTGACCGTCAGGCAGCAGCAAATATCTACCAATTATCACAGATCCTTTCGGCAATGCAGCAAATCAAGAAAGAACAGGAAGCTGCGAATCTGAAAATCGAGTTCATCAATAAAAAGAAAGAACGGAAAGCACAGGAAACTGCAACAGAGCAATAGTCAACAGCCTATCATAAACTGTAATTCTAAAATAAGGAGGAGCCGGAGGATAATAAAAATCTCCGGCTCCTCCTTATTTCATTTTTAAGAACACATACTTAAAAATACCAGGCAAATCACTTCATTATATGTTTGCCGTAATTCCACCCTTTGAGATCATACAATACGGCATCCTTACGAATCCGTTCCTTAAAACTTACATAATCCCTTTTCTCCTGTGGAGTCCATCCGGCTTCCGCAACAGCCGCAAGACGAGGTAACATCAGATATTCAAGTACAGAAGAATCAACCACCCATTCAGTCCAAAAGTTAGCCTGCACACCGCTATAATAAGGTTGCAAGTCTGCCTCCACTCCCTTCATCGGCTGATAATTATAAACGGCTTCCACCGTCTCGGTACCATGTCCCTGCGACATAGGTTCCGTAGGGAGATCAGATTGCCTCCTGTTTATATAATAAGGAATTTGTGGGCTTAAAATTGTACTCATACCTTGTTTTGCTGCATTTTGAGCCGCAGCATCAGCCCCTATCCATGCCATAATGGTGATGTCATTACCTAGGAGCGCAGTATTTCCGTGGAGTACTTCATTCCAAAACACCAGTCGTCGTTGTTGGTTGGCAGGTTTCGTGGCCATATAATCTTTTAGTTGTTTATAGAAATAAATCTGTAAATCTCTAAAATTAGTAGAGCCCATTTCTTTTAGTAAGGACTGACACTCTTCGTTTTTCTGCCATTTATTAGTAGGACATTCATCACCGCCCAAGTGAATATAACGGAATGGAAACAGGTCGATAAGTTCATCAATTACATCCCTGGCAAATTGCATGGCTTGAGGATTAGCTACATTGATAACATCCGTCGAAATGCCTTGCCGTAGCCACACCTCATGCATATTTTCAGGATCACAAGCCAGAAACTCCGGATAAGCGGCAACAGCAGCCTGGGAATGTCCGGGGATATCTATTTCAGGAATAATCTCCACAAATTTAGTTTTGGCGTAAGCTACAATTTCTTTGATGTCATTCTGGGTATAAAATCCTCCATAACGCTGCCCGTCCGTTTTCACATCGCCATACGCCAAAACTTTGCTATTCCGCCAAGCACCTACTTCCGTCAACTTGGGATACTTCTTTATTTCTATTCTCCAGCCCTGATCTTCAGTCAAATGCCAATGAAAACGATTCATTTTATAAGTAGACATGATATCAATCACCCGTTTTACCTCATCTTTTCCGAAAAAGTGCCTGCCCTCGTCCAGCATAAAGCCCCTCCATTCGAAACGGGGAACATCTTCTATTTCTACGGTCGGAATACTCCACTCCTGCCGGCCGCCTACTGCCACCCCTGCCATTACATGACGGGAGATTAACTGCTTCAATGTTTGAAGTGCATAATAAAACCCGGCAGGGCGCGCAGCTTCAATACGAATCTGTTTTGGCGAAACATCCAACTTATAAGCCTACGGTGCAAGCGTATGATTCACACTTAAAACGATTCCAGCCTTAGCCTCACTACGCACAGACGTAACTTTTATGCCCGTAGCCTTTTGGAAATCATCTTTAAATGAATCGAAAACAAGAGTAACGCTATCACCCCGATAAGAAGCGATACAGACTTTGAGCTGCTTACCGAATTTAAAACTTTCATTTTTCACGATCAAATGAGCCGGTTGCGGAATGATAGCTATTTCTTGTGCCATCAAGATTCCAAATCCGCTTACTATCACCCATAATAAAGATAAAAGATACTTGTTTTTCATATTAGAATTATTTTATTTCACCCTTCTGTTCAACTGATTATTAGCCTTTTCCTGTTTCGACTTCCCGACTCTTTTTCCCGAAGTTTTTTTCTTTCCGACTCCGGGTTTTGCCTTTCCGGCAAAGGGATTATTACTTTTTTTGATTACCATACTCTTCTCGGTATTTATACTAATTTACTCCCCTTCGTAATACTCTCCCAAGTACCAACGGGCCACAAAATCCCAATTCTCGTGAAGCAGAGCCTTTCCATTCTCAAACGGGAACTGGGCCTCCGGCAATAAGTCATGTTCCATAGCATATTTCAACAAATCGAATGGACACAAGCCTTCTTCACAAAACAGTTCGTACGCTTCCTCCTCCGCTTCTTCAGCACTATAAAGCGGATTATGCTTATCTGCAAAATAAGAAGCAACATCCGGCCCTATCAACAGACCTTTCGGATTGGCATATAACACAAAGTTATCAAACTCCTTCAAATCAGGTAAAAGAGAATCCTCTTCGTCCTCCCATTTCAGTGCTTGCACAAAAAAGACTTTCAATGCCTCATAAGAATCAAAGAACATTAATGCCTCTCCCTTGCTTGCCTCCAAAAAGCGTTCGACATTCGTAGGTAACTTTTCACCGGGTACGGCAGCAGGCAACGGCTTCCGTTTTCTCTGCATCAATTCCGTTTCCATTATCCAGTCCACAGCCAGATTCTCACTGATAAGAGCCTCTTCAAAAACAGCATCCAAACGGTTATAGATTACATCCGCAAACTTCAACAAATCTTCATCCAACGGATTTTCCACTCCATCGAAAGAGTCACCTACCGGAGAATTGACAGCCCACAAAAGAAAAGCGACATCCTCACGATTTATCTCGTCAGGCAGATATTCGTCCGTCAACGAATAAAAAGGAAGGTAACGTCCGTAACTTTTCTGATGCCAACGGATAAATTGTCTCCAGTTTCCCCCGTCAGCCACACAGTCTTCCAAATACAAAGCTAGTATTAAAGCAACCTGCTGTTGATCTTCCTCCGCAGTCTCCCAGTATAAACTAGATTCTGCCACCAAAGGCAGTAATTCATTGACAAAATCAAGATACCACTGGTCCGTAGCTACCACCTTTACACGACGATGAGCCTCCAGCCATGTTTTCATATAAATTTTCCGTTGCTTCATAATCTCTTCAAAGCCAGTTTAATCACCTTTTCTACCGGGGCTTCCGGTTCTTCCTTTAAAACAGCCAGAACAACCTTCTGCGAAGGTGCGGCAGCAAAACCCAACATTGTCAACGCAGCCACCGCTTCTTCCTGCACTTCGGCATTGGCAGACTGCAACAACATTCCGGCGGATGTTGTTCCCCCTCCGCCAGCCATTCCTACCGTCTTTATCTTATCTTTCAGTTCGACAATGAGACGCTGTGCAGTTTTCAGCCCGATACCTTTCACCGTCTTCAGGAGATTCGCGTTTTCAGCACTGATTACACTGACCAACTCTGATGGAGAAAGAGCAGAAAGAATCATTCGTGCCGTATTTCCTCCAATCCCCGACACAGAAATCAATAATAGAAAAATCTCCCGTTCCTGTTTGTCGGCAAATCCGTAAAGCACGTAAGCGTCTTCACGGATAGCTTCATAAATAAATAATTTACAAGTTTTCTTCCCCTGAATAGCCGAATAGGTATTCAGAGATATATTGGCGGCATACCCCACCCCATTACAGTCTATCACTGCGGTTGCCGGACTGAGTTCGGCAAGCTCGCCTCTAACATATTCTATCATAATGGGAACAAAGATAAAACAATTTCACCACAGAGGACATAGAGGACACAGAGTTTTTTCAATGAGATGATAGCACACTAATTAAAGAATTACGTTATTTTTGTTCATCTAGTTTGACGTTCGCAACAAATATATTCATTACTAGTGAAAAAATTAAAAATAATTAAGCTAACGAACCAAAGCTACTAGTAAAATGTTTATTTTTGCAAGCAAAAGAAAGAAATTTGTTCACTAAAACCAATAAAAGGATGAAAAAAGTAAGAGCTGCCATCGTTGGTTATGGCAACATTGGTCATTATGTACTTGAGGCGCTTCAAGCCGCACCAGATTTCGAAATAGCCGGAGTAGTTCGTCGTGCAGGAGCCGAGAATAAACCGGAAGAGTTGGCAAATTATGCAGTTGTAAAGGATATAAAAGAGTTGGAAGACGTAGAAGTTGCCATCCTTTGTACTCCGACCCGCAGCGTTGAGAAATATGCAAAAGAATATCTGGCTATGGGAATCAACACCGTAGACAGCTTCGACATCCACACCGGTATCGTTGACTTACGACGCACACTGGATGCTACGGCCAAAGAACACAAAGCCGTATCTATCATCTCCGCAGGCTGGGACCCGGGAAGCGACTCTATCGTACGTACTATGCTCGAAGCCATTGCTCCGAAAGGGATCACTTATACCAACTTCGGTCCGGGAATGAGTATGGGACATACAGTAGCCGTGAAAGCCATTGACGGAGTGAAAGCCGCCCTGTCTATGACTATCCCTACGGGTACGGGAATCCACCGTCGCATGGTATATATCGAGCTGAAAGACGGATACAAATTTGAAGAAGTATCCGCAGCTATCAAAGCAGATCCTTATTTCGTGAATGACGAAACACACGTGAAACAGGTTCCGAGCGTGGACGCCCTTCTCGACATGGGACACGGAGTAAACCTCACCCGCAAAGGCGTATCGGGCAAAACCCAGAATCAGCTATTTGAATTTAATATGCGCATCAACAACCCTGCACTGACTGCACAAGTACTGGTATGCGTAGCACGTGCTTCCATGAAGCAGCAACCGGGTTGCTACACAATGGTGGAAATTCCGGTGATCGACCTCCTTCCGGGTGACCGCGAAGAATGGATCGGACATCTGGTATAAAACATGATCCGCATAACAGATAAAAAAAATAGAGAAAGACTGTTAATCTTTCTCTATTTTTTTTATCTTTGTCCGAATACTAAAAACACGCACAAGATTATGAAAAAGCTATTCATTCTATTTACACTCCTGTTACAGCTTTTGTCACCCATTTACCCGCAACAAGCCACAACAGTAATCACTCCCAGTCTGAAATACGGTAAACCCTCCAAAGAAGAACTCTTGTTCACCACTTATACTCCGGATACTACTGCCACAGCCCTCTATCTGTTCCACCAGGGGCAGAGCAACTTTACCTACCACGATGGTTTTCAACTGATAACAGAACACTGGATACGCATAAAAATCCTGAAGCCACAGGGAACGGCATACGCCGATGTTTCTGTCCCGTTTTATGCCCCTACGGATAAAGAGGAAGGAGAAGAAAGGGCCAGCGAAGTAGAAGGTTGCTCTTATAACATGGAAAACGGGAAATGTGTAAAAACACCTATGAAACGCGAATCCATATCTTTCGAACGGATTGACAACCGATACAAAATTCTTAAATTCTCCCTACCCGCTGTCAAGGAGGGGACTATTATCGAATATCACTACAAGCTCTACTCCGACTACTTCATCCACATAGATAACTGGATGATGCAAGAAGAACTGCCCATGCTATACAACCAATACAAAATCACAATTCCCAATGTATTCATCTACAACATCGAACTTCGGGGAAAAGACTACATACAAATGAAACAAAAAGAATCTGCCCTTCACGCAACGGCACGTGAAGGTGGAACGGCAGGAATCAACAAAGATTTCACTATCCTGGCACAAGAAACGACATTCATTTCTCAGAACCTCCCAGCTATCCGTCAGGACGAACCCTATTGCTGGTGTCCGGAAGATTATAAAGTACAAATAAGTTTTGACCTACAAGGTACCAACTTCCCCGGCAAAGAATACGAACCATATAGCCAGAAATGGGAAGATGTAGATAAACAACTGATTAAGCCGGAGAATACACAATTCGGCGTGTTCCTCTCTTTCATCAACCCGTTCCGCCCGGAGACCAAAGAGATTTTTACCAGCAAAATGAATTTTGAGGAAAGAATCATCCACTCATTCCGTCTGCTAAAAAAGAAACTGGCTTGGAACGGAAGATATAATCTTTATAGCAAAGACCTCGAAAAAGTAATTCAAAAAGGAAGCGGCAGCAATGCTGATCTGAATTTTATCCTAATCAGCATCCTTAAAGACTTCGGGCTGAAAGCCTACCCTGTTGTTTTAAGCCGCCGTTCAGCAGGAATGTTGCCTCATAATTTCCCGTCTCTGCAAAAGCTTAATACCTTCGTTATCGCCGTTTACGATACGGACAAAGAAAAATACGTCTTTTTGGACAGTTCAATGGATATTCCTTCTCTTAACATTCTGCCGCCCGACTTGTCTGTTAACCAAGCACGCATACTTTCGCCAACAGAAAAGGAGGAGAACAAATGGGTAGACTTAATGATGCTCACAGAAAACACAAGCTTTATGAACATTAAAGCTAAATTAGAAGGTAACCTAATTAAAGGACACCGCAGTACAGTCTTGCACGGACAGGAAGCGGTGGAATACCAGAAAAAGAGACAACAAGAACAAGACAGTATCGTTCCAGACCCCACAACCGAAATTACCCCGAAAGACAGGCTAACCGTCACCAACCTAAAAGTGGAACATACGGAAAACGATCCGGGTACGATAAAAGAGGAACTCGACTTCACCATACAAACCGAACAGGTAGGTGATCACCTCTACATCAATCCGATGCTTTTCCCACAACTGGAGACCAATCCATTTATTCAGACCGACCGAGTGCTTCCTGTCGAATTTCCATATCCGTATAAATTCACATTATTATGCAAATTGGCCCTTCCCGAAGGCTATGAAGTGGAAGAACTACCCCAATCGCAATTTATCCGAGCAGAGGGGGATCATCTGCAATGCAGATATATGATTCAAAAACAAGGGAATACGATCCTGGTCAGCTACAGATTCCACCTCAAAGAATATATATTCCTTCCTGAACATTATAAACAACTGCAAGATATGTGGACAAAAATCATTGAGAAGAATCACACGTTGATAGTACTCAAAAAAATATAAGAAAAATCATTCAATATTCTGATAATGAAAAAATCAGCAATGAAAATCATCGGATTATTATTCGGTCTCTACCTCGGTTCTATCATGTCTGCACAGGCACAAGACCTTTCAAAAGACGCCACTTCTATTATAACGGATTCGCGGACGGAAGTCCTCTGCAAATCAATGACGCAATCTATCGAAAAAGAAAGCCGCACGATTCTCATTCTTAACCGTAAAGGACTGAATGCTGCACACTTCGTCTGTGAATGCGATATGTTCCGTTCCTTACAGAAGTTCTCGGGAGAAATACTTAACGCATCCGGTCAAAGCGTCCGAAAGATAAAAAAATCGGAACTGCAAAAGAGCGAATATAGTTCCTCGTTAAGCACAGATGACTATGCCTATTATTACGAATGTAACTTCCCCTCTTTCCCCTTCACCGTAAAATATGAATGGGAAATAAAATGTAATAACGGGCTTATCGGCTACCAGTCCTTCCTTCCGCAAACAGACTTTCAGCAAGGAGTGGAACAAGCGACATACCGGATCGAATTGCCTGCCGGACAAGAATGCAGGTACCGCGAGCTAAACACTGGAGGAAAAAATATCCAAGTGACAAAGTCGACCGGTACGGACGGGCAGCAAGTGATTGAAGTCACCGCTTCGAAACTGCTGCCGGTACAGAAAGAGCCGTTCGGTCCCGATTTCGCAAAATTGTTTCCACGGATTTATTTCGCTCCTTCCGCTTTCAAATATGACAAATCGGAAGGGGACATGAGTACTTGGCAAAAATACGGAGAATGGCAATACAAACTACTCGACGGACGCGACGAACTCACCGAACCTTTCCGCAACAAGTTGCACGGACTGACTGCTCACTGCTCTACCGACCGCGAAAAAGTAAAGGCAATTTATGACTATCTGGCAAAAACTACCCGCTACGTCAGTATACAGCTAGGTATCGGAGGATTGCAGCCTATCGCAGCATCCGATGTCTGCCGCACCGGATTTGGCGATTGTAAAGGACTTTCCAATTACACCCGTGCCATGCTGAAAGAAATAGGCATACCTTCTACTTATACGGTGATAAGCACTACCAACGAACGCCTGTTGCCTGATTTCTCCAGCGCCAACCAGATGAATCACGTCATTCTGCAAGTACCTCTCCCCAAGGACACTCTGTGGCTGGAATGTACCGATCCATCGCTTCCCTTCGGCTATATCCACCAAGGCATTGCCGGACATGACGCATTGCTTATCGAACCCGCCGGTGGCAGCATACATCGTCTGCCCACGTATCCCGATTCATTGAACACACAGCACATCATAGCTACTATCACCCTATCGCCTACGGCAGAAACACAAATAGAAGTGAACGAAATATCCCGATTATTCCAGTACGAAAATGAGGCAGGAATCGTTTATTTGGAACCTAACAAACAGAAAGACCACATCCGTTCGACCCTCAACCTCTCGCAAGCCGACATCCTTCGCCTGCAAATCAAAGAATGTAAGGAAGCGAATCCATCTATCACTTTCAGTTATACGGCAAGCAGCCAGCAATACGGTTACAAAACAGGAAACCGGCTGTTCATCCCGACTAACATATTTAAAAAAGGATTCAGTGTACCTCGTGCCATCAGCCGGAAATATCCTATCCATATTAACTACGGGTATTCGGACACTGATAGTATCTGCATCAAACTACCTGACGGATATATCGTGGAAGGACTTCCCAAACCAATCGATCTAAAAAGTAAATTCGGGAACTTTCATTCCAGTATCTATACAAAAGACAATAAGATATATATTGTTCATCAACTGTTTATGCGTAAAGGGGTATACAAGCCCGGCGAATATACCGCTTTCCTCGATTTCCGTAAACAAGTGGCGGAACAGTACAATGGAAAAATCATATTAAAAAAAGAATAAGATGACTACTTACAGAAAATAAAGTATCTTTGTAACTTCAACAAAGTACGTAAGAAACATTGAAAAACAAAAGATACAGCAACGGAGAAGAATGGGCAAACACGCTCAGTCACGGAGCAGGCATACTGCTTGGAGTTATCGCAGGTTACTTCCTGCTAGTGAAAGCAACCGAAAATGCCGAACCGCAATGGGCAGTGGCTTGTATTTCTGTTTATTTGACAGGAATGCTTTCATCCTATATCAGTTCTACGTGGTATCACGGTACGCGTCCGGGCAAAACGAAAGAGCTACTCCGCAAATTCGACCACGGAGCCATTTATCTTCACATAGCGGGCACATACACACCCTTCACATTACTCGTTTTGCGTCAGGCGGGCGGTTGGGGCTGGGGTATTTTCGCCTTCGTCTGGCTGTCGGCTATCGCCGGTTTCATTTTGAGTTTCAAAAAGCTGAAAGAACACAGTAATCTGGAAACGTGCTGTTATGTGGCCATGGGAGCCAGTATTTTGGTCGCTATGAAGCCTTTAATGGATCATCTGGCATTGCTGAATGCCACCCCGGCTTTCTGGTGGCTGATAGGAGGAGGCGTATCTTATATTACAGGTGCCGTATTCTATTCATTGCGCAAGCCTTATATGCACGCCACCTTTCATCTGTTCTGCTTGGGAGGAAGTATCGGGCACATCATAGCTATCTGGCTGATATTATAGAGGGAGACATAACGATTGTAGACATACAGACAAAAAAAGGCTATCTATCCCAGACAGCCAATCTTTTTTGTTAACCTTAAATCTAATACTATGAAAAACACATTGCAAAGATACGGACTTTCTGCATATCTCCAAATTTTCAAGGCAAAGTAGGGCATCTTATAACATGGTTTAATAGAATACAGGCAACCGTTAACAATTAACGGAATTAAATTTAAAAATTAACTAAAAAGGCAGAAGACAGTTATTCGATTATCAAAAAGCAAGATTGAACCAAACATCCTCATCCGGTTGTTATACATATTTAAAATCATCGAGAATGTAAGATCATGAACCGGAAAAATCATCTGATAAAGAATCTGCAATGGTCGGATTCAATTATCAACCGGGAAGCGAAAGAACGTATAGCATGCGAAATTGCGACCATGGCGAAAGATGGACCGGTTCTTACCGAAAACGGCAACTTTATCCCTGATACTCGTTTTCATTACATTGACTCTTCTTTGGAGGAACAAGTGAAGGCAATCACCGGAGCGATTGAGAGCGAGCTGTTCATCGGATATGATGTAGAAATAATAACGGCAGAATAAGACAAAGAAGATATTTTTTATTTTTGTACGGAACATAAGAAAATAATTTCGCACCTTTGCAGCCCAAATAAAGGAAAACACACCGAATCATGTCCGGTTTCGAGAAAAGAAACAGGCAAAAAGAGAACACTTCACGAGTTAAATTCAGAAAAAAGTTTTCCAAAACGGAAAAGTTTCTGTATCAGCAAGAAAGAAAAGTTTCCCGAAATTTAATGTTAAAAGGTAACCGGGATATTAGATTATCACTTATCTTTGTATCCGGTTTCGGAACTAAAAAGAGGTTTAGTCAATGAGGGAACGCTGTGCAAATCGGCGACAGTACCCGCTGCTGTAATTCTCTGTGAATCCGCACACTATGTCACTGCATCGGCTGATGTGGGAAGGCGTTGCGAGGGAGAGATAAGTCAGAAGACCTGCCGGAACAAATCAACCATATTATTAATGTCTAACACTTTCGGGAGTTAAAGTTATGAACTACGCGGAAATTTGTATCATCAAACGTGATGGTAAAAGAGAAGATTTCTCTATCAGCAAGATTAAGAATGCAATCAGCAAGGCATTCAGTGCGACAGGCATTCAGGATGAACAGCAATTAATTGCTGATATCACGATGAATGTAATCAGCCAGTTTGCCACCCCTACGATTACCGTAGAGGAAATCCAGGACTTAGTAGAAAAAGCATTGATGAAGGTACGGCCGGAGGTCGCCAAAAAGTACATCATCTACCGTGAATGGCGGAATACGGAACGAGACAAGAAAACCCAGATGAAGCACGTCATGGATGGTATTGTCGCTATCGACAAGAACGATGTAAACCTAAGCAACGCCAATATGAGCAGCCATACACCTGCCGGACAGATGATGACGTTTGCATCGGAAGTAACCAAAGATTATACTTATAAATACCTGTTGCCGAAGCGTTTTGCCGAAGCTCACCAACTGGGAGACATTCATATTCATGACTTGGATTATTATCCGACAAAAACGACGACTTGTATCCAATATGACATGGATGATTTGTTCGAACGCGGTTTCCGTACCAAAAACGGCAGTATCCGCACCCCACAAAGCATTCAAAGTTATGCAACTCTCGCTACGATCATCTTCCAGACAAACCAGAACGAGCAGCACGGCGGACAGGCAATTCCCGCCTTCGACTTTTTCATGGCAAAGGGTGTGGCCAAGTCATTCCGCAAGCATTTATCTTCTTTCATCAATTTCTATGTGGCCATGGAAAACGGTATACAGGCCGATGAAAAAGCGATCCGCACACTGATTAAAGAATATCTGCCGTCTATCCAATCCGGTGAACGGGAACGGGAAACGTTACGCATCGCCCTGATAGCCCTGCAAATCAATATTGACAAAGAGCACTTGGCACGCATCATAGAGAAGGCATACCAACAGACACGGAAAGATACGCATCAGGCAATGGAAGGATTTATACACAACCTGAACACGATGCATTCCCGTGGTGGTAACCAGGTGGTATTCAGCTCGATAAACTACGGCACGGACACTTCCGCCGAAGGCCGCATGGTGATTGAAGAGTTACTGAAAGCCACAATCGAGGGACTGGGCACACGAGGTGAAGTGCCCGTTTTCCCCATTCAGATTTTCAAGGTGAAGGACGGGGTGTCTTACTCGAAAAAGGATTTTGAAAAGGCTATGAAAGCGGAGAATATAGAAGAGGCCATGAACGACCGTTACGAAGCTCCCAACTTCGACTTGCTGCTGAAAGCCTGCCAGACAACCGCAAAAGCGTTGTTCCCGAACTTCATGTTCCTCGACACGCCTTTCAACACGAACGAGAAATGGAAAGCGGATGATCCGAAACGGTACATCTACGAGTTGGCAACGATGGGTTGCCGCACCCGTGTGTTTGAAAACGTGGCAGGAGAAAAGTCATCATTGGGGCGAGGCAATCTGTCTTTCACCACGCTCAATATGCCGAGACTCGCCATCGAAGCCCGCATCAAGGCGGAGAATCTGATAGAGGACGAACGCAACACGGCTGCCATAGAACAGAAAGCTAAGGAGATTTTCATTGAATCCGTGCACTCTATGGCTGCTTTGGTGGCAGACCAGCTTTACCCGAAGAAACACGAATTTCTTATGGTCTGCGGACCGCATACCCGGAACGTGAT
>ENA-OPCT01000978-OPCT01000978.1-human-gut-metagenome-genome-assembly--contig:-NODE-978-length-13196-cov-4.050301_pt1 | contig 13196 bp, 10 predicted proteins | sample MGYA00241572_ERZ501495 | MGnify/ENA primary metagenome ERZ501495 (study PRJEB25962, sample SAMEA2042580) | human gut metagenome | biome: human gut; feature: human-associated habitat; material: faeces... | reverse complement strand
AAATATTCATATATCGTTTAAATTTCCGACTATATCAGTAGGAAGTAATGCTAAATTCAGTAAACGACAATTTTTGATTGTTGTTCTTGCACCAGTAATTATTTTAGGGATATTACTTGCATTATGTATAATTTTCTGCCCAAAGAAATACACTTTTTTCTTTAATGTACTTTTCATTCTAAATTTTGCTGGTTCAGGTGGCGACTATCTACAAGCGTTTGTAATAAGACGCTATTCTGCAAAAACATTTTTTCAAGATAACAGCATTGAAACTATTGTTTATCAAAAGAATTAAAATTCAGTTTATCAGCAACTTCATATTTCACAATTATTAGCGGTTAGTCCTCAAGATTGACCGCTTTTTCAATGCAGAGAAAGGAGTGATTGATTTATGCGTAAGATTTGGAATAAGGGACACCGTATCAGAACCAGCGACAAGCATCTTGTTTACCACTTTTCCATAGGGACGCTTCTGTTTGTATTCGTGGCGGTTCTCCTGCTACTGAATATCAAACAGCTCATGCGTACCGATTGGGAGCATTTCAGCTTGTTAGAGAACGGCTTGACGCTTTCCCCTTACAACTTCATAACCATAGGGATAGCGACTGGTGTTTGTGCATTGGTCGCTTTTCTGTATTACCGCTTCTGTTACGACAGTTTCAAGAAGCTCCTGCACCGTCAAAAGCTGGCAAGAATGATACTGGAAAATAAGTGGTATGAAGCCGATACCGTACAAGACAGCGGTTTTTTTACTGACCTGCAAAGCAGATCAAGGGAAAAAATCGTCTGGTTTCCGAAGATTTATTATCAAATGGAAAAGGGACTGCTTCATATCCGCTGTGAAATTACGCTGGGGAAATATCAAGACCAGCTTTTACGGTTAGAGGATAAATTGGAAAGTGGCTTGTATTGTGAGCTGACCGACAAGACTTTGCATGACGGCTATATCGAATATACCCTGCTTTATGATATGATAGCGAACCGCATTACCATTGATGAAGTACGGGCAGAAAATGGCTGTCTAAAGCTGATGAAAAATCTTGTCTGGGAGTATGACGCACTCCCTCACGCTCTGATTGCTGGTGGTACGGGTGGCGGTAAAACATACTTTTTGCTGACGCTCATTGAAGCCCTACTGCATACCAACGCTGTCCTTTACGTCTTAGACCCGAAGAATAGCGACCTTGCGGACTTAGGAACGGTCATGCCAAACGTCTACCATACCAAAGAAGAAATGATAGATTGCGTCAATGCCTTTTATGAGGGCATGGTACAGCGAAGTGAGGAAATGAAGCGACACCCGAACTATAAGACGGGCGAAAACTACGCCTATCTGGGACTGCCACCCTGCTTTCTTATCTTTGATGAATATGTGGCGTTTTTTGAAATGCTAGGGACAAAAGAAAGCGTGAGCCTACTTAGCCAGTTAAAGAAAATCGTTATGTTAGGGCGACAAGCAGGTTATTTCCTTATTGTTGCCTGCCAGCGTCCAGACGCAAAGTATTTCTCGGACGGTATCAGAGATAACTTCAATTTCCGTGTGGGATTGGGGCGTATCAGCGAATTAGGTTACGGTATGCTGTTTGGTTCAGATGTGAAAAAACAGTTTTTCCAGAAGCGTATCAAGGGGCGTGGCTATTGTGATGTGGGAACAAGCGTCATAAGTGAATTTTACACGCCTTTAGTCCCGAAAGGACATGATTTTTTACAAACTATCGGCAGACTTGCACAAGAAAGACAAGCTATGCCAGAACAACAAGGAAAGGAAGATGTGATTGAATAAGGACACATTAAATATTTATCACGCACCCACAGAGAAAAATTACCTCTGTTTGTGCTTGAATACAGATATTTTTACAGCGGATTGCAGGAAATATATGTTAGATTGTTTCTTAAATTATTCTGTCAATCCAAATTTACGATTTCATTCAAGGATAGATAAAATCATTGATGATGTTATTCGTGAAAAAATCAACATTCCTCATAAGTTTAGAATGAGGTTGGAAAGCAGACATTGCATTGAAAGCAGGATAATTTATTTTCGATTTCGAGTTTTAGATAAGTCTTGTCTGCAATGTAATGTATTTCTTAAAGGACTGTCTGATGAAATGAAAGAAGCACTTTCAGATGAAAGAATAGATTTTGCGGTTCTCTATGAGGGCATACAAGGTTCACAGCAGGACACAGACACGGACGACAAGGACGGGTTTTGCGGTTCTCAACCGCAAGTTCCGTTCTTGGCGGACGGGGCTTGTCCCGTCCGCTGATTAAACCCCTCGGTATCTAACAGAGGGGTACGTTTGCAAATAGACAATAGACAAAAAACATAGGAAACATAAGGCTTCTGGCATGGTTTCCTAGCAAAAATCGGCTGTGAAGTCGCCTTAAAAAACTTCACACTTGACAGATTGGGGGTATGGTTCTGAATGAAGAACAATGGATAAAAGAATTACGGGAGAAACGGATTGCTTACGGTATCTCACAAGGCAGGCTGGCGGTGGCTTCTGGTATCACAAGAGAATATCTCAACAAGATAGAAAGCGGAAAAATGAAGCCGTCAAAGGAACTTCTGGAAACTCTGCATAAGGAACTGGCAAGGTTCAATCCAGAAGCACCGCTTACCATGCTGTTTGATTATGTGAAAATTCGTTTTCCCACGCTGGATATACAGCACATCATCAAAGATATATTAAAACTGAATATCAATTATATGCTCCATGAAGATTACGGACATTACAGTTATACGGAGCATTATTCTTTAGGGGACATCTTTATCTATACGTCGGCTGACGAAGAAAAAGGTGTCCTTTTAGAGTTAAAAGGGCGTGGTTGCCGACAGTTTGAAAGTTACCTGCTGGCACAGCAAAGAAGCTGACTGTAAAATGAAACAATTAGAAGAAAGTGAGGACAATTAAATGAATTTCGGACAAAATCTTTGTGCGACTCGTTCCTTAGTGAAAAGCTAAGGCACTAATAAAAGAACGAAAAAGTTTGATTATTAGGAGAACTGATAATCTGACAGGTGGAATGATGAAGTAACGCTCTGAAACGCCTGCCCTGAGCCTCCGACAAGCATTGAATGAGGAAACTCAGAATGTTTGAAGCTCGGTAAAGACGGCTGAAAGATACCGTAATAGTTGATGAACATATATCTTCTATCGAAAACTATCCAGAGGTGGGTAGCGTATCCAACAGGTCGGGGGTCTATAAAATATCTATGGTTAGAATGTTCCACAAGGGACTGACGAAACAGCGAATGTACGGGTCTAAATTTGTACTTTGTAGAAATGCAAAGGTACGAGAAATCGTAGCTGGTGTGGCAAAGTAAGAATATAGGTTATGAAATGCCATATACCGTTACAGGCGGTATCAAGCCAGCAGGCTTATAGCTAGTGACCTAAGGATATATATGTATAGATAAGATTATCGGAACGAGGAAAGGTATTGGGTTCTCATCAAGAGAATAAGCTGACGAAGAACAATAAGCAGTTGAACCAATGCTGAAAAGCAGAGGGCGAACCTAAGAAATTCTTGTAATGGGAATGGAGGAATACCCTCAAGTCGTGTATATATTAGAAAAGTATTATGTTGCTTTAATAAGGATTACGAGTAAGATAAAAAAGCTCACTCAATTTCAAGCAAAGGAGTGAAGCCTTATGCCTAAAAATAAAAATGAAACATTGTGTGTAGAAGATTTAAGACACGCTGAATATTACGAAATGCAAAACACCTTTGATGATTTATATGCCAAAAGTAAGAATGGAGATATTTTCACTCATCTTATGGATATTATCCTATCGAGAGAAAATATATTACTGGCATATCGAAATATCAAAGCAAATGCAGGCAGTAAGACAGCAGGAACAGACGGTACAATAATTAAAGATATTGGCAAATTGCCAGCAGAAACAGTTGTCAAAAAGGTAAGATATATTGTCGCAGGCACTCCGCACGGGTATCGACCTAAGCCAGTAAGGCGAAAAGAAATACCAAAACCAAATGGGAAAACCAGACCTCTAGGCATTCCTTGTATGTGGGACAGGCTTATACAACAATGTATCAAACAAGTATTAGAACCAATCTGCGAAGCTAAATTTAGTGAAAACAGCTACGGTTTCAGACCTAATAGGTCGGTTGAAAATGCAATAAAAGCAACCTATAACCGCCTACAAATCAGCCAGCTACATTATGTGATTGAATTTGATATTAAGGGTTTCTTTGACAACGTGAACCATTCCAAACTGATAAAACAGATATGGGCTATGGGAATACGGGACAAGCACTTGATATTCATTTTAAAAAGGATATTAAAAGCTCCAATTAAAATGCCTGACGGCACAATAACATATCCAGAGAAAGGAACTCCACAGGGGGGAATTATATCCCCACTACTAGCCAACATTGTTCTTAATGAGTTAGACCATTGGGTAGAAAGTCAATGGCATGAAAATCCTGTTACAAAAAACTATGTGGTTCATATCAATAAAAGCGGTAGCCCATGTAAAAGCAACGCTTACAAAGAAATGAAGAAAACAAAGTTAAAGGAAATGTATATGGTTCGTTATGCAGATGATTTTAGAGTTTTCTGTCGCTACAAAGAAAGTGCTGAAAAAACCAAAATAGCAATTACTCAATGGATCGAGCAACGACTAAAATTGGAAGTATCACAAGAAAAAACAAGAATTGTAAATGTTAGAAAAAGATACTCCGACTTTCTTGGTTTCAAGATTAAAATGATACCGAGAAGAAAGAAGTTAGTTGTTAAATCACATATAAGTGATAAACAATTCAAGACCCAAAAAGACAAGCTGGTATCACAGGCAAAGAAAATTGCTTCTCCCTCAAAGGGAAAAACAGAATTAGAGGAAATAAGACTTTATAATTCAATGGTATTAGGTATGCAAAATTATTATCAGATTGCAACAAATGTAAATCTGGATTGTATGAAACTTAATAGAGCTGTAATGGCTATCTTCACTAACAGATTAGGTGCAAGCAAAAAGGGCAGATTGAGAAAAACAGGCAGACAACTTACAACAAAAGAAGCAACAAGATATGGTAAATCTAAAATGCTTCGATATGTTGCTGGCGAGGGCGAACCTATATTCCCTGTTGGATATATCCAACACAGAAAACCAATGGCAAAAGTGTATTCAGCAAACTGCTATACTCCAGAGGGAAGAAAATTTATCCATACCAATCTAAGTGTTGATAAATTACTGATGTATCAGTTGATGAAATTATCTTTGGAAAATCGCACAATAGAATACGCAGACAATCGAATTTCGCTATTTTCTGCCCAACATGGAAAATGTGCTATAACTCTGGAAGAATTTCAACAAGCTAATGAAATACACTGTCATCATATTGTACCAACTAGGGCTGGTGGTAATGACGATTATAAAAATCTTATTTTGGTAAAAGAGGCGGTACATCGTCTAATACACGCAAAAACAGAAGAAACAATACAAAAATATATAGCTCTATTGAAACTAAATAAAGTCCAGCTCATAAGACTAAATAAATATAGAGTATTAGCTGGCAATCAAGAATTAAACTTGATATAGGTCTACTACATAAATACTTTTCAATATAAACACGATGGAACGCGGAGTGCGGTGAAAGTCGCACGCTCCGTGTGAATGGGGGGAAAAGTTTGAGATATTTATAATATCAGGAACTTACCTATCCATATACACTTGGTTTTTAAGCAACGCACAGAGCTTAGTGCTTATGGCGATTGTGGTTATCGGTATCTACTTAGGGTTCAAGCGTGAGTTTTCCAAACTTATCGGCTTCTTAGTAGTTGCCTTGATTGCTGTCGGCTTGGTATTCAATGCTGGCGGTGTGAAAGATGTACTGTTAGAGCTGTTCAATAAGATTATCGGTGCATAAAATTTTATTGTAGTGCTGATATGAGAATGGTATAATGTGGATATATAAAATTCTGATTTATGGGGGCGTTATTTTGAAGAAAGCAATGATATATGTTCATGGTAAAGGTGGAAGTTATCTTGAAACTGAACAGTTCAAAAATATTTGTTTAGATTTTGATGTTTTTGGAGTAGATTATAATGACTATTTCCCGTGGATTGTAAAAAATAAAATTATGGAAGTCTACGATAAAATATCTGAAAAATATGACTACATATATGTACTTGCTAATAGTATCGGAGCTTATTTTACAATGCACACATTACAGAATTTCAAGATTGAAAAAGCATTATTCATATCGCCTATACTTGATATGGAACAACTTATAGTAGATATGATGAGCTGGGCGAATGTGTCTGAAAAGGAACTTTCTGAAAGAAAAGAAATACCAACTGATTTTGGAGAAACATTATCGTGGGAATATCTATGTTTTGTTCGGGCAAACCCGATAAATTGGAAAACGCCTACTGAAATTTTGTATGCTGAACATGATAATCTTACATCACGTCAAACGGTAGATAAATTTATTGATAGACATTGTGCAAATCTTACCGTTATGAATGACGGAGAACATTGGTTTCATACTGACGAACAGATTTTATTTAGAGATAATTGGCTAAGAAAAGTTATACAATAGAATTTAGATTTTATATCCACACACAAAGCAGTTAGTTTTAGGATTGACTGCTTTTTTCTTATCAAAATTTCAGATTGGAGTGATGAAATGGTGTCTGTTAGAGCTGTTCAATAAGATTATCGGTGCATAAAATTTTATTGTAGTGCTGATATAGGAATGGTATAATTTTCAAGAAAGGTAATCAAATAATGATTATCTAAAATGACAAAGATAAAAACGCAAAGCATTTTATTATGTGAGAGCTGGTAGGTAGCCCAGCCGTCCTATGTTTATAAGGTAAGTAACCTGCCCCTCCGGGTTGTCCGTTCTTTGTTTGGAAATAAACAAGGAGGGATTGATATGAAGACAATAAAATGTAAATTGACTGTGTATTTTGCAGAACCTTTTTGGGTTGGAGTTTTTGAAAGAATTTGTGATGGAAAACTTTCCGTAGCAAAGGTAACATTTGGTGCAGAGCCAAAAGATTACGATATTCAAGAATTTGTGTTGAAACATTATTATGATTTACAATTTAGTCCAGCAGTTGAAACGATTGTAAAAAAGGATAAGAAAAATCCTAAAAGAGTTCTTAGAGATGTAAAGAAACAATTACAGAACAATGGAATTGGGACAAAATCGCAACAAGCTTTAAAATTACAACATGAATTAAAAAAAGAAGAATATAAATCTAATTCCAAACATAAAAAGCAAATGGACGCAGAACAAAAGTTTAAGTTGAAGCAACAAAAGAAAAAAGCAAAACACAGAGGACATTAAATGATGTTGCAATATCATAAACTAAATATTTTATAAGTTCATATCTACACAAAGCAGTTAGTCTTATGATTGACTGCTTTTTTCTTGCCAAAATTTCAGATCGGAGTGATGAAATGGTGTCTGTTAGAGCTGTTCAATAAGATTATCGGTGCATAGAATTTTATTGTGGTGCTGATATGAGAATGTTATAATGTGGATATGAAACACAGTATCTAGGAGTGATGAAATGAAATATATAATGCTTCATGGTTTGGGACAATCTTCTGAAAGTTGGAGTGATACCGTAAAAGTATTCAATGATGATTTTGAAGTTTTATGCCCTAATTTATCAGATTGGCTTTCTGGGAAAACACCATGTTATGATACATTGTATCGGACATTGGAAACATACTGTGAACAGTTTGAAGAACCGCTAAATATTTGTGGACTTTCTTTAGGTGGTATTCTTGCTATGCAGTATGCGATAGAACACCCAGAAAAAATGAACTCATTAGTGTTAATAGGCACACAATATGAAATGCCAAAGTATCTGTTAAAAATGCAAAATCTGATATTCCGTATTATGCCTTGTTCAGCATTTGAAAAAATGGGCTTTCAGAAAACAGATTTTATCAATCTATGCAAATCTATGACAGAACTTAATTTTAAACATGAACTGAAAAAAATATCATGTTCGGTACTTGTTGTCTGTGGCGATAAGGATAAGATAAATAAAAAAGCTTCTTTAGAATTGCAACAACAGATAGAAAACGCAGAAATAGCTATTATTGAAAATGCAGGACATGAAGTAAATACAGATACGCCAACACTACTAGGGCAAAAGTTAAATGTATTTTTCAAACAATATGTCTGATAAACAATTTCATATCCATACACACAAAGCAGTTAGTCTTAGGATTGACTGCTTTTTTCTTACCAAAATTTCAGATTGGAGTAATGAAATAGTGTCTGTTGGAGCTGTTCAATAAGATTATCGGTACGTAAAATTTTATTGTGGTGCTGATATGAGAATGCTATAATTGGAGCATGAAAAATAAACTTATATGTGGTTAATATTTCTTTACTTTATGACAAATATTAGTGAATTATACTGATGTAATGAATGGTTGACAAATTGCCAACAAAGGTTGGTTGCAAGAAATCATCATATTTGCAATACTCATTTTGCGGTCGCAAATATAATTTATTTTAGGAGGCTACTTATGAACTTTAATGAAAAACTGATAAATTTAAGAAAGTCCAAAGGTCTTTCACAAGAAGAATTGGGAAATGAACTAAAGGTTTCCAGACAAACAATTTCAAAATGGGAGTCTTGTCAATCATACCCAGATTTTCAACGATTAGTATTATTGAGTGATTTCTTTGGATTGACATTAGATGAACTGGTAAGAGATATTGACGTGCAAGAAGTAAGAGAAAAAAATTTAAATAATGAAAAATTATCTTCCATATACGATGATATAAATGAGGGAAAAAAATTTATTAGACTATGTTATATAATTGGAACTGGAGTGCTAATATTTTTTTCACTTATCGTTCTTTATGGTGTGTTTTTAAATACTAAAAATATACAAATATTATCTGCGCATCTAGGATACGTTTGGAGGGCTGTACATGAATGACGCCACAGAAATCTACATCTTAAAAAAACGCATTGCCTATCTGGAAAGTCTTCTCTCAGCCCACAATATTTCCTTTGACGCTCCCAGTAGTCAAAGTATAATTGCTCCGATTTCTGTGGTCATCAGCCCAACCCATGCCCGTTTCTTCTATTCCTTATTCCACGGGCGCAGTGACGTCTACGCCAAACGTGCGGTGATGAAAAACGGAAAAGCCGGGTATTTTCCTGTTTGTGAAAATCTGTGGCGATACGGTGTCTGCCCAAAAGCAGACCGTCAAAAGGTCAAGTGTGCGTCCTGCCCCAATCGCAGCTGGGCGCCGCTGAATCAGCGCGCATTGATGGCGCATCTGACCGGAGAAAAATCCGATGGCAGCGACGTGATCGGCATCTATCCTCTGCTGCCGGATGACACCTGCCGGTTCCTCGTTTTTGATTTTGATGACCATAAAGCATCCCCCGGCACGGTGTGGCAGGAGGATGTGGATGCTTTGCGCCCAATTTGCAGCCAGAACAGTGTGCCTTGCTACGTGGAACGTTCCCGTTCCGGCAGCGGCGCACATGTCTGGCTGTTTTTTGATGCACCGATTCCCGCCGAGCTGGCGCGCAGATTCGGATCAGCGCTGCTTACTAAGGGCGCGGAATCCGTCAATTTAAAAGACTTCAAAACCTATGACCGTATGCTGCCTGCACAGGAGCATTTGCCCGAGGGTGGTCTTGGCAACCTGATTGCGCTGCCACTGCAGGGGCAGGCGCTTCGGCAGGGCAATAGTGCATTTGTGGATGAAAGCCGGAACGCCTATCCCGATCAGTGGGAATATCTGAAATCCGTACAGCGGATCAGCAAGGAATTTATAGAGAGAAAAACAGCACTATGGAGTGCGGATGGTGAATTAGGTACACTTTCTAAAATAGAAGATACTGAAAAGCCGTGGAAAAATTCATCTCAGGCTTTCCATTCGGAGGATGCCGGACAGCCGCTTTCTATAACACTTGCCAACGGCATTTACATTGACACCGCAGGCTTGAAGCCTCGTCTGCAAAACGCCATGCGGCGGCTGGCTGCCTACAGCAACCCTGAGTTTTATAAAAAGAAGGCGCTGGGGTTTTCCACCCGAAATATTCCGCGCATCGTTTTCTGCGGAGAGGATGTCGGGAAATATATCCATCTGCCGCGCGGCTGTGCGGAAAAGTTGACCGCGCAGCTGGACTCTGTTGGAATTCCCTACACAGTAAGTGACGAACGCCAAACAGGTCGTGAAATCAAGGCGGATTTCAAAGGCACCCTGTACCCGCAGCAGGCAGACGCCGCCGCGAAAATATTGGAACATGATACCGGCGTGCTCTGCGCCGCAACTGCCTTTGGTAAGACCGCTGTCGGTGCGTATCTGATAGCACAGCGCAAGGTCAACACGTTGGTTTTGGTTCACAACTCCGAGATTATGAAAAATTGGGTGGAAGATTTTGAAAAGTTCCTGCAAATCGACGAGGATCTGCCGGAGTACATCACCTCAAAAGGGCGGCGCAAAAAGCGTAAAAGCGTCATCGGCACGCTGTCCGGCGGACGCAATACGCTGGGCGGGATATTGGATGTTGCCATGATCACGTCTCTTGGGCAGGGCGACGACGTGAACCCGCTTATCAAGAATTACGGCATGGTCATCATGGACGAGTGTCACCACGCCGGGGCTGCTATTGCTGAAGATGTGCTGAACGCCGTCAGCGCAAAATACGTCTACGGTTTGACCGCTACCCCCAAGCGCGACGACGGGCAGGAGCAAAAAATCTTTATGCAGCTCGGTCCCATCCGCTACCGCTACACCGCCAAAGACCGCGCGGCGGCGCAGAATGTGCAGCATTTTGTCTACCCGCGTTTTACGCGCTTGTTCGCGCCAAACGCAAACAAACTCAGCTACAATCAAGCCCGCCGTGTCGTGGTGGATAGCACGGTACGCAATGAGCTGATTCTGACCGATGTGGTTTCCTGTCTGCAAGCCGGCCGCACCCCCTTGGTGCTGACCAAAGAGAAAGAACACGCGGCGTTTTTGTACGCGCAACTGAAACCTAAAGCCAACCATACTTTTCTTTTGCAGGGCGGCAGCAGCGCCAGACAAAAAGAAGATCTGCGCGCCGAAATGCGGGCAGTTCCTCCAAACGAAAGTGTTGTGCTGGTGGCCATCGGGCAGTACATTGGCGAGGGATTCAACTTTCCACGGCTGGACACGATGATGTTGACGATGCCCATTTCGTGGCAAGGCAACGTGGAGCAATATGCGGGTCGTTTACACCGCGATTACGAGGGTAAGCGAGACGTTATCATCTATGACTATGTAGATGCGCATATTCGTGTGCTGGAGTCCATGTATTATAAGCGATTGCGCACCTATAGGCGTATAGGATATGAAATTCTTGCTGCTCCTAACGAGGAAAAGCAGACTGTCAACACAATTTTTGACAGCGAAAGCTATCTGCCTGTTTATGAAAAAGACTTGATGCAGGCACGCAAGAGCATCTATATTGCAAGTCCCGGATTGAACAAAAACAAAGTCCGGCGATTGATTGCGCTGGTAGAGGAGCAGCAGACTGCCGGGGTGATTGCGACTGTCATAACGCAACCTGCCGAGAGTTACCCCCAGACTCGCGTAGAGCCAACCAAAGCGCTGCAAACTGCGCTGACGGCGGCGGGGATTTACGTTGTGCCACAACCCGACCTGCACACCCATTTTGCAGTTATTGATCAGGAGATTGTGTGGTACGGCAGTACCAACCTACTATCACGCGATAAAGAAGATGACGGTCTGATGCGTATTTGCAGCAGGGATGTGGCGCTCGAGTTGTTGGAGGAAATAGGTCGATAGTTTGGCAAACAGGATTTACACCGTTGCCTTTTTCACGGTATCGTGATACGATGACAGTAAGAAGATGATCGATATGCCCGTATTATCAAGATTCTATGGAATTATCATTCGTATGTATTTTCTGTAAAGTGAACACAATCCACCACATATTCATGCGATTTACAATGATGACGTTGCAGCTATAGACTATATGACCGGTGAAGTTTTGGAAGTCTATCTTCCACCGAAAGCACTAGCTATGGTCCGAGAATGGATTGCGTTGCATAAGGATACTTTGCAGGAAATCTGGGAAACGCAAGAGTTTAAGAAAATTCCGCCACTGGAGTAAGGAGGTTTCTTCTATGTTCCATAAGGTTAAAAGTGTATCACCTCTCCCTAATTATTTGAGACTTCCAAGGCTTGCGGATCTTCTCGGACTTCTCAGACTTCTTAGAATCTATTATCGCACTTAATGGAGTCATTTTACAGACGGGTGATTATGGCGCGCTCACGATACATCGGCAAAATAACAGCACAGCCCCCGCCAGAAACTCATAGAGCTTGGCGGGGGCTGTACTATTTTAATCAGCCAATATTTAAATCAGGCCCATCAGGCTGGGCAGGCCCAGAGACAGAGCCGGGATGTAGGTGACGGCCAGCAGGGCGGCAATCAGTGCCACAAAGTAGGGGATCAGCTTGGACGTGACCTGCTCGATGGAGACATGACCGATGCCGCAGCCGACGAACAGAACCGAGCCGACCGGCGGGGTGATGTTGCCCAGGCACATATTGAAGATCAGCATAACGCCGAACTGGATCTCCGTCATGCCAAAGCTGGTGGCGATGGGCAGGAAGATCGGAGTGAAAATCAGGATGGCCGGGGTGATGTCCATGAACATGCCGATGACCAGCAGGATGATGTTCATGAGCAGGAAGATGATGTACTTGTTTTCAGTCAGGCTCATCAGGCCGTTGGAGATGGCTGCCGGGATGCCGGAGTAGGCCATGACAAAGGACATAGCGGAAGAAGCGGAGATCAGGAACAGGATGATGCCGGACGTTTTGGCGGAGTTGAGCAGGATGCCAAGGAAGCCTTTGAAGTCGATGCTTTTATAGATGATGGAAAGAATCAGGCAGTAGAGAACCGCGACACCTGCGCCCTCAGTGGCGGTGAAAATACCGGAGACGATGCCACCGATGACAATGACGATCAGCAGCAGAGACGGCACGGCGTCCCAGACGGTCTTGGCAATGCTCTGGCTGTGGTCAATGCCGGTGGCTTTCATGCCAGCCTTTTTTGCGCCGATGAACGCAACGACCATGCAGCACAGGCCCATCAGGATGCCGGGAATGTAACCGGCCATGAACAGCGTGGAGATGGAGACACCGCCCGCGACGGTGGAGTAGACAATGA